>Ga0209373_10005338_pt1 | contig 10547 bp, 7 predicted proteins | sample Higcelweek5metaG_FD_187173 | JGI IMG/M metagenome (GOLD analysis project Ga0209373, IMG submission 187173) | Freshwater pond sediment microbial communities from the University of Edinburgh, under environmental carbon perturbations - High... | ecosystem: Environmental > Aquatic > Freshwater >...
TTGAAGCACCTGTTTCAAAATTCTCAGCAAGCGGAATTGCTTTAGGTTGTTTGATGATTGCTGGTGGTTCTACATTGAGTTCCTCGATGCAATACACAAATACCCAATCCTGACCTTCTACGGTGTTATTCACTCGCAAAGCCATAACTTTATCGGTCTGATAGATGATTTCGTAGTCCTGAGTACCGCAATAGTAACCCATAAATGAGTTCCCTGAAAGGGTTAATTTAGGATAAGTTCCACTTTCGTCTAAAGCAAAGGTAAAATTACCTCCGTTGAAAGCGAATGTAGCGTCATCGCCGTTGATATTCGATACCGAAAATCCTCCTACAGTTTCTGATGAAGCTTTTCTACCGTAACCTTCTCCAAGGTTTTGGATATTAAACTTAACGCCGCTTTGGATAAATGTAAATTTGAAATTATACATCGTCCAGTTGCTTTTTTCGTTTGCAGCGGCACCCCACCATTCCTGACCGTAACTATTTTGCGGGCCAAGGCCTAAATGACCTTTGATATTGAAAGATGTAGCAGCGGCTACTTCTTTAGCAAAATTGTTGTACTGGTCGAAAACCCAGGTTTTACCATCAGCATCATCAGCACCTCCGGTGAGATTCACATAAGCAGGAGTGTTGATTAAACTGTAATCATTCGTTGTGATTTTCACGACCTGACTTTTAGTAACAGCCGAACCATCAGCAGTATAAATAGTGAGCGAAACAGTATAATCACCTGCAAAAGGGAATTTGCCAACAATTACTTTTTCTTTTCCGCCTGCACCATTGCCCAGATCCCAATTCATCGCATAAATACCTTTAATGTCGGTGGTATTAGTGAATGTTATCACATTACTACTTGTGGAAGACGGTGTTTGCGTGAAGCTGATTTGTTCAGCTGTTATGTTTGCCATATCTCCCAGTGAATAGTCTTCATCTAGTTGTGGACTACAAGCCGTTATCAATAAAATTGAGAACAGAGTCCCTATAAAAATTTTAAAAATACTTTTCATATTCATTACTGTTTTTAATTTTAATAACCCGGATTCTGTGTTAATGCAAATTCAGTTCCTGTTGTTTTATCCATTTCCGATTGAGGAATAGGCAGATATTTGAAATTGTCATTCCATGTACGTGTGCTTAACGGAGTACTTTCAGTCAAAAGCGCTGTGTCGCCCCAACGAACGATATCCCAGAAACGCAAACCTTCGCCTACAAATTCGCGACGACGTTCGAGTTTAATGTTTTCTGCTGTAGCAGGAATTGATTTTGCAGTTCCGAAAGCACGGGTACGTATTTTGTCCATGCATGACTGTGCTGTAATTCCATTCACCGGAGCCTGACCGTGCATTGTAACCATTTCGGCATAATTAAGCAGTGTTTCGGCATACCTGAAAATACGAACGTTGTTACAATAGTTCAAATCCACATCTCCCTGAGGATTGTATCCAACACGTGCTGAATATTTGGCAAGGAACAAGCCAGTGTTTTGAAAACGGGGTGTGTATTGATTGTCTTCCCATTTATTGATGGAACCTTCGCGACGCAAATCTCCGTTTTCGTATATATCCCATGTGCTTTGACGAACTGGTCCAAATCCCCAACCTCCTTTGAAATCTCCTGTTTTTGAACCGGCACTCAAGCCGTTAGGCGAAATGAAAGCAGGTAGATTGGTTCCGTAACCTTGCCAACCACTTGCCCAGGTTTTTCCTTCAGGCAATTGATTACTTTCGAATATTGATTCCTGGCAAAATTCGTTTTGATCGAGCCACATAGCTTTGAAATCGGCAAGCAAATCAAACTGAGCGCTACCAATAATTTCAGCCATATCTTTTGTTACTTCGCCATAACGTTGTGTATCTTTCTGATACATAACTACTCGGGCTTTGAGCATTAATGCGGCAGCTTTTGTTACTCTTCCTGTGTTGATATTGCCTTTTGCATAGTTCATTGGAAGACGGTCGGCACCGGCATCCGATTTTCCTGTAGCAAAATCAAGATCCTGCATGATTTTAGCATAAATCTCGTCGGCTTTAAGTTGTTTGGCCATATAAGGCGGAGTCGATAATGGAGATTCGAAATAAGGTATATTTCCCCAGAATTTCCATAATAAATGTACATAGTAAGCTCTTAGAAAATGTCCTTCAGCTTTGTACTGATTGAGTTTATCAGCAGGTACATTCACAGCATTTTCACAAGCAATAAGTACATTGTTGGTACGTGCCAACCCAGTAAAGTAGATGTTCCATAGACCTTCGGGTTGTTCCTGTGGTGTAGCTGTGAAAAGAGAAAGCAGGTACAACTGATGCTGGTCACCGGCATCGCCACCACCTTTGTAGATATCGTCCGAACGTAAATCGGACATCAAAGGTACACTGTTGTAATTGTTGTTTGCATAACTGTCGAACAACAAAATCTGATATGCCGATGCTAAGTTAGAGAGTATAGCACCTTCGGTGGCAGGCGCACCTGCCTGTTGTTTTTCGGTGGGGGATGAAGTTAAAAAGTCATCTCCGCATGATGTGAAACCCACAAGGGCAGCCATCATTATAAATATATATTTTTTCATAAATTTCATAATGCAGATTATTAAAAAATTATATTAGCACCAATAGATATTGTTCTTGCCTGTGGGTAAACACCGCGATCGATACCAATTGTGGTATAACCTCCGGATGCTACTTCAGGATCGAAGCCATCGTATTGAGTAAATGTGAGTAAGTTTTCGGCCATTACAAACACTCTGAATTTTTCAATCGAAAGCGTTCTCGACCATCTTTGTGGCAATGTATACCCAAACTGAGCTGATTTTAAGCGTAAATACGAACCGTCTTTGATATAAAGGTCGGATGAACGCCAGTTGCTGTTAGGGTTGGCATTTGTCATTCTAGGTAAATGGTCCGAAGTGCCTTCCCCGTGCCAGCGATTGAGTATCCACGATGGACGGTTCATTGCAGGAATGTCACCACGTTGCGAGAAGTCAAACAAATCATTTCCTACTGTTCCCTGGAAAAATACGTTCAAATCGAAGTTTTTCCATTCGGTATCGAGTGTCAGACCGTAAGTCCAGTCGGGCATACCTTTACCGATTTTTGTTTTATCGGCATCGCTTATCGAACCATCTGCGTTATAATCCACAAAACGTACATCACCAGGTTTTGCTGTTGGCTGATATTTAACGCCTTCTGAATTTACATAGTTGTCAACTTCAGCCTGATTCTGGAATAAACCATTCGTTTTGAATCCGTAGAAGTAAGGAAATACTTCACCGTTTTCACCTTTTACATAACTACCTACACCCGAAGCACCTGCATTTTCGTAGATTTGTTCGCCCGAAGCATTACCAAGTTTGATAAGCTTATTGCGCAGGTACGAAGCATTAGCCGAAATGCGGTATTTGAAATCGCCTATTGTTTGTTTCCAGCTGGCTTCGAATTCAAGACCCCAGTTTTCCATGTCACCCACGTTGGCAATTGGAGAACTTTGTCCTACATACGAAGGAATAGGTTGTTCCATCAACATTCCGTTGGTAGTTTTTTTGAAATAATCGAAACTGAATGTAAGCGCGCTTTTGAAAAGATAAGTTTCGAAACCTATATCAGTTTGTTCCGATTCTTCCCATTTTACATTCGGGTTAGGAATGGATGCAGGTGAACTTCCGTATTGCATTGAACCTGTAGTTTCGCCTACTTTTGCAGGATCGCCCTGGTTCACAAGATAACCACCTCCGAAGTAGTAGTTCTGGCCACCATCCATCAACGAAGTATAACGGAATCCACCGATTCTTTCGTTACCGTTTTTACCCCAGCTGAAACGGAGTTTCAAAGCTTCGAGCCATGCCGGTTTATCTTCCATGAACTTTTCGTTGGTAATATTCCAACCTAAGGATAAAGCGGGGAATACTGCCCACTTGTAGTTGGCACCAAAGTTCGATGATCCATCACGGCGAACTGTAGCCTGTACAATGTATCTTTCGTCGAAGTTATAGTCAAAACGTCCGAAATAGGAAGCTAAAGTAGCAGCAGTGTATCCACCTGTTCCGCCCCAAACGCGTTCGAGCTTTGCATCAGCAATGGCCGAGTTGATGTTCGCTTTCAATGGATCTGTTTCCAACAAGTCGCGATCGTTACCACCCAGGTTACGATAGGTATATTTCTGAGCCGATTGGCCTAAAACTACCGAAACATTATGCACGCTATTGAATGTTTTGTTGTAAGATAATACATTCTCAATTTGCCATTTGAATCCTCTGTTCATTTCACTTTGTACAGTGCTGTAGTCGAGTGTTTTTCCTTGTGTTGCCAGGAAAAATGGGAAGGTATAGCTGTCGTTGCCCCAGAAAGCGAGGTCGGTACCATAACTGCTTTTGAATTTTAAGCCAGGTAAAATGTCGATTTCGCCCCAGAAAGTACTTACAAATTTATCGCTGTTGTCGACAGAACTTCTGCGTTGATTCAACATGGCTACCGGGTTGGCAATTTCCTGGAATCCTGCTGGAGGAATAGAAAATACCTGTCCGGTTTTCATATCTGTAACCGCATTAGGATATTTTGCTAAAATAGCGGCAGAAGTTTCTTCGTCGGCATACACAGGAACAAGTGGAGAGAAGGTCAATGCACTTCCAAGAATAGAACCATATTCTGTATTGGCATCAATGTTCGATCCAGTGCTTCTGGAGTAACCTATATTTACACCAACTTTTACTTTGTTCAGGAAATTACGTGTTTTGTCTTCGAAAATGATGTGGGTCGAATTGGAACGAACACTCCAGCGATTGTAGTTCGATTTATTATAATCGCCACCAACAATACCTTGCTGATCGAAATAACCCAACGAAAGGAAGTATTGTGATTTTTCGCTACCTCCCGAAACACTTACCTGATGACTCTTAACAGGGGCATTGTAATTGAAGGTTTCGTCTTGCCAGTCTGTTCCTTTTCCGGCTGATGCTACTTGTTCTTTGCTGTATCTGAGGGCACTTCCATCATTCAGCAAAGCTTCGTTCATAATTACCATATATTCAGTGGCATCCAAAACCGATTTTTTCTTCCATGGATTTTGCCATCCGTAGCTGAAGTTATAACTGATTGTGGTTTTGCCCGAAACGCCATTCTTGGTAGTTACAAGTACCACACCGTTGGCAGCACGTGCTCCATAAATGGCTGCCGATGCAGCATCTTTCAGAATTTCTACTGATTGAATATCCACAGGATTCAGATAGTTGATACCTCCGTCCACCGGCATTCCATCTACAATAAACAAAGGTTCACTGTTGTTTACGGTACCAATACCACGGATACGGAATTTTGAATCCGATCCTGGCTGACCCGAACTTTGCGTAATTTGAACCCCCGAGACTTTTCCTTTCAGGGCATCTTCCACACGCGAAGGTTTCGAATTGTTCAGTTCGTCGGCGGTTACCCGGCTGATGGCAGCAGTAACAACGCTTTTCTTCTGAACGCCGTAACCAACAACAATCAATTCGTTCAGAGTCTCAACGTCTTCTAACAATTGAACGTTGATAACGCTTTGATTGGTAATGGTTTTGTTTTGATCGGTGTAACCTATGTAGCTGAATTTTACTACAGCACCTTTAGGAACGCTCAAATTGTACCTTCCGTCGAAATTTGTGATTGTACCAATTGAAGTGTTAGGCACCGAAATGTTGGCACCAATAATTGGTGATCCTTTTTCGTCGGTCACTACACCCTGAATTTGTACATTTACTGAACTTTGTTGTGTTGAAGCTGCTTTAGCGGCAGCTAATTCGGAATTTCCTACAATGAAGATTTTGTTCTCCTTGATCTCGTAGGCCAATTGATAAGGTGATAATAATTTAGTCATTACCTCCGAAAGTTCAGCGTTGTTCACATTGATACTGACACTCTCGTCCAGGTTAACTACTTCTTTACTGTATGCCAAACTATAGCCGGTTTGCTGGCTTATGCTTTTCAAAACAGTTCTCAAACTTTGCTTGCTATAATTCAGATTTACTTTCTGTGCTATTATGGTTGTGGAGAAACCAAAGAGCAAAAGAGTAAAAAGAATTAACGCCCGCCTTTTAATGAAGGATTTTCTCATGATACAGACATTATTAAGTTAAACATTATAAAGTATTAAATCTAATCCAATTCTATATAAGGCCTTAAATGCAAGTATGTAAATAATTAATTAATGCACTACATTTACAACGCAACTACTGAACGCTGTGTTTGGTAGAGAAGCCGCCAAATGCATAAAAACATTCGGCAACTGCATTAAAGTTTACTTTAAATCTAAGGTCTGAATAATAGACACACGGGAAAAGAAAAAGAATGAGAGGGAAATGAAATATTTCGAAAAAAATAAATAAAAATGTTATAACAGATAGATTATCAATCGCCTATTTCAGCGAAATATTAATCACATTGTTGTTTAAATTAAATTTCACCGGAGCAATGATTTCTAATTCTTTTACTAAATTTTCGATGGATGTATGTCGGGTGGTGATTGTATACGAATATTTCAGCGCCTTAGGATCGCGGATATTGAAATCAACATCAAAGCGTCGATTCACTGCTTTTAGCACCTCGGCCAGTGGAGTATCTCTGAATACAAAGTAATTATCTTTCCACATCGATGCTTCTGATGAATTAAGTACATTCTTGATGGTGCACAAACCTTTTATTTTATCGTACACAGCCAATTGCCCCGGCAGCATCTGGTAGCTTTGCTGAGGAGTGTTGAACGTTATTTTACCTTCCTGAAGTACTACCTCCAGCAGTTCATCATGTTTGTAGGCTTTTACATTGAACGATGTCCCGGTCACTTTAATACTGGAATTGTTGATGTCAACAATAAAAGGCCGGTTTTTATTGGAAGCAATTTTAAAAAATGCTTCTCCTTCGAGAAATATCTTGCGGTTGAATAACCCAAATTGCTTAGGATAGCGGATTTTGGTATCCGAATTCAGATAAGCTTCGCTTCCATCCTGAAAAAATACACGTACCTGTTCACCTTTTGGGGCATATATTTCGGAATAGGTAGGTGCTCCAAATAAATTGATTTGTGAATTTGTGTACGAAATAAGGCTCATAAACAAAACAAAAGGAATGAGTACCGCAGCCACTCGCCAGCTATAACGTCGAATCTTCTTCCTGCGTATAGCCTTAAATATATTTTCGAGCATTTCTTCTGAGATAGCTGCAATTGGCAGGTTGGCATCCAACTCACCTGCCTCCATTGAATGAAAGTCCCTGCTAATGAGCGCCGACAAATACGTCTGACCCTCAACTGTGGTCGAGAACCATTCAGTAACCTGTTTTGCTTCTTCGTGCGAAGCAATTCCATCAATTACTTTATTTATAGTGCTTTTGTCGGGAGTGTTCATGTGAGATTCTTTTCTTATATGTATTGACACATTATTTTCAAAAAAAAATTAGTTGAAATCCAATTATTTTCAAAAAAACATCAATTTTATTTGTTTAAAATATATACGCAGCATTTTTATTGCTTCCTGATAGTGCGATTTTACGGTGTTGATGCTCAATCCCATTTCGTCTGCAATTTCCTGGTTGTTTTTATGATCATCGATTTTCATTTTGCAAATGTCTTTCTTTTGATGGGGTAAACCATCGATACCTTTGCGCAGCAGACTTGCAAGTTCCACGTCTTCCATTGCTTTTATTATATCTGTATCATCTGTAAATTCAGCCTGCGCATTTATGTAGTTCAGCGAAATGGTTTCCTTGTGTTTTCTGAACTGATTCAGAATATGATTTTTGGTCATGCTATAAAGGTAGTTTTTCAGGCTGATGTCTACTTCTATTTCGTGGATAAGTTCCCAAAATTTAACAAATACCTGTTGCACAGCATCTTCTGCCATATCGCTATCTTTCAGAAAACGATATGCTAATGCATAAAGATATTGATGGTACTTTTGATAGATGATCGTAAATGCCTCTTTGTCCTTTTGTTTTGATAAAAGAATCAGAGCCTCATCGTCGCCAAGAGTATCAGGGTTATTAGTATTAAACATCAGATTAAGCTTGAAAAACCGTGACAAATGTAATGAAAAAATGTATAAAATTTCAAAATCCGCAAAAGTCTTGTGCTGTAAGCTGAAGTTTTCTTTCTGTTTTGTAATATAAAATGCAGTAGAAGAATGTGTTTATACGGGGAATTTTATATTTCTATATTTCGTGGGATGATTGTAGCACAATTCCTTCTATCGAAGTCAGTGAAAAATATCTATCGTTTTAACACTATTGACGCTTATCATATCAGTTGAGCCACTTGTATCGATTCACCGGACGTTCGGTGCAAACCTTCGTAAACACTCAGCAGTTTTTGTCGTATTATACTTTGATTGAACTGCGTGATAAGTTGCTTCGAAATAGCAAGGCCATCAGAGTAAAAAGCCTGATCGGTCATCAGTTTATTTGTCGTTTCAATAAAATCGTGAGTAGAGGCAGCGCTCAGATAGGGATGGTCGTAAAGTGCTTTATATTCTTCGATATCCCTGAATACAACCGGCATTCCACTGGCCGCAGCTTCGATGGGGGCAAGCGGGCAGTTTTCCTGATAGGATGTGAAAAGCAATACATCCGCAGCGGCATACATCAACGGCATGATTTCCAGATCAACCATGCCACTAAAGTGAATGTTTTCAGGAGCCGATTCTATCCTGTCGTTTATTCTGGAAATTCCCTCGGTCATGGCTCCGAACGGACGCCCACCGACCCACACAAATTCAGCTCCGGGAATGGCTGTTGCAATGTCGATAAAATCTTCAACTCCTTTGCGTGCCTGCAGTTGACCCACTCCCAGCACCACAAACTCTTCATTCCTTATCCCCAATAAATCCCGTCCCTTTCTCCTGTTTTCATCTGTTCTTTTCCATTTTTCGGTGTTGATGGGATTACTGATGCTCACTATTCTGGTTTTAGCTCCTGTCTGCTGTATGGCTTCTTTTACCATTGGCGAAATAGCTATACATACGTCGGCATATGAATATACTTGTTTGAAATAGAAGTTTACAAAAGGCATCAACAACTTCCAGGCCGGTAGTGACCCTTTGATGGAGTCGGGGATAACGTGCACTGTATGTACTCGTCGGTTCCTATATCTCAATCCTTTCAGAAAATAATATGGACCATAAGTGTGGCAGTGCATTACATCACCTTTTCCCTTGTTGTTAACTATAATCTCAACATCATTTTCTGACTTTAGTAATTCCACATGATCTACAAATGCCGTGTGAACACCATTCCCTCTGACCATATATTCTGTTTCGGATACCACATGTATTTTCATAACTATTTTATTTTTATTGTTTTGAAATGGGAAATATCTTTTTTATAAATTGAAAAAGGAAAAACAGGAGGATAATAATTAGTGGAACCAATATCAACAATATCTGTAAATTTTGATCACTGTTAAGGAGTAAGTGCTGATAAGGACCAATAAAATAACCGATACCTACATAACACGTTGCCCATGCCATCGAAGAAAGAAGTAGCGCAGTGCTGTATTTCAGAGGTGTAACCCTCAATAAACCACACAGAACGGCAACATAGCCTCTTATAAATGGCGTCATCCGACCGATAAAAATTCCTGCTGTTCCTTTCTGATTGATTTGCAATGAGATACGTTCCAGCTTTTTGGCTGGGTAGGACAGCCACCTGGGTTTTCGTTGACGTATGAATTTTCGGAAAAAGTAGAAGAGAAGAAATAATATTGTTCCAGCCAGTAAATCGCCACCTATAGCGGTGAGGATAGCCAACGGTGCATTTATAATACCAGTATACGATAGATAACCCGAAAACAGGAGTACAAACTCATTTGGGATAGGACTTGGAAAACCAATTTCCTGTAAGAAAACTAGCAGGAATACAGCAAGATAACCGTATTGAGCAATGCCGGAAATGAATTCATCGGTCATACAACAAATATCAAATTTATAGATGCTTTTACTTTGCGGGTGTATAAGTAATTATTATCGTCCGAAAGAATAATGCAAAAATATAAATGTGTTGTTATGAAATGATTGCAATTGGTTTACAATGTTGTATCATTTATTCATTTACCTTATTTATTACAAACAAGAGATAGTTATTGCTGAAACCAGTGAGTTCAGAGGAGTGGAAGCATACATTGTTTACTGCATCAATCGTAGAATTATTCAACGAAATAATTAAAAATCAGGGTTTCAATGCTTCGCCTACAACAAAGTTACTGCCGCCGATAAATATAAAATCGGTGTTGGAAGCATTTTTTTTAGCTGCATCCACTGCTTCCCGGACTGAAGGATACGCATTGCCAACTAAACCGTGTTTTTCGGCTTGTAGCTTTATTTCATTGGCAGCTAAAGCACGGGCAACATTGGCTTGTGCGAAGTAATACGCTGCATTGCGTGGCAGCAAATCAAGCACATGATTGATGTCTTTGTCGTTCACCATGCCGATAACGATATGTAAGTGGTCGAAACTTTGTTGTTTCAGTTGTTCCACTACATAAGTAATTCCTCCTACATTATGGCCCGTATCAACCACTACGCAGGGCGAAGTCTGTAAC
>Ga0209373_10005339_pt1 | contig 10544 bp, 3 predicted proteins | sample Higcelweek5metaG_FD_187173 | JGI IMG/M metagenome (GOLD analysis project Ga0209373, IMG submission 187173) | Freshwater pond sediment microbial communities from the University of Edinburgh, under environmental carbon perturbations - High... | ecosystem: Environmental > Aquatic > Freshwater >...
GGGAAGGCGTTCAACTACGGGAGTAAGTCAGAAGACCTGCCACGCATTTTAAGTTTTTAGCTTTCGAGGAAAGAGCTGAAGAACCATAAATGGGTAATCATCTTTTGTACTTACTGTTAGTATTGTTTGTTGCATAGTATATCTATGCATCTTCATCCCATTTGTCATCTTCTTTTTATTTCTCTTCGAAAGCCGTTTACAAATTATCAATTTATAATTTATGAAACAGCTTCGTACATTTAGCTCCGTATTTCTTTTTTTGGTTATTACATCCTTTCTTTCATGTTCATCTGGTTCAAAAAAAGGAACCGACGAACAATCCTCCAATGATTCGTTGTCAATTAAAAACGCCAGGGGATTTTCTATTCGTTATTTCAAAGATTACAAGCAGATCATCGTAAACAGTCCATGGGTACAAGGAGCAGTTTATGCGCGCTACTATTTAGTTTCCGATTCCAGCATAACGACCCCGAAAGATGGAATAAAAATTAAGACTCCCTTAAAAACAATAGCTGCCGCCTCGGTAACTCATTACGAGTTTCTTAACTTACTTGGTGAGCTAAACACAATCACAGGTATTTGCCAGCAAAACATTATATATAACCCTACGATTAAAGCTGGTGTGAATAAAGGGGAGATTGTTGACCTTGGTGATGCTTTCCATATCAATCTCGAAAAAGTATTAGAGCTCGGCCCTTCCGCTTTAATGATGAGTGGATATAACCAAAACGATCCGAACGCGCAACGAATTTCGCAAGCCGGAGTTCCTGTTATATACAACAATGAATGGATGGAAACCACACTGCTTGGACGGGCCGAATGGATCAAATTTGTTGCTGCTTTTTACAACAAAGAGAAGTTGGCCGACAGCACATTCAGTGATATTGAAAACCGATATAACGATATAAAACAAAAGGCTGCTCATTTGAAAAACAAACCAAATATTATGGCTGGCTCCAACTTCCGTGGCACCTGGTATATGCCTGCCGGACGAAGTTTTATGGGACAGCTTTTTGCTGATGCCGGAACAAAATATTATTATTCCAACGACACTACTACCGGTAGCCTACCCCTGAACGTGGAAACAGTATTGAAAGATTTCTCTCAGACCGATGTTTGGCTTAATTGCAATTACTCTTCAATAAACGATTTATTGAAAGCCGATTCGAAACACGCTCTTTTCAATCCTGTAAAGAATAATCGGGTGTATAACTTCAATAAACGCATGTTAGCATCAGGCGCTAACGATTTCTGGGAAAGCGCCATTGCCCGCCCCGATTTAATTCTGTCGGACGTGATTGCTATTTTACATCCTGAAATACTTCCCGACTATCAACTGTTTTATGCTGAAAAACTAAAATAATAGACTTCTTGGAGGAAAGTGACTAACAGCAACACTTTGTTAACAATTACATAAGATTGATTAATTTCTAATAATTTCTAAATACAAAAACTATCATGAGAGTATTTAAACTCACACTTTTGTTGTGGACAATTGCGCTTTTAGCGTCCAGTCCACTACAGGCTCAGCGCAAAAAAGTGCTTGACCCGGCTACAAACATTTTCTATCTCAAAACAGGCGATGGCCACGAAGACCTGACAGTTAGCGATCCGATAACCTTCAAATGTGTGGCGTCGGGTACTGTACCATCCTATCGCGATGCCGGAGTTTGTTTTTCACCGGCGAATGCCGGCGATGTTATTCAAATCAGCATCGATGACATTGATATTGATGGCACTACAAACTACCTGTTGCTTTATCATGGTTATGCTAAAACCGGTTATCCAATGCCAACCGGTTGGACAAGCAAACTTGGAGTGGCGCAAAAAGGACAAACCATTCTATCACAATCTGCAGACGGGAAACTCTCACTTGGTTTCCATAGTTCAAGCGCCAACAATCAAAAAGGGTGGACAATTTCGGTACGAAGTGTAACACCTGCCGATATGACCTTTGGTGCTTGTAATTCTTCGGTTAGCAATGCACTGGTTAATCGTGGTGGACGTAATCAACTTTTACTCGATATCAACATCGAAATTTCAGGTGTAAATGCGCCACTATCAGTTAGCCAGTTCTATTTCAATAGCTCTATACCTGCTAACGCGCTTCAATCATTAAAACTCTATTCCGATAACGAACTGATAGCCGAAGTTGCAAATTTCACAAGCAATTTTAGCATTCCTGCTTCTGTAACCCTCAAAAGTGGCAATAATCATTTTAGTTTACGAGCAGATATTTTGCCGGATGCAGTAGTCAATACATCCTTGCCAATAAGCTTAGCTTCAGTGATTGTGGGTGGCGATGCAAAAACATCCGGTTCTTCGCCAACGACTTACGCTTCCGTATCCGGAGACATCTTAATTCAAAGCACGGCACTTACATACAGCATTGGCGGTGCCGCGAATTTTTACGATGATGGAGGGAAAAGTGGAAAAATCACCGCGAATTTTAACGGAACAATTACGTTCTTACCTTCTACTCCGGGCAAGAAAATAAAGATTGATTTCTCAAAATTGGAGATTTTTAATACATCCTCTGTCGGTTACAACGATGTTTTGAAGTTTTATAATGGAACAGCTGTTGACGAAAGCAAACTCAACACGACCTTACTTAAAACTGCCGAAACTGTGAAATCCACTTCTGATGATGGTGCCCTCACTGTCTCTCTTGTAAGCACTACAGGCGTTCCTGCCAATGGCTGGGAAGCTGTGGTATCGGAATTTATGCCCGGGAATATGAGTTTTGCAGCAGTTGAAACCAATACTACGTCCACTTCTACCGTATCAGCTGGCGACAATGATCAAACCGTGGTTATCTTCAATGTAAAAACGGATAACGCATTAAATCCATTGAGCTTTCAGGGAGTGAAAGTTGATGCAACCGGCACGTCGCAATTGGCTTACATTAAAAATGCGAGCTTGTATTCACTAGGAAAAGTAGCAGTATTCTCCACAACATCTTTGGTTAGCGAAATAGCTCCAACTACTAATGAGTTTTCAGTTGTCGGTAATCAGGAATTGAAAGAAGGAAACAATTATTTTGCATTGGCCTATGATGTGGCAGACAATTGTTTAAACACAAGTGTCTTATCTGCAACATTAAAATCAGTTACTATTTCAGGCACAGAGCAAACAATCTCTAACCAAACTGCTGCAACGCTTACAATCAACAATCAATTTAAAGCGCTTGTAGGAAATCATGCTAAAACCATTTACGACGAATGGCAATATACCGACCAAAAAAGCCCTTACAATCCGACTCTCTATAATTACGAAAACGAGAATTGTCTGGTTACTTTTACTCCGGCAATACCCAATTCGGTAGCCGAGATGGAATTCAGTACTTTCGATGTGTATTACTCCAATTCAAACATTGGAACAAAAGCCGTATTTGAAGTATATAGCGGAAACACTACCGATACAGCCAACCTAATTTGGAAACTCGATGATAATAGCAAAAGCAAAACCGGCCCGGGTCGAAAACTCCGTTCTGGAGCTGCTGATGGAGCAATGACTATCAAGTTCAATGCCAATACCACTACTTCGTCTTACGCAGGTACAGGTTGGAAGGCAAAAGTTCGTCCTTTTGTAGATAGAAATATGGCTGTGGACAGCATTGTTGCCTTTCAAACCAATACCGCTAATATTGCTCCATCGGCTACCAATCAGGAAATCATCGGATTTGAAGTTACAACCACAGGAACGTTGAGTCCGCTTAATTTGGAATCGGTAAAACTGAATTTAAAAAACTCTCTTTCTTCTGTGAGCAAAGTGAATGTACTTTATTCCGGAACCGACAAAGATTTTGCCAATGCAACAGTTGTCGGAAACAGTCTGAATCCGACAACAGCAGAATTAAATATTTCAACTAATCAGGTGCTTCCCGAAGGAAAAGTTTACTTCTGGATTAGTTACGATATAAAGGATGATGTAGAAAGCAATCAGGCTATTGATGCAGAATTGATTTCGCTTACTCTGAGCGGGCAGACAACCAATGCAACCAAAGGAAATCCTGATGGACAACGCCTGACAAAAAACGAAATTGTTCTCAATAGTGGCAACAATGGCCAAGTAACGCTGAATAAATCACGCTTGTTTTACGACAATGGCGGGGCTAGTGCAACGTACAGCCTTAGTTTCGACGGACAAATCACTTTCCTGCCTGCCAAACAAGGCGATGTGGTAAAATTGAAATTCAACACGTTTAATACTTATTCCACTCACTATATGTATGTGTATGCAGGTACTGAGGTAAATGCCGATAAATTATTAGCAAAAGTATCAGGTAGCACACTACCGGCTCAATTAATATCTACTGCCGAAAACGGTGCAATGACCATTCGTTTTGTTTCTACCTCATCAGGATCGAACAATGCCGGCTGGGAAGCTGAAGTATCTTCATACATACCATTGGCTCGTACAGTAGAATCTGTCACAACATCGCAGGTGGGTGAAGCCACGATTATGAGAGGGTCAGGAAACGAACCGGTTCAAAAGGTAGTGGTTAAAGTATCAGGAGACAAAGGAAGTATCGCATTAAGCAACCTTACATTCAACTCGGGTGCTACAACTAATCAGGCCGATATTACAAAAGCAACGCTTTACTATACCGCAAAATCATCCGGTTTTATTGCCAACAATTCATTGGGAACAAGCAATGGTAATAACTTGAGTTTCGACTTGTCGGACGTAAACTTGCCCGATGCAGGCGAATATTATTTCTGGTTGGCTTACGACATCAATCCGGCAGCAACCGCAGGTAATACAATTGCATCTAACCTGATTAGTTTGACTGCCGATAATACCGTAATTACAACAATTACAACTTCTACCCCTGTTAATCGTATCATAAAAGCTGGTTTCTCCGGTGAATACGTTGTAGGTAAATCAAGTACAGCCAATTACAGCACCATCAATGCAGCTCTGCTTGCTATGAAGGATGGAATAGAAGGTCCTGTGAAAATAAAGTTGGAAGCAGGAACTTACGCAGAAAATGTAGTTATTCGTAATATCATGGGAACATCTGCCACCAATACCATTACATTCACTTCGTTATCGGGTAGTAACGATGATGTTATCATTAGCGGTGCCGGATATTCCGAACCTGCTTACGGAGCGGTGAAATATGGTATGTTCTGCGTGGACAGTACGTCTAATGTAGTGATTGAAAATATCAGTTTTAAACCAACCGACCAAAATTATCCGTACAATGTGCATATACGAAACATTTCACGCTATTTTACCTTACGCAATTGCCAACTGACAGCTAATCTGATTACAACTGGTTATACAGGTATGAATCAGTTTTATATGGAGGCAACGAATGTAGAAGGAAAAAACAGCGACTATGTTACTGTGGAAGGAAATACAGTTACCGGTGGATACATTGGACTATATATGGGTGGAACTGGTTATGTAGCATTAACTAAACAGCAGGGAGCCATTATTCGCAACAACCGCTTGGTAAATCAGGCCTCAAAAGGCATTTATTTGATGGATGAACGCAATGCGTTAATCGAAAAAAACAACATTAGCAGTGCTACTACTCAAAAAACCGATTATCAAGCCATTGATATTTATCGTTGTAAAGATGAATTAATTATTCGGAACAATAAAATCAATATTTCTCAGGCATACTACTCTAAAGGTATCAACCTCAGAAGCGAAGTAGCCGGAACTACCACTCAACCTGCTTTGATTTACAACAATGCCATCTCAATTATCAATTCACCGAACACATCAACCTATGGCATTGCAATCACCGATAATTGTTCGAATATTCAACTTTATCACAACACGGTGTATATAAGTGGAACTGCCGGTTACGCGATGGGAATAACAGGTACTACCGAAACAATGAAAAATATGGTTTCCCGAAACAATTTATTTCAAAACAAAACAGCTTCGCCAATTTACTTTTTCAACAAAGAATCGCAGGTAAAGGCTTACACTTTCAGTCATAATGCTTATTTGCTTACGGGCAGCAGTTTTTCAAACAACTGGGGAGCAACATTAGCGGCATGGACAACTACTTCAACCGAAACTAATAGTTTTACCGAGACCGCAAAATTTATGAGCGAAACTGATTTGCACCTGACTGAAGCAGGAAATTTGAATGCAGCTAAGGTATTGAATTTCGTTACACAGGATGCTGATGGAAAAACAAGAAGTAATATTGCGCCTACGATAGGAGCTTATGAGTTCGAAAACGTAGTAGCGGTAACTCCCGAAATAGCAGTAGGATATCCTAAAGTAAGCAATATCAAATACAATAGTGCCGATTACACCGTAAAATACGATCAAAGCGGAAAACTTTATTGCATGATTTTGCCAACTACCCAGGCTGTTCCTACCGAAAGCGAATTGTTGCAACAAACCTATCGGAATATTAATCAGGATGAAGAACTGACTGTAAACTTCACAAATCTTAATGAGCAAACTGCTTACAAAGTATATTGTTTGGTGGTAAGCTCATTAGGCAAAACTTCCGAGGTGAGCGAAAGTACAAGTTTCAGCACATTGAAACAGATTTTTCCACTCGTAGTAACATTACCAAAAGAGTGGGGACGTGTAGATGGCGGAACGCAAACGGCCATCAGTGCCACAGTGACGGGAGGTGTATATCCATATCATTTCATATGGCGGAATGATATGAGTCAAACTATTTCAACCGACTCTGTACTGAACGTATCGCCTTCGCAAACCGCTCACTATACACTTACTGTTGCCGATTCCAATGCGAAAGATACTGTTATTACTACCGTATTGCTGGTAAACGGTAGCCATATTGTGGCCGATTTTGAGGATTTGTATCTGGCATCCGAAACTTACTGGCAAGGACCTGCCGGAAATACCGACACCAATATGGAAAGTAAATTCTATAGCGGATCGTATGCCTTCAGTAATACTTATTACCCCGACTGGAACTACTGGGGTGGATATGCATATTCTAATGTGACAAGCACAAGTTTTGATCCTGCGCAATTTAGCACACAGCAATTCCGTTCTGTAGTTGGACATGGAGCTGGTAATACAGCCAATTATGCCGTAGTTTACACCATGGGAGCGCGCACGGATATTAACTTTACGCACACGGCCACTGCCGATGTTATTCCCGGAGTATACCTTACCAATGCAGCCTATACTTATTATAGTATGATGAATGGTGATGTTTTTATGGGTGCCGCATTTGCTGAGGGAGATTGGTATAAAGTTATCTTCAAAGGAACTAAAACTGACGGAACAACCACAACAAAAGAAGTTTATTTAGCAGATTATCGTTCTGCCAATGTGTCTGAACGATTTGTGGTGACGGATTGGAAATGGTACGATTTAAGCTCTTTAGGTCTTATAACCAAACTTAGTGTAACCGTTGATGGATCGAGAAGAAATTCCGGAGGACTAACTCTTCCTGCATATTTCTGTATGGATAAATTAGGTGCAGAATCAGAAATTACAACCGGTCAAACCAATTTGCTTCAATCGGCTATTCAGGTTTATCCAAATCCATTCGCCGATTACTTAATCGTGAAATCTGATAAAGTACAAATATTGAAATTATTCAATACTTCGGGCCAATGTTTGATAAGTACTCAATCGAACGAAGGTAACAATCGCTTAGATGTGCGATCGTTGCCAAAAGGAACTTATGTACTTCAGTGTGGCAATGAAAGAGTAAAACTCGTAAAATAAGATGGAGAAAACGTGTGAACGTTGCGGAAAATCGTTAGTCTGCACCGGCGATGTAAATTGCTGGTGCATGACGGTTTTCGTTCCTCCAAAAGTAAGCAGGTATATATCGGATAATTATTCCGATTGTATTTGTAACGATTGTATTAACGAGATAAAAGCGAAGTTTGAAATTTCAAAAACAATTAAATAAACTATTTGTCAATCTTAGAAACTGTTTAAAAAGAAATCTTAAATTGTTTTTCAATTCCGAAATGCGTACAAACTTCTATTTGACTAAAAACCAAATCAAATATAAAATTGACGTTTATTTTTAAACAGTTTCTTAAATAAGGGCAGCCATTCTTCACTGAATAGCTGTCCTTATTTATTAATACTGCTTTTTGTAAAAAAGACAATCAATCAGTTCGTAAACTTCAGACCTACAAAAAACGAACGTGGCAACGAAGGTCCATAGATATAACCGGCATCTCGCAAAGCACCTTTATCCAAATCTTGTTGATAGCTGTTAAAGACGTTTTTTGCACCGCCACTCACTTGCATAGCAATACCGTTCAGCCTAAAATCGTAAGTTGCTTTCAGGTTAATATCGGCAAACGAAGGTGTTTCTTCCAATCGATCGTTAGCAATAAATCCTGCAAAATGAGGCGCCAACATACTGCCGGTATAAGTGCCGGTTGCATTCAACAGAAATTTCTTTGTCACATTGTACGACATCGAAAAGTAGCCATAATCAGATGGAGTACGAAGCATTTTACGTTCGGCAGGTACATTTTTATCATTGGACCAACTTTCGGCTACATCGTAAATACTTTGCTGCAAAGTGAAGCCAAATTGCAACTGGTATTTAGGCGATGGAGCTACTTTTCCTTCAAGATTTATGCCGCTTACACGGGCGCCAGATCCATTTTGCCGTTGCGTAATAATTTGACCGGCAGCATTTTTGCCTTGTTCAACTAAAATAAAAATATCGTTGATGCGCGTTGAGAAACCTTCGACAAGTAGATTTGTTTCTACACTACCTAGCTTTAAATAATAATCGAAAGAGGTACTGAAAGTATGCGAATACTCAGGACGTAAATTTTCGGCAATCTCAATTAACTTGACTGTTCCACCTACAGCATCAATATGTAAATCTTCGTCGAAAGCTTGCGGTGCACGGAATCCGGCAGCGTACGAACCACGCCAGTTCAGGTCTTTAGTAAAATTATATTTCAAATTCATACGCGGACTGAATACCACATTGTCCAATACATTGTGTTTATCGAGTCTGCCACCAATCAATAGATTGAAACGGTTGTTTTTCCATTCGTTTTGCAAAAATAAGCCAGCCGTTTTTGTGGTTTGTTTCAGATAGCGTTGATAACCCGGCATGCGGTCGTCAATATCATCATATTGATATTCGAAACCAGTGGTCAATTCCGAAGGCATAAACAACATTTTTTCAAAGTTACGAACATATTGTACGCCACCCACCGCAGTTGTATTGGCCGTATTTCCATAAGCGTTCAAATCTTTTTTTACGCCGTAATAGCTTTTTCGCTGTACATTTTGAAGCGAGGTGTAGGCATTAATTTTATGCTTGCTGTCAGGGCTATACCAGTTGTAAGCTAAACCACCTCCGTTAATCTCATGCTCAAGCTGCTCAGTAATATCTGTTTCGTAGGGTTGCAGGTCGAACCCATTACCACCACGACGGAACTCATTGATATTGTGATATTCGAGCGTCAATTTACTTTGAGAATTCAGCCGGTAATAAGAACGCATACCAATGGTGTGATTCAGCAGTTTGGTTGCTTCGGAAAAACCATCGCCATTATCATCGTAAGGAGCTCTATTTCGATACGTACCATAAAGATACATTCCTGCTTTATTATCATCGGTAACAATAGACGTATTCAGGTTGACTGAATGATCGGGCGAAGATCCGGTTTGCTGTAAATTGTAAGCTGCCGAAAAAGTATTATTCAACGCTTCTTTGGTAATAATATTGATAGTTCCGGCAATGGCACTCGACCCATACAAAGCTGAGCCACCTCCCCTTACAACCTCTACCCTTTCAATCATGTTTACAGGGATTTGTTCCAAACCATACACGCCAGATAAGGCACTGAATATGGGACGACTATCAATAAGAATCTGAGAATACTGACCTTCCAATCCATTGATCCGAACCTGAGTAAAACCGCAATTATTGCAGTCGTTTTCTACCCTCACCCCTGGCTGAAAGTTGAGTCCGTCGGCCATACAAACAGAATTGGTTGCAAGAAAAACTTTTGGACTAAGAACACCAACAATCACCGATGCGTCTTTTCGATTGGTTTCGTTTCGATTGGCGCTCACCACCACTTCGTTGAGCGACATTGATGTTTCTTCGGTCAGAAAATTAATTTCTATTGTTTTGCCTGCTTTTATCTCTACCTCTTTTTCAACCGTTTTGTAACCTACGCCACTCACTTTTAGCGTAAAGTTGCCAGCAGGCAAATTCTTTAGAAAATAATGACCTGTGTGATCAGTGGTAGTACCAATAACAGTATTGTTAATTGTTATGTTTATAAATGGAATATGATCACCCGATTTTTTATCCTTCACATCGCCAATAATATTGGCATCGGTGTTTTTTTGACTGTATATATTGATGCTGCACAACAACACCAAAAGTATCGTAATTAATTTTGTTTTCATTTTTAGTTTGTTTGAAATTTAAATATAAAGCATAGATTCACGGCACAGTAATAAATATACACGTGCTGTAAACAGAAGGGAATTGAAGATGGGAATAATACTAAACTAAAAATGAAGGAGGTGCACGAAGAGGAGAAAACAACACTTTTGCAAGCGAAGTTGATGCTACT
>Ga0209373_10005341_pt1 | contig 10538 bp, 7 predicted proteins | sample Higcelweek5metaG_FD_187173 | JGI IMG/M metagenome (GOLD analysis project Ga0209373, IMG submission 187173) | Freshwater pond sediment microbial communities from the University of Edinburgh, under environmental carbon perturbations - High... | ecosystem: Environmental > Aquatic > Freshwater >...
GTTGGGATTTTAAAAGAAGATATAACTAAAATATTCGATCATTTTTACAAAGCTTCGAATTCTCAATCCATCAATCAAGGAGGCACAGGAATTGGCCTTTCTATTGTAAAAGAGATGGTTGAAATGCATCATGGCGAAATAAAGGTTGAGTCTGAAATTGGGACAGGTACAATTTTCACGGTAATTCTTCCTGCTGATAAAAGTTTTTTCACTGAAAATGAAATGGCGATTCAGTCGGGAACAAAACATCAAGTATCAGCGTATGAGAATATTGACGAGTTAGAGAATAATATTCCAACTATTCCAATACATAAACAATATAATCTACCAAGGATTTTATTGGTCGAAGATAATGCTGAACTCAGGAATTATTTAGTCGGCCATTTTGAAAAAAGATATAAGGTTTTTACTGCTGAAGATGGTTTGCAAGGTTTAAATGTAGCTAAAGAAATCAATCCCGACATTATCTTAACCGATGTGCAAATGCCCAATATGAACGGCTATGAGTTCTGTAAAGAAATCAGGCGAAATTTTGACACATCGCATATCCCTGTGGTTATGCTCACAGCAAACGACACTACTGATAACCAAATAGAAGGGCTTTCGACCGGGGCCGATGTGTATTTGACCAAGCCTTTCGACATAAAGCTTCTCGATACCGTTTTGAATACCGTATTGGACAATCGTCGGAAACTGCGCACAAAATTCATGGGCGTTGATCCAACCGAAAACCTCGAAGAAACATTGCCCCAAAAAGACATTGACTTCATTGTGGAACTGAACCGGTTTATTGAAGCGAACATGATGAACCAAAGCCTTAATGTTGAACTGCTCACAACCCACTTTGCCGTTAGCCTTGCTCAATTACACCGAAAAATCAAGTCACTTACAGGAACAACGCCCAATAACCTTATAAAGACCATTCGATTAAAGAAAGCCTACAAATTAATTAAGGAAGAAGGTTTTAGGGTTTCGGAAGCCGCTTACCAAACAGGCTTTAGCGACCCCAATTATTTCACAACCTGCTTTAAGAAAGAATTTGGAGAAAACCCATCACAGGTTGGTACAAAGCAATAAAGTTCACCACATTATTATGGTAAAAGAAAAAATCAATGCCCCTGGCTAACTGGAAGCATTGATTTTGTAACGGGTTGTGATGATTAGAATCGGTACCCAATTCTTATACCAGGTTCGAGTCCCCACGGGGCTTGCTGAACTTCGTCTATCCCTATTTTTACAGTTCGGTTAGTCAATGGAACCAGGATACTTACGTTCGGATTTATTGTCAGGTGGTTCCAAAGCACCCATGTATATCCTAAAGGGACACCAACAATGAATGTATTAAAATGGCCTTCTTGCAAATTGGGGACTGTAATAACGTCATGCATGCTATAAAGCATTATTAATCCACTACTCCATCTTTTCATTTCTTTGTGGGAAAATATTTCAAATCGGTATCCCAATGCCCTTAAGTTATCTTTCGTAAACGATTCGTCGGTTAAATGGTTGTTGCGTATGTTGATACTCGCAAACATTAAAGAATGCTTAAATCTTCCGTGACCTATATAGGCGTTAAGGTTAACACTGTTCCATGCCCCAATTCTGGGCGCCATCAGGTCATATTCAATCCCCCATTTATAGTGAGTTTTGGTTGTGTCCTGCGCAAAACCTGTTGCTGAGATTAAAATAAAAAATACCAGACAACATAGTATTCTAAATACTACCAATAAATATTTTACTTGTTTCATAATTCAGTATGTGTTTCGATATTCGCGTGTAAAATTCTTTTTCTTTCCCGAACGCTTAACTTTCTCGATGTCCCTAATAATTAATGGCACTTCGTAGTCAACCTTTGCCCTAGGGTAAATGATTGAACTGTTGTACGATAGTTTAAGGTTTTGTGCATTGGCCTTCGGGCAAAGGAAGGCCATAATTGCAACAATAAGCAGTAGGTTTTTCATCGTTTCATAATGTTTAATGCTCAAATGACAATTCAATTTCTTAAACGTTGCAAAGCGGGTAAGTTTACGATGATATTAAAAAAGCTTATTACCTTATCGGGGAGGAAGAGTACCGGGTCTCTGAAGCAGCCTATAAAACAGGTTTTAGCGACCCCAATTATTTCACCACCTGCTTTAAGAAAGAATCTGGTGAAAACCCATCACAGATTAGCGTATTACCAAATGAAACGCAGTAACTATTTTTTTTCAAATTAATTAAACCTTTTGGTAGGGTAGTGATCTAATTCTTCGTCTTTATATTATTGAATTATTAATAGAAGAAGAATAATATTTCCACCGGCAATTTTTAATGAGAAATTTAGTAGGTTCAAAACTTTTCTTTTTGAAAAAAAAAATGAACATCCTTCAATGCGAAGAATGTTGCCAATTTAGGGGAGAAAGTACAAGCTAACAATTTTAAAATCATTGAACTGTGAGTAAACACATCTTGTGTGTCGTGTTTCTGTTTTTATTGTTTCGTGTTTCAGGTCAAGAGTTTTCAGCGATCCAAATTGATCAACAATACAGTAACATTTCGTTTGAAGAATTCGCCAGAAAACTTCAAACAGAGCATCATATCCGATTGCTTTATAACGATAAATGGATTGATAGTCTTTCTACTCCCGTTATAAAGAATCCTGTTTCATTACCCGATTTTTTGAATGAAATGCTCCATTCCGCAGATCTTCATTATATCGACTATCAGGGAAATGCGGTGGTCATGCCGGGGAAAGATCAGGTTGTTTTAAATAGCCCGAAGAATAATAGTTCCGTTGTTGTTGGAAATCCGTTATTCAAGGGAAAGTTTAAGAAAGCGCTTATAAGCGGTACTGTTTTCGACGGGAAAACACAATCGCCAATACCCGGGGCCAGTGTTTACTGCGAACTGCTTTCACGGATAACCACATCCGACAAGGATGGAAAGTTTAAAATGGAGTTGCCCACGGGCGAAAATAAGCTCAAATTTTCGTTCATCGGTTTGAATGACGAAATTCTTGATCTGATGGTTTACAGCGATGGGGATATCAAAGTTGAATTGTTTGAAAAATATACCTCGTTAAGCCAGGTCATTATTTTAGCCGATCGTCCTGAAGACAATTTCCGATCGACATCGATGGGGGCTGTAAAACTCTCGGCCAAGTCGATCAAAAAATTATCGGTGTTGATGGGCGAGGCCGATATCATTAAAAGTATGGTGATGTTGCCCGGCGTTCAGTCAACAGGAGAAAACGCATCGGGATTTAATGTCAGGGGTGGAAATATCGACCAAAATCTGATCCTGATCCACGATGCCCCGGTTTACAATACCTCTCACATGTTTGGTTTGTTCTCAATGCTCGATCCGGGTATTATAAACGATGTAACGCTCTATAAATCGGGTATTCCATCAAAATTTGGGGGAAGGATCTCTTCGGTATTGGATATTGAACTGAAAAAGGGAGACCCGGATAAGATAAAGGTGAATGGTGGCGTTGGAATAATAAATAGCCGCTTGTCGGTTGAGGGGCCAATTATTAAAGATAAACTCACCTTCATGGCAGGTATTCGTTCTACCTATTCCGACTGGGTTTTAAAGATCCTGAAGAATTACCAGTTGCAACAAAGTTCTGTTAGCTTTTACGACTTTAATGCCAAAATCGATTATACCATCAACTCAAATAACCGCTTAAGTATCTTTGGATATGGTAGCAACGATTATTTTAACTACTTCGAAAATGCTGAATATGGTTACGGAAACCAGATTGGATCAGCAAAATGGAGCCATATATTTAACAAACACAATTCAGGCAACCTCAGTCTGAATTTTAGCCGGTTCAATTCAAACCTGGTCGATTATAGCACCAAAAATTATGAATACGATTTAAATACTTCGATCGAACAAGAACAACTGGCATACAACTTTTCATCGAGTATATTACCACGGCACAAAATAACGGCCGGGTTCAACGCTGTCAGATATTTTACTGAGCCCGGTAACTCAAAACCGCACACCGAAAATTCAGCAGCTTCAACCATCAATATCGATAACGAAAACAGCTTTGAAACAGCTTTGTATTTGGAAGACGAATTCGAACTTGTCAATAAACTTGCATTGATTGCCGGGTTACGATATTCTGGATTCGCTCTGGTTGGTCAAGCCGAAGAAAATACCTATTACGAAAATCAGCCTTTGAATGAGGTGACTGTTTCGGGAACGAACAATTATGGAGCGGGAGAAATTGTTAAATTCCATCATGGCGCTGAACCAAGGATCGCGCTTCGGTATGAATTTCCTAATTCTAGTTCCATCAAACTGGGCTATAATCGGACCATGCAATATATCAGGCAAATTTCGAACAGCGCATCAATAACCCCGGCCGATTATTGGAAATCGTGCGATAACTACATCGACCCGCTAATTTCTGATCAGTTGGCCGTTGGATTTTTTAAAAATGTGAAAGATAACAAGTACGAAACTTCGGTAGAGGTATATTATAAGAATATCAAAAATGAGGTTGATTACAAGAATGGCGCCCGAATCATCCTGAACAAAAACCTTGAGCAGGTTTTAATCCACGGTATTGGACGTGCGTATGGTGTCGAATTGATGTTTAAAAAATCGAAGGGCGATCTGACGGGTTGGTTGGCTTATACCTATTCCCGGTCATTTAAACAGATTGACGGACAATTTTCGGAGGAGAAAATTAACAATGGGAACTGGTATCCTTCAAATTATGACAAACCCCATGATCTTACGCTGGTGCTGAATTATAAGCTGTCAAGAAGGTTTACATTCTCGTCAAACTTTCTTTACAGTACAGGCCGGCCTGTAACACTTCCTGAATATAAATACTCCATCGGGAGCCATGAGATCATCTATTTTTCTGACAGAAATAAGTACCGATTGCCCGATTACCATCGTCTCGACATAGCCTTAACCTATGAAGGGAGTTTGTTGAAACATCAGACGTGGCGAAGTAGCTGGACCATTTCGCTGTACAATGTTTACGGGCGGAAAAATCCTTTCTCGGTATATTATAGCAAGCAAGATCCTTCGAGATTAAACGATTATAAAGCGTATGCGCTTTATAAATTTGCCGTGATTGGTGTACCTATACCGTCATTTACTTATAACTTTTGGTTTTAATTCATGTTAATATGAAACAAAATATTCAGTATATCTTCCTTCTTTTAACAATCTTTTTTTATGGTTGTGAAAGTTATTATGTGCCTGAAATTGAGAATTATCCCGATGCTCTTGTTGTTGAGGGGATGCTTACCGATCAAAATGATTATGCAACGATCAAACTGACGAGATCGGCTTCTTTCAACGATCAGTCGTATTATTATGGTGAACGGAAAGCCACGATTACCATCGAATCGGAAAGCGGCAAATCATACCCTACCAGTGAAACTGGGGTAGGGGTGTATCAAACCATAGAGAGAGTGCCTACAACAGTAGGTGAGTGGTATTATGTGAAAATAAATACAAGTTCAGGAGAAGAATATAGGTCAAACAAGGAAAAAATGATGCCGAGTACACCAATCGATTCAATCTATTTGACCGACTCAATTTTTAAAGAAATTAGTTACGATTCTTGGGGCGACCCGATTGTGCAAAATTATGGAGGCATTGCTTTTTCTGTTGTTCCCCATGATCCTGGTGTAGATGGTGCTGGCTTCATATACAAGTGGAATGCTTTGGCCAATTATTATGTGGAATGCGGTGTTATGCCAAACATAACTAGCTATTACTGTTGGAAGTATATGTACTCGAGGCAAGTTTATGTTTACGACTATGTTAAAGATGATTATATAAATGAACTGCCCCTTGGCGATCTTCATTCGCTATCGTTTTACCAACTTGGCCCTCTGCCAATCGACTCGTCCAGGTTTGACCAAGCGATCTCAAGAATTTCTAGTTCCAGTTTCTACTACAAGCTTAGCCAATATACCACTACAAAAGAGGGATCTAAATTTTGGAGAAGCGTGAAAAATCAAAGTGAAGCATCGGGAAAACTGTTCGATCCGGTTGAGGAACAGATTGTTGGAAATATTTATTGTGTTTCTGATTCTTCAAAGGTAGCTTTTGGCTTTTTCAATACTGCCTCGTTTAGCGAAAAAATAATTGGGGTTAAATTAGGGTATAACTCCCTCACTGATGTGAAAAGAGTAGATATTTTGCCTACTGCTCCTTCTGATGAAGATTGTTTTGTAGGGTTTAAACCTGATTTCTGGTATTAATGATAACTCGAAAGAAAAATGAAAAATATATTGAAATGCCTTTTGTTGTTGATCTTTCTGTCAGGTTTCTTCACTGAAACTTCCGCAAAATTATTGCCCGGTGAAAACATTTTCCAGCTTCAGTTCAATAAATCACTGTTTGTTTCCGGTGAAAAGATTTGGTTTAAAAATTCGTTGGTGTCTGGTCATAATAATGGGCATCAGAATATCCTGTTTGTCGATCTTTGTGGCGAAGGGTCTATTATTTCCTCAAGAATTTTAGTGCGTGAAAACGACCATTGGCAGGGCGATATTTTTATACCCGACTCACTTGAAACCGGTATTTACGTTTTCAGGGCTTATATTGGAGATTATGAAGGCAAACCTGAAATGATATCTAAACTGGTTACCGTGATCAATCGTTTCGGCAACAACCAGAATAATCAGAAAAGAAAAATAAATCCCGGTTATAAACCTCTCGACCTGATTAACCAGTTGCCTGATAATTCGGGTCAAGTACTTAAGACCTATACGAATTCAACTGTTTACAAAACCAAGGAATTGGTTGAATGCTGGGTTGAAAAAGAAAAAGCTGAATTTCCAACGGGGATATCATTTTCGGTGTTTAGAATTCCTGAAACCCTTTTTAATGATTCTGTTCCATCAGCTCCAGTAAATTACGAAAGTATGGTAGAGTATGGGGCTGGTGAAAACACAAAAATATACAACCGGTTGACATTGAGCGGAAAAGTAATTGGTAAGAAAAGTAAAGAACCTGTTGCCGGAGAGGTTGTGCTATTTTCTATACCTGATTCCATTCCGCAAATCAATTATGCAACGACGAATGAAAATGGTGAATTTTGTTTTGAATTAGATGATTATTACGGACAACAGGATATTATAGTTCAAACTCTTTCAAAAAGTGAAGATTTCGAAATTGTACTTCTTTCAAATCTTTTAAATCCTCCAGTGAAGATACCCTTTTATCTTCCTGCCGAAATGGAGGGTAGTGATTTTGTAAACGAGGCTGTTCAAAGGTCACTACTTCAAAAGGCCTATCTCATCGAAGAAGAGGGTGTGAGATCGAAACCTGAGGATCAATACAAATATCCTTTTTATGGAACGACTTCAAATGTTGTTATTCCGGCGCGTTTTGTTGAACTAAATGACTTTGAGGAGATTACAAAGGAGATATTGCCCTTGTGCCGGATCAGAAAAGAAAAAGGAAAACTCGCTTATCGAATCAACGACCAGACAAATTATGGATTCTTTGATTATCCGTGGATTTTGGTTGACGGAATTCCTGTATATGATATAAAAAAGCTTTCACCTTTGAATTCATCCAAAATCAAAAGAATTGAGACACAGCCTCAGGTTAGGTGTTATGGCGATTTATTGATAGAAGGCGCTTTATCGATCATAACAACAAATGGAAACTTTAAAGATGTACCACTTCCTGCAAATGCTGTTCGTACCCCTTTTCAGACATTTTATCGTCCCAATGAATATTCTGGCAATCATTTTGTTAAAAATCAAAATCTTGCCGATTTTAAAGATGTGCTTTTCTGGAATCCAATGTTAGGTTTAATACCAAATGTTTATAAAACCAACATTCAATGCTCGTATGAAAAGGGTGCCTATATTGCTGTTGCTGAAGCAATCGATCAAGATGGTGTTGTTCAGCGCTCTGTTTGCAAGTTTAAAGTTGAATAATTGACATTAATTTTGATGATAATTCAACGAAAACGGCTGATTAGAATTTGAGAAAAATTAAAACTCGTGATTATGAAAATATTTCAATGCAGGATAATGTTGAGCATAGCTTTGATGGTCATGTCTACCTTTACTGCTTTTGCATCAAATGGAAATGGATACCCACAAGAAAATATTAAGTTAACCGGTAAATTCTACGCTTATCCGATTGGCCTTGATGGTTCTCCCTACTTGAATGAAGAATGGCAAATGGGAAATCTTAATCTTGAAAATGGTAAAACAGCATACAACATAAAAGTACGTTTTAACATTATCAGCAGTGACTTGATTTTTTATAACGAGACATTGAAAAGGGTGTTTGTTGTTGATAAAGAAACGATCAAATCTTTTGTGTTGAATCCTGGAAGTAAGGACTCTCTTCTCTTTATCAAGTATGACGGTACTGATGTGGGATTTAAACTTCATAAAAGTGATTTCCTTCACGTGTTGTGCCAGGGTAAAATAAATTTCATGGTAAAACATGCGGCTGATGTTATTGATGCCACAGAGTCGAATTCCAAAAATAAGATTTATCCAAAAGATTATTATTTTGTAAACTTTAATAATCAAACTTCTGAAATTAAGATCAAAAATCGTTCGGTTTATTCCTTATTTCCTTCAAAGAAAAAAGAGATAAAACGATTAATATCAGAAAATAAGCTTCGGCGTTCAAGTGAAGCCAATCTAATTAAGTTATTCAACCTTATTGAAAAATCTGAAGGATTTTTTGATTCAGTGGAGAAATAGATTTATAAAATACTATTTGTTTTCAGAATTTTCAATTTTCAATCATTTAAGCTTGCTTATCTGAATTCATTCCAAATATAGCCCTCGAAGCAGATTTTAAGGGAAAATTCGAATCATTAGGTTAATTGTTTTGAACCCCGAACGGGCAAAGTTTCTGGGAGGTCAATTCATTAATAAGTGAGTCTTTATTGTGCCCAAACCCGCATTCAGTATGCTATTGAGCGAAATTTTTCACTTGGTTAGTCAGAGGTCATTATATATATTTGTGGGCTTTTCAAAAAAATAAAAAGATATGAAGAAAACGTTCAAGATAATTGTATTGGCCAAACAGGTTCCTGACACACGGAATGTGGGTAAGGATGCTATGAAAGCCGATGGAACCGTAAACCGTGCTGCTCTTCCTGCTATTTTCAATCCGGAAGACTTAAATGCGCTGGAACAAGCGTTGAGAATCAAGGAGCAATACCCTGGATCGACTATCTCAATTTTAACAATGGGGCCTGGCCGTGCTGCCGATATTATTCGCGAAGGGATGTTCCGTGGTGCCGATGATGGTTTTTTGCTGACCGACAGGGCTTTTGCTGGTTCTGATACACTGGCAACATCGTACGCACTTTCGAGAGCCGTTGTCAAGTTTGGCAAATTCGACCTCATAATTTGTGGTCGTCAGGCTATTGATGGCGATACTGCTCAGGTTGGGCCACAGGTTGCTGAAAAATTGAAATTGCCACAGGTTACCTATGTGGAAGAAATCCAAAACATCGATCAAAAAAGCATCACACTAAAACGCCGCCTTGAAAATGGTATTGAAGTGGTAAAAGCGCCTATTCCATCGGTGATAACCATTACAAGTTCTGCACCATCGTGCCGTGCCCGTAATGCCCGTTTGCTCATGCGATATAAACATGCGAAGACAATAACTGAACGTCAGGCAGCCAACGAAGACTACCTGAGCCTTTACAACGATCGACCTTACCTGAACATTCAGGAGTGGACCGCCAACGATGTGGACGTAGAACCCATTCAGTTGGGTCTTTCTGGTTCGCCTACCAAAGTGAAAAAAATTGAAAATGTAGTGCTTCAGGCAAAAGATGCCCGAAAAATAGAGCCTACCGATGCTGAAATAAACCTGTTGATGAAAGAACTTATCGACAGCCATACAATCGGTTAATGGCGGTCTTAGTACTTATGTCTAAAATCTAAAGTCTAAAAAAGAAATGAATAACATATTTGTTTATTGCGAAATAGAAGATGGCAAAGTTGCCGATGTAAGCCTTGAACTGCTTACAAAAGGACGTTCACTTGCCGATGAATTGGGATGCAAACTCGAAGCGCTTGCCATTGGGTTTAAACTCGATGGGCTTGAAAAAGAGTTGTTCCCTTATGGCGTTGATGTGCTACATGTTGCCGATGATAAACGATTGGCTCCTTACACAACGCTGCCCCACACTTCCATAGTGGTGAACCTTTTCAAAGCAGAAAAGCCACAAATTGCCCTGATGGGTGCTTCAACAATTGGTCGTGACTTGGGACCGCGTGTCTCTTCCGCTTTGTTCAGCGGTTTGACAGCCGACTGCACCAGCCTCGAAATTGGCGATCACGAAGAGAAAAAAGAGGGAAAAGTATACAAAAACCTTCTTTATCAAATACGTCCCGCTTTTGGAGGAAACATCATCGCTACCATCATCAATCCCGAATGTCGCCCTCAAATGGCTACTGTTCGCGAAGGGGTGATGAAAAAGGAAATCCGTTCAGCTACCTACAAAGGTGAGGTAAAGAAAATCGATGTGAACGCGATGGTTTCACCCGAAGAATTCGTGGTCGAAATTATTGAAC
>Ga0209373_10005342_pt1 | contig 10534 bp, 6 predicted proteins | sample Higcelweek5metaG_FD_187173 | JGI IMG/M metagenome (GOLD analysis project Ga0209373, IMG submission 187173) | Freshwater pond sediment microbial communities from the University of Edinburgh, under environmental carbon perturbations - High... | ecosystem: Environmental > Aquatic > Freshwater >...
AACCGCCTGTTACGCATCAGCAAGAGGGTTTTGATATTTGTGTTGGTAGCAGGGGTAGTAGGGTTTTTGCTGTTGTCGCGTTCACTTTCGCGCTTGTTTTTGCTTGAATATACGACGCTGTTTTTTGCTTTTGAGCTTGTTTTTTATTATTTCCTCTATCAGTATCTGAAGTATATCCGCATCAGGGGACGTCATGTAAATAAAATGATTATCGTAGGCGTGAGCGATACAACTAAAATGCTGCGTACCATAGTGGATAGCAACCCGATGATAGGGTATCGTTTCGAAGGCTATTTGTCGAGGCGCCCGGAGACGGATGCTGATGTGATAGGTCACCCCGACGAACTTGCTCAAATAGTGAAGGAGAAGGGCATTGATATGGTGTTTGTAGGTTTGTCGCTGTTTAGTCAGACCGACAGGGGCAATGAGTTTCTGAAAGTGTGTAATAAGCTGGGCGTTAAGCTGAGGTTTATCCCCGAAAATCAGAGTTGGTTCAGGTCGAAGCTGAACATGGAGTCGGTAGGTAATTTGGTGGTGATTAACCCGCAACAGATACCGCTGGATGATATAGAGGCGCGTGTTATGAAGCGTTTGTTCGATATTTTGTTTTCGTTAGCGTTTATTGTGCTTGTTTTCAGTTGGTTTTTCCCACTTATAGCATTGTTGATAAAACTGAGTTCGAAAGGACCTGTGTTTTTTGTACAGGAACGAACGGGGATCAACAACAAGACTTTCAAATGTTTAAAGTTCAGGAGCATGCGTGTGAACAGTGATGCGGATAGCCGGCAAGCTACAGCGGGTGATGATAGAATAACAGCTTTAGGCAGGTTTATGCGCAAGACGAATATAGATGAATTGCCGCAGTTTTTCAATGTGTTGCTGGGTCAGATGTCGGTGGTGGGGCCACGTCCGCATATGTTGAAGCATACGGAGGAATACTCCGCGTTGATTGATCATTATATGGTGCGTCACTATGTAAAACCCGGAGTGACGGGATGGGCTCAGGTGAATGGCTACAGAGGCGAAACCGATGCGCTGTGGAAAATGGAGAAAAGGGTGGAACATGATATGGATTATATCGAAAACTGGTCGTTCTGGTGGGATTTGAAAATCACTTTTCTGACTACTTTCGGGAGACGAACTTATCGGAACGCAGGGTAATTAATAATTAATAATTAATAATTGATAATTAATACGCGGAAGGCGGAATTCAATTATCAGTAAGAGAGAAGAAACCCCTCCGCTGCGCTCGTCCCAAAACCTTACCCCGGCCTTCTCCCAAAGGAGAGGGAGCAAGAAGGGGACAACATTGAAGTGCAGGACGTAGTGCATTAAATAACTGTAATTCTTCAAATCTGTGAAATCTGTTTTAATCTGTGTAATCTGTCTTTAATCTGTCTTTAAATTTTTTATATTAACTTTCAACAAACAATAGATATGGAAACAATGATTATTTTATTTTCGTTCGGGATGCCCGAAATACTTTTGATAGCGCTTGTGGTGTTATTGCTTTTTGGTGGAGCAAAAATACCTGAGTTGATGCGTGGAATAGGGAAGGGTGTAAGCGAATTCAAAAAAGGGATGAAGGATGTGGAGAATGATATTAAGAACACGGACACGGACACGAAAGAGGAGGACAAAAAAGCCTGACAGCGCCCTGCTGTTGTAGGGATACTTTATCTGAACGCATGAAATTATTCAGTAAAAAAACTACCGGAGAGGCCAGTACTTTTTGGGACCATCTGGAGGTGCTTCGGTGGGCGCTGCTGCGTGTGCTGGCTGTGTTGGTGCTGTTGGTGATTGTGCTGTTCGGTAACCGAGACTTTCTGTTCGACGACATTATTTTTCCTCCGCTGCGCTCGGATTTTATTGTTTATCAGCTTTTTTGCCGAATGGGCGAATGGCTCAACGTACCGGGGCTTTGTCCGGGCGATTTTAGTATTCAGCTTATTAATATCCAACTGTCGGGACAGTTTATGGCGCATATCAGCACGGCTTTCACCATCGCGCTGGTGCTTTCGGTGCCTTACTTGTTGTACGAGTGTTGGCGGTTTGTGGCGCCAGCCCTTTATCCTGCCGAAAGAAGAAATGTAGGTCTTGTGTTTTTTATCTCTTCGTTTCTTTTCTACCTTGGCGTTGTGGTGAGTTATTTTCTGGTGTTTCCGCTTACCATTCGCTTCCTGGGAACCTATAATGTTTCGGCGCTTGTGCCGAATCAGATTTCAATCCAGTCCTACCTCGATACGCTGTATATCCTTATTTTCTCGATGGGCATTATGTTCGAAATGCCGGTGCTTGCTTATTTTCTGTCGCGAATGGGAATTGTTTCGCGTCAAATGCTACAGTCGGTACGGCGCTATGCTTTCGTTGTTATCCTGATACTGGCTGCCATTATCACACCTACTACCGACCCTTTTACAATGCTTGTGGTGGCTATGCCGCTGTATTTGCTTTACGAAGTGAGTATATTGGTGTGCAGGAAGAAGAATGAATAATTAAGAATTAAGAATTAATAATTGATAATGAATAATTCATAATGGAATCCCGAAACGCGGAATCCGAAACTCAAATTTTCAAATTTTCAAATTTCTCAAATCTTCAAATTATCAATTATCTCTGACCCCTATCGATTTATTAAAATAAGAAAGAGTGTTTTTCGAAGTAAGATCTTCGTAAAACACTCTTTTCTTTTTGTAGCGGGAACGAGAGTTGAACTCGTGACCTCCGGGTTATGAATCCGACGCTCTAACCAACTGAGCTATCCCGCCATTTTTCTAAGGCGGTGCAAAGATAGCTTTTTTAGCCTAAACGCCAAATTATTTGAATAAAAAAAAATGATAAAAACATGAGAAAGAATTCATAATTTATAATTTATAATTCATAATGAAGAACTTGGTAATTATTTCGGGATTGAAAACTTAAGAAGTAAAGAACAAGAAGTAAATTTGAAGTTAAGAAGTTAAACAGAGAACAATGCATAATTAATAGGTTTATTTTCAATCGTTCAACAATTGACCGTAAGCCGGGGACTTGAGAGAGTTGAGTGCTCATTCAGTCCCCGGGGTTTTGAATTAGAATTTGGGTTTCATTCCCAAATGATACATTATAAACGACCACATGTCGGTTTGTGCATCAATTACTTTTCCGATTGGTTTTCCGGCACCATGACCAGCCTTGGTGTCGATACGAATCAGGGAAGGTGTATTGCCTGCATTGCTGGCCTGCAAAGTGGCAGCAAATTTAAACGAATGAGCAGGAACTACGCGGTCGTCGTGATCGCCTGTCATCACCATAGTGGCAGGATACCTGATACCTTGTTTCAGGTTGTGCAGCGGCGAGTAAGCTTTCAGGTAGTCGAACATTTCCTTGCTTTCTTCGCTTGTACCATAGTCGGTAGCCCAGGCCCAGCCAATTGTGAACTTGTGGTAACGAAGCATATCGAGCACGCCCACTTCGGGGATGGCCACAGCAAAAAGATCGGGTCGTTGGGTCATGCAGGCGCCAACGAGCAAACCTCCGTTCGAACCGCCATCAATGGCTAATTTCTGTGAGGATGTATATTTTTCCTTGATAAGAAATTCGGCAGCAGCAATAAAATCGTCGAAAACATTTTGTTTCTGCATTTTAGTACCTGCTTTGTGCCAGGCTTCACCATATTCGCCACCGCCACGTATGTTGGCTATCACATAAATACCGCCATTTTCGAGGAAAGGAATACGTGCAACACTGAAACCTGGATTTACACTTATATTAAAACCTCCGTATCCGTAAAGCAACAAAGGGTTTTTACCTGTTTTTTGCATGCCTTTTTTGTAGGTGATAAACATAGGTACTTTGGTGCCGTCTTTACTTGTGTAAAACAGTTGTTCGCTTACATAATCCTCCGGTTGGAAAGATACATCTGCTTTGCGGAATACTTCAGCTTTGTTGGTTGCCACATCGAACCTGTAAATGGTAGGCGGAAAAGTGAAAGAGCTAAAGGTATAGAAAGCTTCGTTATCGTCCTTGTCGCCCGAAAAACCTGAGATTGTGCCTACAGTAGGTAGTTTAACTTCGTAGAGCAGTTTGCCGCTTAAATCGTAAGCATAAGCATGGCTTGCTGCGTCCTTCAGGTATTGTGCAATGAATTTACCACCCAATACCGAAACACCTTCCAATACATTTTCAGAGGCAGGAATAATTGTCTTCCAGTTTTCGCGTCCGGGATTTTTGGTGTCAATTTCTACTAACTGCTGGTTGGATGCTTGCCAGTTGGTGAGTAAATATATTTTACCGTCGATATGATCCACAACCGAATAGTCGTTGTCGAAACCCGCTTCGAGCGTTACAAATTCAGCATCCGGATTGTTCAGGTCTTTGAACTGTAGTGAATTCCCCGATGTAGATGCTGTTTCTGCAATAAATAGCAAAGCTTCATCTTCGCTTACTATGGCTGAGCAGTTTCTCAAAGGATAATCTTTGTTTTCGAACACCAACTGGTCTTTGCTCTGTGCATCGCCTACTTTGTGGTAATACACTTTGTGATATTCATTTTTGTTGGAGTATTCCTTTCCAGCCACTGGAGCATCGTAAGCGCTGTAGTAAAATCCATCGCCTTTCCACGCTATGCCCGAGAATTTAACCCAATAAATCACATCTGGCAGTAGTTTGCCGGTAGCAATGTCCATGAGGTAAATTTCGTTCCAGTCCGAACCACTTCGGGCAATACTGTAAGCAAGGTATTTGCCATCGTTCGAGAAGGAAATCTGCGAAAGCGCAACCGTGCCATCGGTCGAGAGTTGATTCGGGTCGAGCAGTACTTTTGGTGTTCCGTCCAAAGTAGCAAGACTATAGAGTACGCTCTGATTTTGTAATCCATTATTTTTGAAAAAATAATAATTGCCGTTTTTCTTGAAAGGCGAACCATATTTAGGGTAGTTCGTCAGGTCAGTTAGACGCTTTCTTAGTTCAGGGCGAAAGCTGATCTGATCCAGATACTGATAGGTTACTTCGTTTTGCGCCTTTACCCATGCTTCTGTTGCTGCCGATGTATCGTTCTCGAGCCAGCGATAAGGTTCGGGCACTGCTGTGCCGAAATAGTTGTCGACAACATTTTCTTTGGTCGTCGCAGGGTATTTTAATTTACCTGAGGCTATACATGCCGGCATAAGTAAGATTGAAAAGGTGAATAAAATGAATTGTTTCATATTTGCTGATCTTTTTTTAAATTATTACCAAAAATGTTCAGGTGTATCCCTTGTTTTTATTGCAGGGTGCGATCTTAAAATAATCCGGGATTTTTCAAGTCCGAATTATTTTAAGGCCTGATACACTAAGTTATGAAAGAGCACTTTGAAATCGGTTCCCGAATTGTTGGGTTGTAAGTTGATATAAAACAACAGGATTAAATCCTCTTTCGGATCGATGATATAATCGGTACCAAACATTCCTCCCCAGCGCAATGAACCTTCGGAGGCAATTGATGAATATGAGTATTGTGCACGGAAATCGTCGAAAGCCAGTCCGAAGCCAATGCTGCCCCGCAGATCGCCCACTGCATTTTTACGCATCATTTCAATTGTTTTTCGGCTCAGAATGCGTTTGCCGTTGAATTCGCCTTCGTTGAGTATCATTTGACAGAATTTGGCATAATCTTCAATGGATCCGGAGAGTCCGGCGCCGGTGCTGCAAAATGTTTTAGCTCCCGAATAAGGGAAAATCTGATAAATACTGTTGGAAGCTTCGTTTCGCGTCAGGGGTTTGTCGCTTGCTTTTTGATACAAGGTGACAATGTCTTGTTTTTTGTTGTCGGGCAAATAAAAGTAGGTGTTGTTCATCCCCAGTGGTTCGAAAATTCTTTCTTTGAAAAAGGCATCAATTTTCTGACCTGAAACTACTTCGATAAGGTAGCCCAATACATCAACGCTCATACCATAGCTGAATTTCTCTCCCGGGTCGTGTTCGAGCGGACAGGTGGCCAATACTTTAATGATGTCGCCTAAAGTTTTGTTTTCGAGGGTGTAAAGTGGTGAAACCGGAATTCCCATTTTGTCGTACATTTTACGTGAATTGCCCGAACCATACGAAATACCCGAAGTGTGTGTCAGCAAATCGCGGATGGTGATGTCGCGTTTGGCGGGACGGGTAGTGAAACTTGAATCCTCAGGATTGAAGGAGGTCATCACCTTTGGATGAGCAAATTCAGGAATGTATTTTTTGATGGGATCGTCGAGCAGGATTTTTCCTTCTTCGAATAAAGTGAGTACAGCTACAGCCGTGATGGCTTTGGTTTGAGAAGCCATTCTGAAGATATTGTCGGTTCGACAGGGAGTTTTACTCTCGATATCCTGCCAGCCGAAAGCTTTGTTGTGTACTACTTTGCCATGATGAGCCACAAAGGTAACTGCATGGGGAATTATTCCATCGTCCACCAACTTTTGGAAAACTGTATCCATGCGAGCCAAACGGGCAGCATCAAAAGTAGCAGGTACTTTTTTGGAATAGATAAAATTTTGTGCGTTTTCATTCTTTTGAGCCGATAAGGTCACCGAAAACAGCAAAACGAGAAAGATAGAAAAACTTTTTTTCATGTGATAATTAATATGTGTTTTTTGTCTGTTAAAGTAATAAATCAATGTGATAATTGTTGATAAGTCTCCGGTCTACAGTCTTCGGTCTACAGACTTTGTTGAATTGTTGAACTGACGAATTGTTGAACTGTTGAACTTGTCTGTACCTTCGCCTGTGCCTTTCAGAACCCGAAACCCGAAACCCGAAACCCGAAACTCACGTTATAAACTTCCATGCTATCCATGCCATTCCACCAAAGCCTGTACTGAGCGCTTCTTCGTCGATACAGAAATTAGCGCTGTGTAAGCCACCGGTATTGGCATTTAAAGTTCCTTTTACTCCAAAACGATAAAAAGTACAGGGATATTGTTGGGTGAAAAAAGCAAAATCTTCGGAGGTCATTCTCATTTCGAGGTCCACCACCTTTTCATTACCTACCCATTCGGTTGCAAATTGCCGCGCTTTGCGCGTTGTTTCCACATCGTTCACAACACAAGGATATCCATCGGGGATTTCAATTTCGGCAGTGCAACCATAGGCGGCACAGGTTTCGTTTATGATGCGTCGGATATGTATTTTGGCTTTTTCTCTCCATTGTTCGTTTACAGTTCTGAGAGTTCCCGAAAGCAGCGCTTCGTGAGGAATGATATTTTGGGCACTACCAGCTTGTAATTTTCCAAAAGTAAGCACCATGGGAATAAGCGGAGGACAGAGCCGACTGCGTACCTGCTGCAACGAAACCAGGGTTTGCGCAGCACAAAGAACAGTGTCGTTGGTGAGATGAGGCAATGCCCCGTGTCCGCCCTTGCCCTGTATTTTTACATGAATTTCGTCGGCTGAAGCCATTATCATTCCCGGTAAAAATCCAAGCGTTCCGGTAGGGTAGTCCACCGATACATGTTGGGCAATGATGAGTTCAGGTTGTATTTCGTCAAATATTCCATCTTCGAGCATTAGCCGTGCTCCACCGGGTGCTTTTTCCTCGCCGGGTTGGAAAATGAGCAATATGGTGCCTTCAAAAAGGTGACGCAAATCGTTCAGTATTCTAGCGGCTCCAAGCAAACAGGCAGTGTGCGCATCGTGTCCGCAGGCATGCATTACATTTTCATTTGTTGATTTCCAGGGAATATCAACCGCTTCGTCAATAGGTAAAGCATCCATGTCGGCACGCAGGGCGATTACCTTTTTCTGAGGATTCACTCCCTCAATACGACCCAGAATTCCATTTCCACCTATACCGGCACGAAACGGAATCTGCATCCCGGTAAGTTGATCCTGAATGTATTGTGCGGTTAAAAATTCCTCGAACGAAAGCTCAGGGTGGGCATGCAGATGGCGATAATGCTGAATTACCTCATCGTTATATTTTAAAGTAAGTGCTTTTATTTTTTCTTTCATTCCATTGTTTTTATTTACTCAAAAAACGGGACAGATATGTAAAAGACAAAGAACAATACGCAAGTTCAGAGCGTTAGGGTGTTGATTGCTTATACTGCTTTTATTTGTTTGCTCTGCATTACAAAAGTAATGTTTTTGTCGGAATAATTATGCGGATTTTTGAATTGTGTAATGTTTATAATCAAAATTAATTCAGTAGTTTGCCTATCGATTATTTTTTAGTGAGGAATTAAAAATCCTTGTATTTAACTAAAATGTGGTAGATATTTCAAATTTTAAGGTGTAATGACAATCCTTTTTTCTATTTTTGTATTTCACAAGATTAAGAAAAAAAACTAGTTACAAAACAAAGCTATAGCCTATAAAGTGCTTGTTTTTGTGTGGTTTCGTTTATAAAAAAAAACAACATTATTAAAATATTTATTTACGTATGAAGAAGTATAGTTTATTATTGATTTGTTTTGCATTTTCAATTGTTTCATTTGCTCAAAAAGCGGTGATCACTTTCGAAGCCAAAACCTATGATTTTGGAAAAATAACCGAAGAAGACGGGAAAGCCACTTATGTTTTTTATTTTACGAATACAGGAAACTCTCCGCTTGTAGTGAGCCGTGTACAGGCTTCGTGTGGTTGTACTACACCTACATGGACCAAAGAACCTATTGAGCCGGGGAAAAAAGGATCGGTGACTGTAGCATACAATCCGCTGGGCAGACCAGGGGTGTTTACAAAAACAATTACTGTTTTTACAAATGCTTCGGAAGAACAGGTTACGCTGCTTATCAAGGGTGAGGTTATTCCAAAGTCGGCATCGGGAAACAGTGCATATCCTGTGTCCATGGGCGATTTGAGACTGAAATCGAAAGTAATTCAAATGAACAATGTGGATAAAGGTAAAAGCCAGCTCAGGACAATAGAGATTCAAAATTCAGGAAGAACAAATTTAAAGCCTGTGATTGAGAATTTGCCCTCCTACCTGAATGCAACCGTACAACCAGAAGTGCTGAAACCCAACGAAGAAGGAACGATTACATTCACCTTCAATAGCAAAAATACAAATCAATGGGGCCCTGTAACCGACGAAATTTATGTAGTATTGAATAATCAGCGTAAATTTTCGGAAGAATTTCAGTTAAGGGTTATTGGGAATATTGTTGAGGATTTCAGTGGACTTACTTTGGATCAAAAACGTAAAGCTCCTATTATGGAAGCCATAAGCCGTACGATTGATTTTGGAGTGATAAAAGCCGGAAGCAAGAAAACAGCTAAATATAAAATCGCCAATAAAGGTGTTAATCCGCTCGAAGTGAGAAGAGTGATCAACAATAACAGGGAAATTAATGTGCATCCTGCAAAAATGTCAATTGCTGGAGGAAAGTCATCTTTTTTGATCATCGACCTGATGACAAAATCGCTGCCTGAAGGCGATTACAAAAAGTCAATCACAGTACAAACCAACGATCCTGATAATAGCTTTGTGATACTCGTTTTGAACTGGAAAGTGCAGAAGTAAATTTTTTCCGTACAAAAAAAAATTAAAGAAGAGCCTTGATGTTTTTTAATAGCAGGGCTCTTGATTTTTTTAGCATTTTAATCATCAATATTTCAATTTTTTTTCCGAAATGCATTATCATCATCATCCCGAAAACGATCCTAATTTCAAAGGTTTAACTGTGAATCAAGGCGTTGATGCCGTGCCGACCATTAATCCTTATCAACGCACCAAGCGCAAGCGTCGCAATTTTTCGGTAGCCGAATTTGTGGAGGGTATTCTAAAAGGCGATGTTTCGGTACTGAGTCAGGCTGTTACTCTGGTTGAGAGTTCGTTACCTGAGCATCAGGCAATAGCGCAGGAGGTGATTGAAAAATGTCTTCCTTATGCAGGTAATTCGGTGCGTTTAGGCATTACCGGAGTTCCGGGAGCTGGTAAAAGTACTTTTATCGAGGCTTTGGGAATGCATCTGGTTCGGGCAAATCATAAACTGGCTGTGCTGGCGATTGACCCGAGCAGCGAACGTAGCAAAGGAAGTATTTTAGGCGATAAAACCCGTATGGAAGAACTTTCGGTAGCTAAAAATGCATTTATACGTCCTTCACCCTCGGCAGGTTCGCTGGGCGGTGTGGCACGCAAAACCCGCGAAAGCATAGTGCTTTGCGAAGCTGCCGGTTTCGATACAATTTTTGTGGAAACAGTGGGAGTGGGGCAATCGGAAACAGCCGTTCACTCTATGGTCGATTTCTTTTTGCTCATTCAGCTGGCCGGGACCGGTGATGAGCTTCAGGGCATTAAACGTGGAATTATGGAAATGGCCGATGGGATTGCCATTAATAAATGCGATGGCGCCAACATTGACAAAGCAAATGTGGCTAAAGTGCAATTTAAGAATGCTCTGCATTTGTTTCCGGCACCCGATTCGGGTTGGACTCCGGATGTAGTTACTTGTTCGGCCGTTGAAAATACAGGAATCACCGAAGTGTGGGAAATGGTTGAAAGATATATTGCATTTGTAAAAACGAATCACTATTTCGAACACAAGCGGAATTCTCAGTCCAAGTACTGGATGTACGAATCGATCAATGAGTATTT
>Ga0209373_10005343_pt1 | contig 10533 bp, 8 predicted proteins | sample Higcelweek5metaG_FD_187173 | JGI IMG/M metagenome (GOLD analysis project Ga0209373, IMG submission 187173) | Freshwater pond sediment microbial communities from the University of Edinburgh, under environmental carbon perturbations - High... | ecosystem: Environmental > Aquatic > Freshwater >...
AGCCCGACAGGTCGCGGGCGATCCCGACACCGGAACCGCCTTTCTCAAGTTCCTCCGCCCGTTCATCTGGCGTAAATCGCTCGATTTCGCCGCAATCGCCGATATTCACTCGATCAAGCGCCAGATCCACGCCCACAAAGGCGGAAGAACCATCGCCGTCGCCGGCCATAACATCAAACTGGGCCGGGGCGGTATCCGCGAAATCGAATTCTTTGCCCAGACTCAGCAATTGATCTGGGGCGGACGCCAAGCCGAATTGCGCCAGTCCGGCACCGTGGCCGCCCTGGCGGCGCTGGCTCAGACCGGTCACGTCACCCCAGTGGTGGCGGAAGCCCTGACCGTCACCTACCGGACTCTGCGCCAACTCGAACATCGCCTGCAAATGATCGACGACAAGCAGACCCAAACGCTGCCGAGCGATCCGACTCTGCTGGCTCAGCTCGCGGCCTTCGCCGGCCATCCCGATCTGGACTCGTTCTCCGCCGCCCTGCTCACCGCGTTGCATACGGTTGAGACCTATTACGCGGCCCTGTTCGAAGACGCCCCCGGCCTCGCCCCACGCGGCGATCTGGTATTTACCGGTGGCGAGGACGACCCGGAAACCCTGCATACCCTGGCCGGGATGGGATTCATCAATGTCGCCGCTCTGTGCGAGACGATTCGGGGCTGGCATCACGGCCGGGTCCGCGCCACCCGCTCGACCCGGGCGCGCGAATTGCTGACCGAACTGACCCCGACCCTGTTGGCAGCCCTGGCCGATACCGCCGCCCCCGATGAGGCATTTTTCCGCTTCGACGAGTTCCTGCGCGGCTTGCCGGCCGGAGTGGCGTTGTTCTCGTTGTTCCACGCCAATCCGTCACTGCTCGATCTGGTGGCCGAGATCATGGGCGATGCCCCTTTGCTGGCCGCTCACCTCGCCCGCCATCCGATTCTGCTCGATGCGGTGTTGCAGGCGGGCTTTTTTGCCCCACCGCCCGATCGGGCAACCCTCGCCGCCAGCCTCGACCGGGCCTTGGCCAGCGCCGAAGACTTCCAGCAGATGCTCGATCTGGCCCGGCGCTGGACCAACGATCATAAATTCCAGGTTGGCGTGCTGACTCTGCGCGGGGTGATCTCCCCTGCCGAAGCGAGTCGGGCTTTGTCGGATCTGGCCGAGGCGGTGGTGGCCGCCGTCGCCCTGCGGGTCGAGCGTGAATTCGCCCAGACTCATGGCAAGGTCCCGGGCGGAGCCTGGGGAATCCTGGCGATGGGCAAGGCCGGCGGACGGGAGATGTCGGCAACCTCCGACCTCGACCTGATTTTGGTCTATGACGCCCCCGAGACGGTCGATCAGTCCGACGGCCCCCGTCCCCTAGCGGTGGCGGTCTGGTTCGCCCGCTTTACCCAGCGGCTGATCAATGCCCTCTCGGCCAAAACCGGCGAAGGCATTCTGTATGAGGTCGATATGCGGCTACGCCCCTCGGGTCATTCCGGCCCGGTCGCCTCCAGCCTGGAAGCCTTTCGCCGTTACCAGAGCGAAGCGGCCTGGACCTGGGAACATATGGCCCTGACCCGCGCCCGGGTGGTGGCCGGCAATCCCGCCCTGGCCGGCCGGATCGAAACCGTTCGGCGGGAGACCCTCACCCGGCGCCGGGATCATCCCGCCCTGGTGCGCGATGTCGAGGAGATGCGCGAACGGATCGCCCGTTCGCATAAACCGGCCAACGGATGGGATGTTAAACATCGGCGCGGCGGATTGGTCGATATCGAATTCATCGCCCAAACCCTCCAACTGGCCTATGCCGCAGATCATCCTGCGATCCTGGCCGCCAATACCGCCGAGGCCCTGGCCCGGGCCAGAATGGCCGGCCTGCTTGCCGATGGCGATGCCCAGACCCTCGACGAGGCCCTGATCCTGTGGAGCGCGGTACAAACGGTGCTGCGGCAGACCTTGCCGGCCGGCTTCGATGAAGGCAGTGCCCCGCCCGGCCTGAAAAGCCTGCTGGTCCGCGCCGCCGGGGTCGGTGATTTCAAAAGCCTGGTGGACCGGATGGACGAATGTGCCGATGCGGCGCTGGGCGTGTTCGAACGCCTGATCAGTGAACCAGCCCGGAGCCTGCCCCCGTCCGAGGAGAAAGCCGAATGACTCTGGTTCCCGGCCAACTGGCCCCAGACTTCACCCTCGACAGCGAAAGCGGACCGCTCCGCCTCGCCGATTTCGCCGGCCGGCCTCTGGTGCTGTATTTTTATCCCCGCGATGACACCTCCGGATGCCGTGCCGAGGCGATTGCCTTCCGCGACTCCACCCCGGCCTTTCAGGAAAAAGGCGTCGCGGTGCTGGGGGTGTCACGGGATTCGGTGGCCAGTCATGCCAAATTCCGCGCCAAATTCGCTCTGCCGTTCCCGCTCGGCAGTGATCTGGACGGCACGACGACCGCAGCCTATGGCGTCTGGGTTGAAAAGAGCTTGTACGGACGCCGCTTTTTCGGCATCGAACGGAGTACCTTCCTGATTAGTGGAGAGGGACAGATCCGGGCGCTCTGGCGCAAGGTCAAGGTTCCGGGCCACGTCGCCATCCTCCTCACCGAGATTGGTCGCACAGAGACGTGAGGACACGTTCGCTCGGGCAGGAAAGACGGATCTCGGTTTTTTCAGCCCGAGCGACGTTCGAAACGGGCAAGGAAAGAGGGGCCAATGCTGCGAGCACTCTGGAAAACGGTCTATGAAACCGGACATCCCCGAATTGATTTCGAACATAAAATTTTTCTCGACCTGATCCTTCAGATTGAGAGAGATCTCTCTGAAAATCAGCCTTTCGAAAGGATTCGACGCCACCTCCTGGAGCTTTACAAATATACAGAATTTCACTTTTTCAGTGAAGAAAGCATCATGATCGACATTTCCTATCCCGATCTGGCGACCCATCGGCGGACTCATGAATTATTGCTGGAAGATCTGACCAGCTATATTCAGTCCCTGTCCATTGCCAGCCTGCGCGAACGGGATCTGGTCGGTTTCCTGATTGAATGGTTCGCGTTCCACACTGCGGGCGACGACATCCGCCTCGCCCGCTATATTCCCCACGCCGGATGATCAAAGACGGGACCGCCGCCCGACATCCTGGCGAGACGAGGAGAAAACCGCCCCGTGTCGGACCAATCTGCCAGCTTTTATGAGACCTACGCCAGCTACAAGGCCTATCACTCGCCGGTCATTGGCCAGAAACAGATCCGCCGCTTTGATGCCGAGATCTGGCGCCCGGCGACTTGTAAGCCCGAAATGGCCTTTCTGGATCTCGGCTGTGGAACCGGAGCCTTCCTGGCTTATCTCGCGGCCAAGGGTGTGACCCGACGAATCGGGATTGATCATGATCCGGCCCTGGCAACGGTGCTGCCGGAACCGGTGCGCGCCGATTTCCGCTGCGGCGACCTGCTGACCCTGCTGGCCGACCCAGCCCTGGGTCAGTTCGATCGGATCGTGATGCTTGACGTGCTGGAGCATTTTTCCGCGACCACCGGCCGCGATCTGCTGCGGCTGGCGCGGCAACGCCTCACGCCAAACGGCCGCGTGGTGCTGAAGGTGCCGAATGCCGGCTGCCCCTGGGGCCTCAGCTACCAGTTCGGCGACTTGACCCACTGCACAGCCTTCTCGCCGCCGGCCCTGCGCCAATTGGCCGATGCCGCCGGATTCACGGCTGAAATCCGCGCCCAGATCCAGGGCTCCCCTCGCCGGCGCCTGACCGATGCTCTGGTTCATCGCTTCCTGTCCTGGGCCTTGCTGACTCCGCCGGAGGTGTGGAGTGCCAATTTCTACGCCATCCTGACTCCTCGCCCGGAGAGTCCGCCGCCTGCTTGACGATTCCCTCGCGGCGGGAATTGGGCTAGCTTCCCGCCGCACCCTTCCGTGCTCTGTCAGGAGACGCCATGCCGGCCCGAATTCTCACCATCGCCCAACAAAAAGGCGGCGCTGGCAAAACCACTCTCGCCGCTCAGCTTGCAGTCACCTGGGCCAAAGCCGGTCGCCGGGTCGGCCTGCTCGATATCGACCCGCAAGGCTCGCTGTCCGCTTGGTTTGCCCTGCGCCAGGCCCGCCTGGGCGATGAAACCAACCTGACTCTGGTCCAGGCCGCCGGCTGGCGTCTCGGCACCGAACTCGACCGCCTGCGGGCCGATCGCGATCTGGTGCTGATCGACAGCCCACCACACGCCGAAACGGAAGTCCGGATCGCGGTCCGAGCGGCAACCCTGATCCTGGTCCCCGTGCAACCCTCCCCCATGGATCTGTGGGCCACAGCTCCGACTCTGGAGATCGCCCGACGGGAAAAAATCCCGGCGCTGGTCCTGCTCAACCGCACCCCGGCCAAAGGCAAATTGGTCGAACGGATCCGGGCCGAGCTCCTCGCCAAAGGCGCAACCTTGACCACCACCAGCTTGGGCAATCGGATCGCTTTCGCTCATGCGATGCTGGACGGACGCGGCGTCTGTGAGAGCGAACCGCGCAGCAGCGCCGCGACCGAACTGACCCAGCTTGCCGCCGAACTGGACCTGTCCCTGAATTTTTGAGAAAAAACGGGGTCTGGGGCTGCGCCCCAGCCGGGTGCGGGCGGGAGCCCGCCAAGACCGCCCTGCCGGGTAATGCTGGAAAAGCGCGGCAGGGCATCGTATATCAATACCCCTTCCCTTTCGCGTGTGCGAAGAGCAGGAGACAAAGTGTCCATGGCCGAACGTTGGTCGCCCGATAGCTGGCGGGCAAAGCCGATTCATCAGGTTCCGACTTACCCCGATCCGGTGGCCCTGGCCGCGGTGGAACGGGAACTGGTGAATTTTCCGCCCCTGGTGTTTGCCGGGGAAGCGCGGCGCCTGAAAGCGGCGCTGGCTCAGGTCGCCGAAGGTAAAGCCTTTCTGCTCCAGGGTGGCGATTGCGCCGAAAGCTTTGTCGAATTCAACGCCAATATCATCCGCGACACCTTCCGCGTGATGCTGCAAATGGCGGTGGCGCTGACCTATGGCGCGGCGATGCCGGTGATCAAGGTCGGGCGGATGGCCGGACAGTTTGCCAAGCCGCGCTCGTCCGATACCGAGACGATCGACGGCGTGACCCTGCCCTCCTATCGCGGCGACAATATCAACGGGATCGACTTCACCCCCGAGGCCCGGATTCCCGACCCGCAACGGATGGTGCGCGCCTATAACCAGTCAGCGGCGACCCTCAATCTGTTGCGTGCCTTCGCCCAAGGCGGCTATGCCGACCTGCACAAGGTCCATCAATGGACCCTCGATTGCGTCGCCGGGACGCTCCAGGCGGCCCGCTATCGCGATCTGTGTGACCGCCTGGGCGAAACCCTGGCCTTCATGGAAGCGTGCGGCCTGACCTCGGACACCGCACCGCAGATCCGTGAAACCGACTTCTTCACCTCGCATGAGGCGCTGCTGCTGCCCTACGAACAGGCCCTGACCCGGGTCGATTCGACCAGCGGCGAATGGTACGATTGTTCGGCCCACATGCTGTGGATCGGCGAGCGGACCCGCCAGCCCGACGCGGCCCATATCGAATTCCTGCGCGGGGTCCGCAATCCAATCGGCCTCAAGATCGGCCCGAGCATCACCCCCGATGCCCTGCTGGGCCTGATTGAACGGCTTGACCCGGACAATGAGGCCGGCCGCCTGACCCTGATTGTGCGGATGGGAGCGTCCGAAGTGCCGGTCAAGCTGCCGGCTCTGGTGCGGGCGGTCAAACGCGCCGGGCGCAAAGTGGTGTGGTCGTGCGATCCGATGCACGCCAACACCATCAAGGCCGCCTCGGGCTTCAAGACCCGTCGTTTTGACGCGATCCTGGCCGAGGTGCGGGCGTTCTTCGAGGTCCATCAGACCGAAGGCACCCATGCCGGCGGGGTCCATTTCGAGATGACCGGGCAGGATGTGACCGAATGCGTTGGCGGGATGACCGCCATCACCGAGGCTCGCCTTGGCGACCGCTATCACACGCACTGTGATCCCCGCCTCAATGCTACCCAGGCGTTGGAGCTGGCTTTCCTGATCGCGGAACAGCTCAAAGACGACCGCACCAAGGCGGCACACGCCATCGCCGTCTGACGGACTAAAACCAGGGACCGCAAGGCCCCTGGTTTCATTTCCCACAGGGAAATTACGGCCGACGATCGACTTTGAGGGTCGCTTCGCCTTCGAGCACCACGGTTTCACCAACCGAGGCGGTGGTGGTGAAGGTGGCGAGACGACGCTCTGGTACCAGGGCGGTCAGTTCGACCCGAGCGGTCACCGTATCGCCGATCCGCACCGGGGCTTTGAACTTCAGGCTCTGAGCAACATAGATACATCCCGGCCCCGGCAGACGGGTGCCGAACACGGTGGAAATAAAGGCCGCCGACAGCATGCCATGGGCAATCCGCCCCTTAAACAGGGTGGTCTTGGCGAAATCCTCATTGATATGGACCGGATTGAAATCGCCGGAGATTCCAGCGAAAGCGACGATATCGGCCTCGGTCACCGTTTTGGCGAAACTGGCCGACTGGCCGACCGCCAGATCCTCAAAATACAATCCGTGCAACGCCGCGTCGCTCATCCTCGTGACTCCCCGTTTCGGTTGATGTTGCATCGCAAAAAAGGAAGTATACTCACAGGCTGACCGAGTCCCAAGGACGGAATCTGCCCGATTATCGGGCTCCCGCCCGAACCCGGCTGGGGCAAGGCCCCAGACCCCCTTTCTTTTTGAAAAGAAGGGGGGTTTGGGGGCTGGCCCCCAAGCGGGGACCGGGGCTGCCGCCCCGGAGGGTTTCGGTTGGTCCCCCTCCCCCCCTCTGATATAACCCATGGTTACATTGGGAAGACTCGCACAACTCGTCCTCGGGAATGACCGCGAGAATTCGTCAAACCAGGGGAGAGACGATGGACCGCTCGCCGGATCTCGGGCGCATGGGCCTGATTGCGACGCTCGTCATCTTCGTCGGGCTGACTTATGCCGGATTCGCACCGCCGCAGCAGGCATTGTTCGCCGCAGCAGCGGATTCGACTTTAACGGGATCCGACCCGTTTCTCAGCGCCCCGGGCGGATTTGGCCCTTCCCTGCTGTTTCCACTCGCCCGCCTGACCGGACTGGGCGCGCTCCCGGACCTGATCACCTATCCGCTTCATCTGGCGCTTAGCCTCGCCTTGGCATGGTGGGCCGTGGCGGTGATCCAGCGCCGTCTGACCGGAGGCAACCGCACCGCCGCCTTCCTGACGGTGCTGATCGGTCTTTTTTTCACCGACAAATTACTGCCCGGCGTGAGTCTGGCACTGGTGTCAACCAACAGTCTGACGCCGGCAGGACTGGCGCAGAGTCTCGGCCTAGCCGCCCTCCTCGCCGGCCTCGACCGCCGCCCGGCCCTGGCCGCTATCGGCGCCACTCTGAGCCTGGCGTGCGCGCCGGAAACCGGGATCCCGCTAGCGATCGCCAGCGCTTTCGCCCTCGCTTTGGCCCCCACCCGGCAGGCATGGGCCGGAGTGCCCCTGCTGGCCGTGGGCGCCCTCCTGCCGTCCGTCCTCGCCAGCGCCGGCCCCTTGCCCACACCGGCCCCGCAACCGCCGCTGGCCCTGGCGGTGAGTCTGGCAACGGCGGGATGGGCCTTCCAAACCGGTCGGCACACCGCTGATGCCACAATACGGGCTTGGCTGTGGGGACTGAGTGGCGGAATGGTCCTGGCCGGGTTGGTGGCCCTGCTTCCTCCGGCGCTCGGACGGGTGTTGCCGGGAGGAATCGCCCCGGGTTCCCTGCTGGCTATCACAGGCCCCGCCGGTTGGCTGATCCTGACGGTCGCAGTGGCACAGGCGGCAACGCCCTCCGCCGCAGGGGGGTTGGAGCGGCTGCTCAGGCTGGGAGCGGTGATGTCTCTCGCCCCGACTCCGGGGGCCGTGACGGCAGCAGCCGGGCTGGCTCTGTTCGCCCGCTTTCTTCGCCTGCTGCGCGAGAAACTGGCTTGGCGCCCCGGGGCTGGACTGGCACCAGTGGCGATCCTGCCCCCTTTGCTGATGGTGATGATCCTGGCCCGCAGCGATCATTCCCTGTTTGGTCCCGGCTGGATTGACTCGGTCGCATTCGCCGAAACCGGTCGTTGGAGTGACGGTGTGTTCGCGGATCGAGCAAGCTGGCGAGCTTGGCAGGAGCTGGCCGCACTGCCGGATTTCCCCTTGGTCGCCCTGTATGAAAACCGCGCCTTCCACGATCCCACCCGGGCTCGGGTCGCCCTTGCCGGCGGATTGGTCCTGCATCCCGCTGCGAATCTCGCGGCCCGCAAATCGGGATTTCTGCCGCCGCCCGGCCTGCTGCCACAAGATCCGCTGTTACGAGAGGAAGCCCTCCGACGGGAAGCCGCCATCGCGGACCTGATCCGAACCCTCGAACGGGGAGAACCGCCCTCTCCGCTGGCTATTGGCCCGGTCCAGGCCGGCCCCAACCGGCCAATCGTCGAGATTCCGCAATCGATCGAAGCGTTTCTACGACAAAGACGGATGGGACTGCTGGTCTCCCCCGGACTGGCCCGCCTGTTCCCGCCGACCCTGCCTCGCCGTCAGGTGGGAGATCAAATTCTGCTTGGGTTTGGGATTTTCCCCTAACCCAGCAGGATTTTCATCCTGCCCTCAAATTAAAAAGCTTTTCATTTAAAACATTACGGGCAATATCCTCAAATCCAGAGGAAATCATCATATCCAATGTAAATTTAAGATTCACGCCATCCCCTCGATTAAGATTGACCATTTCAAACCAATCACCAATGTCACGTTTCTGCACGGCTTCAAACTCTGATCTCTCCCAATTTTTCTTTAAATCGGGGATAATTCCGGCAAAAAATTCTTCTGTCTTTTCCGCATCAAGAATCGCCGTTCCTTTTGATTCCTGCTTGGCTCCCGATGCGGACAAGCCAAAAAGATTGTGGGATATATTGTCAACAAAATCGACGCTATCCGCCCTGGCAAGAAGAGAGTTAGCGGCTATTTTCGCTCCCTTCCGCCTGGAGACAACATAGATGTTGCCCCCAGTCCTTCCCAACAGCTGGATCGTGTGAATCGCAGAACCTTCAGAAAAGATAATATTCTTTGCTCTACGATAGATATTGATCTGCATATCCAGGGGAATAAGCTCTGGATGGATGACAAGAACGCCACTTTTACTAAGGGCGGAGTCAAAGTAAGATTCCCCAGCAATCCCCCCCAGACAAAAACGAGAGCGAGAGACATAGATCGTATCAATATCCTTCCCGCCACTGTAGGGGGGGATAATTTTTTCCATGAAATCCAAATGTTCCGGTGATGGCCCTCCGCCCCCCATTCTCTCGGCCTGGGGATAGTATGACAATTCGCCAACACAAACCGGTTGCGACACAAAAAAAACTCTGTCTTTAGAAACCCCTAAATGACTCAATATTTTATAAAAAAAATCAGGGATATTTTCAATATCACTTTCATTTTTTACAGAAAAGAGCAAAGGCTCATCTTCTGAAAAATGAGCGGATGCCGCAATACGCATCCCGAAATCCGCGATTTGGTGCCCAAAATGACCAACAGCCGGGCCACACCATAAGGCTTTCTTGATTTCTTTTTTGGCTTTCGAGCTATCTTTCGGTTCAGTATCGACCGGGACCGGCTTCCCCCCCCGACAGAGTCTGGCTTCAACTTGAGTCTCAAAATCTGGCCAGCGAGGCCCCCCCCTAAAGATATTCCCTTTCCCCGCAAGGGTAACCTCTGTCTTACCAACAATGACATTTTCTATGGTAAATTTTTGATGACACACGACAAGCCTCTTTACTCAAATTAAAGTCATGGAAAATCGATCAGCTAGCTTGAACTATGATTTTTTCAAGATGTTTTCCGTAATCACTTTTACCAAACTTTTTCGCTTGTACTGCAAGGTGATGAACATCAATCCATCCATTACTAAAGGCAATTTCATCAAGATTGCCAACCTGCAAGCCTTGTCGCAATTGTAAGGTCCGGACAAAATTACCTGCATCAAGCAAACTGGCGTGAGTCCCGGTATCCAGCCAGGCATAGCCCCGCCCCAACCGCTCGACACTGAGGCTGCCTTCGGCGCGGTAAGCCTCAAGCAGATCGGCGATTTCAAGCTCCCCCCGAACTGAGGGGCGGATTTCCCGCGCCAACTTTGGCGCCCGGCCATCCAGGTAATAAAGCCCCGTCACGGCAAAATTCGACGGCGGAACAGCCGGCTTCTCAATGATGGCGCGAACCTTACCGCTGGAATCAAAATCAACAACACCATAGCGTTCGGGATCAGCGACGTGATAGCCGAAGACCGTCCCCCCCTCCGCTCGCGTATCGGCTTTTGCCAACATTTCCGGAAGGCCATGGCCGAAGAAAATGTTATCCCCCAGCACCATGGCTGAAGCGGAACCGGCCAGGAAATCCTCAGCCAGCAGATAAGCCTGCGCGAGACCATCGGGCGAGGGCTGAACAATCCATTCGAAGGACAGCCCCCACTGGCTGCCATCGCCAAGCAATCGCTGGAACTGTTCCTGATCATCAGGGGTCGTGATCATCGCAATTT
>Ga0209373_10005346_pt1 | contig 10525 bp, 10 predicted proteins | sample Higcelweek5metaG_FD_187173 | JGI IMG/M metagenome (GOLD analysis project Ga0209373, IMG submission 187173) | Freshwater pond sediment microbial communities from the University of Edinburgh, under environmental carbon perturbations - High... | ecosystem: Environmental > Aquatic > Freshwater >...
CTTTAGTGGCGTGTTTCTTGGAGGGCATGGGTTAGCATGGAATACACCAGAACCTATCATCTCAACCCCTACTGCTAATCCTACAGGAACAGAAACCGGAACCGGTACTGGCACAGGAACAGAAACGGGTGGTGGGACAGGTGGTGGCACAGGTCCAGAGACCTACCAAGGAAATGACTTTATAGACAAAAACGGACAAATACATGCTGACGGCAGTCCATGGGATAACCGAAGTGTCGTAGGACCAGAGGGGAATTTACCTGGAGGAGCAGAGAACGCATCCAACTACACCCAAGGTCAATGGGGCAGAACACCATCAGTCGTAAATGAATTTTTGGAACAAAACAACGTAACTGACACTTCATATCTAGATAGCTATGATAGAGATAGAATTTTAGATGAAACATGGTTAGCAATGAAGGGTGGGGATACCAATCCAGATATCGCAGGAATACTAAAGCATATTGGCACAGATGGAACTAACAGGTTACTATCATCTGTAAGTATTAATGGGAATCTTGGAAATCCTGGGATACAATAAACTTAATTTAATTAAACATAAACTGCCATGGATATCGAACAATTAAAAAGTGAATTAAGAGCATTAGGATTTACAGAAGATAAATTAAATCAACTAATGGATCTAGCAGCTGAAGAAGCAATAGATATTGCATTAAATGATTTAGAAGCTAATGTAGATGATGCTACTATGGAAGAATTAGCAAATGCTATGGATAACCAACCAACTGATGTTGCTGATGCTACAAGTAAATTAAATATGGTATTTGAAAAAGCATATGGTCAAGGAGCAGAAGCTAAGAAGCAGGAACTAGTAGTAAATTATCTGAAACAAGCCATTGAAGAAACCAAGGCTGCAAAAGATTTGCTCACAAGATATCAAGCTGGAGATCCAACTGCAGTAGCTATGGTAAAAGCACAGGAAGGAAATCCTGATGTACAAAAGATTGCAGATATGATGTAATTCTCTTTTACAAGCATTATTAAGACCCTCATACGAGGGTCTTTTTATTTATCTCAGTGGATGATTCTTCCTTACCGTTTCCTCAGCAAACTTCTCACTAGCATGTACATACTTAGTAGTAGTATTTAAACTCTCGTGACCTAAGAGAGCTTGTAAAGCCACAGGGCTAGCACCTTGTTCGGCTAAGTAAGTTGCAAAACCATGTCTTAAACTGTGTGCAGAGGTAGGAATCTGGATACCAAGCTTACGTCTGTATTCAGCAATCTTTTCTTGAAAATAGTTTGTAGAAATTCTCATATCTTCTTTACCATACCGTCCACCAGAAAAAGGAATGAACAGAGCAGGGGAGTCGAACTTATTTAGAAACCCACTCTGTCTGTAACTCTCAACCAAAGAAATATATTTCCTATTCCCTTTATCAAATATCTCCAAATTCAATTCATCTCCAGATGTTTCACGGTCGGTATTCACATCAGCCATCAACTTATCCAAAACCCCCGGTTGTTCCTCCGTATCCTTATTCGTAAACGCATACTTAAGCCTTACACTCAAATACTTATTCAACCAATCCAAACTTCTTTGTGTTAAATATACAGATCTTTCTTTTTTTCCCTTACCAATAATATACATTTTACCCTCAACATTAATATTTTCTAGATCTAGATTGATTAATTCAGAGATACGCATACCACTAGCAAACAACATCTCCAACATACATCTATTACGTATAGCGACCCTCTCATCAGACTCAAACTCCAATGGCGACTCTATGAGTGCAGTTAGATCCTTTAATGATGCAACTTTCTTAACACGTTTTTCACCCTTCATCATATCAACTGCATCTGCAGGTAATGGAATTTCTAAATCCCATTTAACTCTAAATTTCAAATATGATCTTACTGATGACAACATACGATTAATACTGTTAACATCCAAACCAGATTTTTTTCGAGCATTGGTATTCATAGGTCTTTCGAAGATTCCAAGTGACCCATACACACGGTTGTACAAGCTCTCCAGGAAACTAACCTCAAATACTTCCTTCTTCACAGGTGTATTCATGGCTCCCATATCGGTATCGTTGCTTAAATCGTCGCTAGCGGCCTTGTCCCCGGATATCGCCTGTATACCGGCATTTTTGACAAATTCTTTCCTTATTTTATCCAAATCCTTCAAATGTTCACCCGCTTTTAGGTATCCCTTGTACATAGAAATGTCTTTCTTAGAGACATCCTTAAACTCAACTCCACGGAAGTTAAGAAAGACAGCAAATATACAAAGATCTCTGGCATAGTTATGGATGGTAAGAGAACTATAATTACTGTTCTGTAGATCCATCAAGAAGTCATCTTGATCTGGTAGCTTAGGGAATACTTTGTCTTTCATATGTTTATGTTACTACAAAAATAATTTTTAACCAATCAGGGTAGGGGGTCAATTTTTTAATTTTGAGAGATTATGTAAGAAGAATACAGAATGGATGAGGAAAGAATAAAAATAAAATAAATATCATATTCAGAGAATCTAAGGAACTAATAAAAAGAGCTACACAAGAGGACTTTTCCAATTCTTAAGGTATAGGACAGCGTATAAGGGCGATTATACTCGGTCTCTGATTCTAGAATTGTAACATATATTTCATCAGAGTAGAACCCTCTCTCTCATATGTATACATTCATTGATAATTGAGGAATTCTTCAAACCCATACTCTACTGATAATTCTTTTTATTTGTGGGGAATGGTTAGCAAACAGTTATCCACAGTGTCAACTATAGGCCTAGTGAAACTATGGGCTTCGTGCAACTACAGGCCCTACCCCCTACTCCCAATTGTTAGGTTGTAATTAACTTGAAACAATATTGAAAATTAATACTACAAAAAAGATTACTGATAAAAGAATCATTGAGAAAATAAAACTGACAGAATTCTTTCTGAATATCTGCTCTTGGGTAACCATACTCACAGCGAAGTAGTACCCCAATGCTGGCGCAATAGCAGTAAGCTCGTGTGTACTGCCCGTTAGGAATACTCCTAAGAATAAGATAAAGGATATTAATGTCGTTAGAATGGTCTTTCTCCATAACTCCCCCTGCTCCATTCCCATATTCACATAATGAATTAATGCCACTACCGTATACGTGACTAGGATCATTGGCAAAACAGCATAGATTGGCAAGCTTGAGGATAAAATACTAAACGTTAGGAAATATATCATCAAAAGAGAAATGAGGTATGAGGAAGTTCTTCCAACTTGTACTAGTGGAAGCTTCTTAAAGAGATCCACATTAAAGACATTCGCCATAAGGAAAGAGACATATATTCCAACAAATATTAGGGCCAGCAAGGCAAGAAGAATTAATGATTCATACAAACGACCAAATTTTTGAAAGAAGAAAATCTCCACGAATACAACCTCAGATAGGACAAAAAGGCTGGATTGGAATATAAAAAGAAGCGATTTAACTTTAACTTGGAAATTGAAAGCCCACAATAGCCCAACAAAAGCAACGGTAAAGTATATAGCTCCATCCAAATATATTCTCCAATTGGGAAGATCTGCCTGCCCCTGCAATACTTTGGTTAAAAATATAGCTAAGGTTATAATGCCTGCCAAAAACAGAAATTTCCCCCTCTTCTCACTGTCTGTGTTTATATCTGTTCTATCCATTTAAATCTTCCAAATATTTTAATCCTTTTTGGGTGATTACTCTACCTCTAGATGTACGCTTCAAATATCCACACTTCATAAGATATGGTTCGTATACATCTGCAATGGTGGAAACATCTTCCGAGAGAGATGCTGCAAGTGTAGAAGCACCCACAGGGCCGCCATTAAAGTTGTTGAGTATTGTATGGAGTATAAGTCTATCTATATTCTCCAATCCATATTCATCAATATCTAAAAGCTTCAAGGTCTGATTAACGGCATCAAGGTTTATAGAAGTATTTGAGCTGTTCTCCATGTAATCTCTAGTTCGTTTTAATAATCTCAACCCTATTCTTGCAGTACCACGAGAACAGTTAGATAGCTTCTCCAAAGCTTCATCCTCTATTCCAATCTTCCAGAGGTTAGCTGCACGTTTCAATATTGATCCCATATCTTCACTAGTAAAGAAATCCAATCTCTGAACTAATCCAAACCTATCTCTCATTGGTGAACTTATCTTCCCTATCTGTGTTGTTGCCCCTATTAATGTAAATGGCTCTAAGCTCAATCGAATAGTCTTAGCAGAAGGCCCTTTCCCCATTACAATATCTAATACACCATCTTCCATAGCTGGGTAAAGAATTTCCTCAACTACCCTGGATAGTCTATGGATTTCATCAATGAAAAGAATATCATTTCGCTTTAATCCCGTAAGTATTGCTGCAAGATCTCCCTGCCTCTCAATAGCTGGTCCAGAGGTTATTCTAATACTTCCCCCTATCTCGTTAGCTATAGCCATTGCGAAAGTTGTTTTGCCTAATCCTGGAGGGCCATAGAACAAGATATGATCTACAACCTCTTTTCGCTTCTTTGCAGAATCAATCATCATTCTTAGCGTTTTCTTTTCTTGCTCTCTCCCAATCATTTCATCCAACTTTGATGGTCTAATCTTTTGTTCTTGCTCGAGAATATCTAAGACATCCTTTTTAGGTGTAATCTTTTCTACAACAGGTTTCTTTTTTAGTTCTGAACTGGATTGTATCATTACTCAGATAGTACTTTTTTAATTAATGTTTCTATCTCAATATCTTTGTTCTTCTTCATAATCTCTTCACCTTTCTCAAGTTGAGATGTTAATGCTTCTCCTGTAAACCCTAATGCTTTGAGTGCATTCTTAAGATCTTTCATATCATCGCTTTCTTTTGGTGTTTCCTTCTTGAAATCTATCTTACCTCTTAACTCCAATATAATCTTCTGAGCTCCTTTGCTTCCTAACCCTGGGGTCTTACTTAATCCTGCATCATCTCCATCTATAATCATATTTTCGATTTCTAATTGTGAATATGTAGAGAGTATGGCTAAGGCTACTTTTGGGCCTACACCAGATACAGTAAGCAGCTTTTCAAAGAAGTCTCGCTCTGATTCAGTTAAAAATCCGAAGAGTGTTTGTGCATCTTCTCTCACATGGAATGATGTGTACAGAGCTACTGGAGAACCATCATTTATGATATTAATCTTCTTAGTGAGAAATACACGATATCCTACTCCTGAAGCGGTTAATATATCTACAAATGAGTCTTTCCCTATGAATACTTTTAGTAATTTTCCACTAATGTATGAAATCATATATGTCCATTATACAGTATTAGTATTGTTTCCTCGATACCAATATTTCGGTAGCTATGGCTATGGCCAAGGCATCTGCAGCATCATCTGGTTTAGGTATTTCATCTAATTCACATATGGTTTTTACATTCTCTTGTACCTGTCTTTTGTCTGCTTTTCCATATCCGGTTATTGCATCTTTTACCTGTAATGGGGTAAATTCTTCTAATGGTATGTTGTGTTGTTGTAGTGTTAGTAATACTACTCCCCTAGCCTCTCCCACTGTTATTGCTGTCTTGGCATTATTACAGAAGAGTAAAGTTTCTACTCCGGCATATTCGGGTTTGAATTTGAGGACTAATTCGTTCAAATCTTTATATATTTCCTCTAATCTTTGGGATATTGTTAATTCTTTTGCGGTTAGGATAGCTCCATAGTCCACTGGATGTGGTTTATTATCTTCTCCAAAATCAATTATGGCCCATCCAGTTGTAGCTACTCCTGGATCTATTCCTAGTATTCTCATAGGTATATTGTAGCACTATTCAATGTCGCTAAGGGCATTTATTGATACTTCGTAATTAGCTTCCATCAATGCCCTGTCTTCGTGGCTAAGCTTAGATGTATCTATTACTGTACACTCTATGACTTCCTCTCCCACGAACTTTATTACAGGAATTGCGCTATCCATATTCGAGCCATTCCTAGCCTCTATACAATCTCTCTCTGCAAAAAACAATCCAACTCTGTCCCGTTCTTCATCAATATCTCCATGCATATTTACTCTTTCATAGTCACCTTCTATTAGATTTTGAATTATATAAGCGCAGATGTAGCTTCCTCGCTTCTCCAAATATCTTAAACCTATTAACCTGGACAGCATTCTCCTTGGGTCTTCCATTGCTTCTGTAAGGCTCTTTATTCTTTCTTCGCGTCTTACTCTATTGGAAGACTTCGCATCATCAGGATCTTTTTCCATAAGTATTCAAATAATAAATTATATTTTTGTAGTTTTATTTAATATTCTGTCCCAATTTTCCTGTGCTTTACCTTTCAAAACAGTCATATTCTGCTCTAATATTTCAGGGGATATATGTCGGAGAAATACTTTAATACAATTAATATATAGCCCATTATTGTGCATAAGAACTAATGGTTTCGAACCAGGTCCTTCAGATTCTACTCTCTCAACATATTTTTGCAGAATTTTAGTGTCTGGAATATCTTTAATGGGCTTACCAAATACTTCAACTGGATGATTATATAGATCAGGAATATATTCGAAGAATAATGTAATATGGCCATCAGCAAATTCCTCCGCACCAAGAAGCCTATTCACAGCCCCACCCGTCTTCTCTTGGATATCCAATTCTAGCTTATCTGCCGTTGTGCCTTCTTTCTCGTAAAGCCAATTCTGAAATAATTCTTGCGTTGAATCATAAATATAATTATCATACTCTCTGCTAAGGTAGTCCTTTTCTCCAGGTATAGTCATAAGTGATTTTTTAACAAGTTAGTACTGGGCAGTACTATCTTATAATATATCTTAGTAATCCAGGTCTGTCCATACATTCTGTACATCATCATACTCTTCTAATCTTTCTATAGCATTCTGAGCTTTTTCTAATTCCTCTCCTTCTAATTTTTTGTATATCTTAGGCTCTTTAACAATCTCAGCCTCTTTTAAAACAAAACCCAATTTACTAATACTATCCCTAACCTGTGCCAATTGATTATATTCTGTATATATCTCAAACCCCTTAACCCCATCCATATCTATCTCTTGTATATCCAATATTCCAGGAATATCCATAAGCATCATCATAACTCCCTCAGATTCATCAGCAACAAAAGTATCCTCCCCACCAAATTTCTCAGATTTTTGCATATGCCCAGACTTAACCACAATATATCCCTTAGTTTCGAAGTTCCAATCAACAGCTCCCTCAGAACCAATATTCCCCCCTATCTGATCAAATATCTGTCTTAACTCTGAAACAGTTCTATTCTTGTTATCACTGATAGTATCTACAATCAATTGAATCCCACCAGGACCAAAACCTTCATATGATGCTTCTTCAAATATAACTCCACTATCACCACCACCAGCACCCTTTTCAATTGCTTTCTCTATTCTATCCATTGGGAAACTTGCATCTCTAGCTTTATCAATATACAACCTTAGATTAGGATTCATATTTGGATCTCCCCCACCCTGTCTAGCTGCATGAGTAATCTGTACCGAAAGTTTAGAAAATGCCTGACCTTTTTTAGCATCGTTCAATGCTTTCTTATGTTTAATCGTATCCCATTTGGAGTGTCCTGACATATATATATACAATCTATATGAATTTATTTGTTAAACCCATTTTATCACAAATATCCCCCTAAATCTTTATGGTGTACTTCTTTTTCTCTTCCTCTTTCTTAGACTCAACCTTTGGTTCTTCTTTCTTAGGTTCTTCTCTTTTCTCAACAGGTTTAATATCTTCTTTCCTTTCAGTTGGTTTCTCTGCGGGTTTCGGCTCATCATTTATAGGTACAGACCTATTCCCCTTCTCACTATATGTCTGGTTACTCCATTTTTGAATCTTGTCTTCAATAACTTCCCTATCCATTCCATACTTCTCCCTCGATTTCTCAATTATTTCTTGTTTGCAATCAAACTTCTGGTATCTTACCGGAAGCGATTTCGCACTAAATGGAATCGACGTCATACCGTCTATACAAAGTTTTACATACATAGCATGGGAATCTAAAGACACCAGGTCATCGGATGATACTACTGGTGCGAATTCCTTCTCCAATATCGAGGCATCAGATTGACTTACAACAAATGAACCAAGAGTTCCGACATTACCAAAGATAGCCTGTCTTACTGTTAAAGGTAGTTGATCAATGTACTGGTTAGTCATTGTAAGACTTAAGTGATATTTTCTAGCCTCAGAGAGAATCTTAGCAAATGACTCTGTAGCAAAGTTTTGGAATTCATCAACGTACAAGAAGAAGTCCTTTCGCTCTGATTCTGGCATATCTACTCTTTCCATAGCGGTGGCTTGCAATCTAGTAATAATCATTCCACCCAAGAGTGCTGCTGTTTCTTCTCCCAGTCTTCCTTGGGCAAGATTAACCAAAAGAATCTTCCGGTTATCCATAATCTCTCTTAAATCTATTGTCGATTTTACCTGCCCTATGATATTTCTAGTAACAGCAGAAGAGATGAATCTTCCTACCTTATTCTGAATTGGCGCTACTGCCTCTGCAAGTAATCTTGGATTCTGAGACATTTGTGCAAATTCCTCTGTCCAGAATTTGTAAAGAATTGGGTCATTAACCTGTTTAAGTATGAATTTTCTGTAGCTATTATCTATGAGCATCCTTGTAACTGCTAACAAAGTAGTACCTTGAGCTTCCAATGCTGTGGCTATCGCATTAACAAGAATATATTGTAATCTAGGACCCCATGAATCTCCAAATTGCTTTTTAAATACCTCTACTACTCCATCAGCGATCAAATCTCTTTGTGATTTATCTTTAAGCTCCAAAAGATTGAACCCCACAGGATGGTCTACATCCGTAGGATTAAAGTAAATGACATCATCTATACGATTAGGAGGAATGTGATCTAGTAAGTCCTCTACAGTGTCTCCGTGAGGGTCAACAAAGCATGCCCCATCCCCAGCCAATATGTCAGAAATGAACATGTTTTTAAATACAGTAGATTTACCAACACCAGTTTTCCCCAAAAGATAGAAGTGACGTGCTCTATCCGCTTTTTTGAGTCCAAACTGAACAGTAGCTCCTCTGTAATCAGTTTCTCCAAAGATTGTTACATCACCATCCTTCGCAGTAGGCATATTCATAGGCGGTTCAAGTTTCCTAGACCTGCTCCAAGCAATGTTTGGCGTTTCTACAGAGATATTTGGCAAGTGATACAGCGAAGCTAATTCCTCAATATTTAATATATCAGGTTCATCCGCATCCATATGCCTAATGACATATTCATCATATATCTCTTTTCCAGTCTTAACGGGTTTCGAATGCACAAAGTTATTCAAATGAGCTGTGGTAAATTGCTTGAAGCTAGCTGTTACATCTCTTAGTATCTGCTCCGATCTCTCCTGTGTTGGAGCTTTAGTGACAACTCTAATCTTTACTTCAAAGCCAAGCTTTAGCATCTTCGTCTCTATTTCTTTCAGTTCCTCCTCTTGCCCAGGTTCTAGCTTTACTACCTCTTTCTTTACCGGCGTCGACTCACTAGTAGAAAGGCTATTACCTATTTTTGTTAGTACCCCTCCTATTTTACTAAATATGGACTCACCATTAATATCTTTGCCCTCTTTTATAGCTGTAATATATTTCTTTGAATCCTTCTGCCAGAAATTAGAGACCGGTCTTATTACTATCTGCAACCATGCCTTCTCCCCTTTTGAAAGGTCAGACATTGCACCAGTTATAGCGGCAAGAGGGTCAACTTCGAAATTTCTAAATGTTTTAATTGGGAATATTGAGTCCTTCTCCATTTCTATCTCTCCACATGTTACAAAGGTATCATCATTTCCATTAACTTTGGTTGCATAATCCTCAACATAGCTAATATCTGCATTAGGATACTGAGCATACATTTGTCCCTCTACAAATTTTGCAAGATGTTTAGGAGTGACAATGTAGAAACGAATACCATCATCGTCACTTGAAATAATTTCGAAACTAATAATGTCCTCACCCTTTATCAAATCACCAAGAATTCCATGCACTGATGCAAACATTTGTTCTGCTGCTAATGCTGATTTGTCATTTTCTCGTGGGACTAAAACCTGTAGCACCAAAGGAGTTCTGATATCTTCAAAAACGTTGAGCTCCACCTTATTTGTTTTACTACCCCAAATCAAAACAAAGGCTAAAAAGGCTCCAGCGAAGACTAAAAGTATTAACATAGCTGCAATCATATGGAAATTTTAGAGTAAAAAGCGTATTTAAGCAAATATTTTTAGAAACTGTACATCTGCTTAATATCTTGTCCCAATACAACAACAATATCTCCTGTGGTCATGAATTCAGGACGTCCAACGACAAGATCATAGCTACCAGAGAGAATCTCAGATACTATCTTTAAAGAACTTGCAAAATTCTCCTCGTTTGAAATATATAATACCGTTCTATCAATTGTTTTTGGCGCATTCTCATACCTTACGACATCACACCCAGAATTCTCAATTTTTCTTCCGAACTGTTTTGCTGCTCCCGCTACTCCACTTCCATTATATATCTCTACTCTTACTCTCTCTTT
>Ga0209373_10005348_pt1 | contig 10523 bp, 7 predicted proteins | sample Higcelweek5metaG_FD_187173 | JGI IMG/M metagenome (GOLD analysis project Ga0209373, IMG submission 187173) | Freshwater pond sediment microbial communities from the University of Edinburgh, under environmental carbon perturbations - High... | ecosystem: Environmental > Aquatic > Freshwater >...
ATATCAAAATGAGTAACAATATTATAGTAGGGGTAGAGGGTCGCGATATGCACAACAATGCAAATGATGTTTTAGATAGATTGAAAAAGAAGCAATTTGACGGATCGTTTCCTACCATGGTGCAAAAGAATACATATAGTGGAGTTGATGTTTCTGAATCACGCATTAACAAAAACTCGAACTTTATTATTGACCTCTGGGGTTAAGAGACGATATGATTGACGTAAGTGGTGATCATGTTAACTGTATAGAAATCGACAATGTGCAGATAATTTACGGTGATTTTTTCACGAAAGAAATGATAGCTGAATGGACAATATTTATTGCTGAATGCTGTCGAGGTATTTGTGAAGGATATAAGAACAAGGTCGATCCCAAATATGAAGTAGATTATTTTTTAAGCGAGTCATTGTTAAACGAAGTTGTTGGTGATGCAGTTATAGGAATGTCTAAAATAATTGAAAAAACACCGCATCACATAGAACGCCCAAATGCATTCAAAATTGCCGCATATTTGGGGTATTGGTTTTTAAGACATAAACCAATTAGTATACTATATCCGTATTGGGTAAATTTGAATGAAATTGAAGTGGCATCAGGCGTTGAGACAGATGTCCAATATTTATCTTGGCAGTTAAAACACATTAATGAGGCTGTTGCTGTTAATATTGTTACGACATATATTTTCAATTTTGAGCAAGAGGTTTGTAAGAGTAAACAGTGCAGAAAAGTAAAAAAACAAATAACAGATGATGGAGAATCCGTATTTGCCTTTAAGGATTTTAATCAACAGAGGCAAGTAATGTTACAAAAGCTTACATATTACTTTGCTTATAGAGCAATCGCGCCCAAAGTTATTGAACATATGCTTGAGGGATATGCATTTCATCCTGCGTGGAATCTGACGGGTCCACATTGGAATACCGGAACAAATGAATCTATAACGGAGATAAGTGAGAAACCGTCGCATGAAAACGATTAAGATAATTACTTTGTGCATTATAATAGCAATTGCAGTATTTAGCACTTTAGTATCTGCGGTTTATCTTTTTCTATACACACCTGAAAACATTTCGAACACGATATCAGCATGGCTTGGAATTGCAGGGATGGTGGCTTCTGTTCTTTTAAGTATTTTGGCAATGGTTTATTCGAATAAATCAGCAAAAAATACTGAAACGACTTTGGTGCAGATCACCGATCAATACAAAATACTATGTGATGACCTAAGAAAACAAGCCATTGATCAAGGACTTGGCATCAATGGCATTAATAGAATAGTTGAAAAGAATCGGTTAGCTTCACCAAAAAAGTTCAGAGACAAAGAAAAGTCGAAGTTGACTAAGAAAAAAGTATAAATCTTGCTACAAATAGGGATTTAATGCTCACCAGGTAGGTTAGTGTGGAAATTTACCGATTATATTTTGCAACCTTTCTTTTTCTTGTTTTGTAAATTTCCTCATTGAATTCATGTTTGTCCAAAGATATTTTCATCCTCTATCATTGAAATTTACCAGATTTGTTCCGGCTATTTTCTTGTTAGAGAGGAAATAACAGAGCATATTTCTTTGGGAATATCTTCTGGGGTTAGTGCTCTGAGTAACTTTGTACGAGATGAGTTTTTATGATAGCGCTGCTTTACCCAACAATTGACCAAGGATATAGCATCTTTCCCATTACAAACAGAAAGACGGCCTTCAAGCGTACCCCAAATCTTATCAAGTTCACGTGTCGCTAATTCTAAATTAGTACTTGGGTTTTGTCCCCTGAACTCATGGCCGAATTGATCAAGAAAACCTCCCAGGGTTTTGCTACGTAATTCATCAAACTCACGGAAAAGATCTTCTCGAAATTGCTGGTACTTTTCTTCGTCTTGGTCGGTAACCCTAAAGATAGACTTAGGAGTAAGTATGTAGTTTTCAATTTCTTTTCGTTCCCATATATGTAAGCGCAAGTGACTTTCGTCTGCTCGCTGAATCAGCTTGTCCACCTCCGTTTGTGAATGATAGTCTCTATCAAGAATGCAGAATGTTTCGATTTCACCACCGGTTTCTTCAAAGAACAACCGTGCGGCACCCAATGCTTCGTCAAAGCGGCTCCATCCACCAAGCTCTACAATGGGAAGATGTTCTATTGATTCATTGCTAGTAGGGTAAAGGATTTCATGAAATTTAGAGAGTATCTTTAGGTCTTTTCCTTCTACAAAAAGACATTTTTTTGCGCTACCTAGTCGCACAAGAGATAAATTGTAGTCGCTACCCAAATCGGTTACAAGAGTTTGCACTGCTTTTAAGCTATCTGCATATCGCATTTTTCTAGAAGCTTTATCAATTGTAATAATCTCACGGGACTCTACAGCCGATATAATTTCCACCGAATGGGTGGCAATTATTACTTGTTCAAACTTTCGCTGAACGATTTTTAAGATTTTTCTCTGCAAATCCGGATGCATATATACATCAGGTTCATCTAATACAACAGTACAGGAGGATGGGCACCGGCTTATGAACCAAACCATTTGTAGCCACATTTGGAGTCCGCTTCCCATTAATCCAATTTCAGCAGCAAAACTCGCATCGTAAACAAGAAGCTCAATTTTCTTATCATCGTGGAGGTATTCAAGATCCGTTATACGTAATCCAGGCCATGTTGTCTGTGCAACTTCCTTGAACTCATCAAAATGTTTGCGTTCAAGCCAAAGCTGATTTCTGAAATGTCTTGAGGCTAATCTTGTAGACATGTGATTTCGAACGGTATCTTCTGTCAATATAGGCTCGTCTTCTCTAATAAGTCCAATCTGTGGCATAATATTAAGCTGTACATCCAGAACTGTTTTGGCGTCAGCTTTACTGCGAATTTGCTTGCCATCTGAAAAAACTGTTGCATAAGATATTTCTGAAGATAGATAAATATTTATCTTCGTGCTTTGATCAAAACACGCTATAATCTCAGCAAATATGCCATCGGATTCCTTGTATTGATACACGATGGATCGTTGGTCAATTTTAAGGTGATCTATATTTACCTTCAAGCCCTTGGTAGAAGCTGGCAAATCTAGATAGAATGGTGCTGGAGAATAATTCGCATGTTTGAATTTTTGTGCTACAGTTGCAAGAATTCTTAATGCTTCAATAACAGTTGACTTTCCGGCATTGTTTTGTCCCACAAATACGGATGTGTTGCGGAAGTTGATCTCAGAATATTCGAAGCAACGATAATTCTTGAGCTGCATTTTCCTTAGCACTTGAGGTCACCTCTTTTCAATTTTCTTACAGAGTAAAAGTCATATGACTTGCCAAAGAGTCTAGTTACAGCTTTGCACCCAAATTTGAATTTTCAAATCGCTTTTTGCTATCAGCAACCGCGCCTAGCATCTTGTAATGAAGGCGAGTAAATTGCATAAACGCATCTGCTACTTCCAAAAGAACTGGATTGCGTTTTTCAGGTAATTTTGGTCCGACCTGAAACTCTATCGAATTGTTCTCACACTTCACAACCATCTGATAAAAAGCTTTATCCGAAAGGTGAACATATCCGCTTGCATGATTATAGACATGTTCAAAAGTAGAATCTAACTTCGATATTTCTCTTTTTAAGTAACTGTCGGATAGGTTTTTGCCGTAACTGTCTTTTTCTTTATTGATTTGTTTTCCGCTAATAATGCAATCAATGACTGCATCCTTATCCTGAGCGATGAAGGCCGCGTATGTACGAATACAATTATCCATTTGCATGCGCAAGAGTACCCCAGCACAGGTCAAATTTCGTTCCTTTAGCATTGAAATGAAACCATCAATCAAATGAGTACAGCGGTCAGCCGAAGCGCAAAAATAAAAATCCTCTTTAAAAAGGGTCTGTCCGATCATTTTGGCAGCAAGAGAAGTTGCTTCCTGTCGGAGTGAATTGAGTTGGTCTACAATCGGAGTAAGTTCATTGGAGTATTCTTCGTTAGTCATCTTAGCATCTCAGTCTCTCACTCAGGAGTAACATTTCTTCTATCTTTGCTACAATGCGCTTTTGTTCGGCGATGGGAGGGAGAGGAAACGTCATATTTAAAACACTGCCACGGTCGATTCCTGGAATAACTCCTTGCCCGTTCGACTTGATGATTCTAATATTTGCCTCTAGAAATAGTTGTATATATCTCATGTAAAGGCTATTTATTTTTTTAATAGCCATAATCTGTCGAGCAATATGAGCTTCTTCAACATCACATATTACGACCTTCCCATATCCTGATCCTTTGCAGACAAGTAGAACATCTCCAAGTGTTGCAATCACTCTTGGTGTCTCGGTCCATCTATTTATCAAAACTCCGTCAAATGACAAGCTACTCGCTCCGGTAACATATGGACTACCCTTTCGAGCAGCATTGTATTCTTCTGGCTTAAAATCTGTACCTGATAGAAGCGATATTGCTTCACCGAATCTCACCCACTTCCAACTCTCCGGAATATCAAACGGTTTCTCATCATCTGGAATTTCCGGTAGCGGCTTTTCTTTCTTAATCTTGCCAACCTTGATAAGCGTTTGCTTTTCTGCCTGTATCTGCTGATACAATTCTTCTCCTGTCCCTTCTTCGGGACGCTGCGCGACTAGCTTACCCTGAATTGCCATCTGTAGGATGGATTTCTGCAGATCGGTCGGGAAGCGTTTGTTGAAGTCTTCTAGTTTGCTCCAAGCTTGTTCGTATCGGTCTATATAGGGGAGAAGTTCTATGATTTTGTCTGCTATGCGCTTTTGTTCGAAAAGCGGGGGCAATGGAAGCACTAAACTCTCTACTTGATTCAAATAGAAGCCTTTTTGTGCAGTACCAGTTGCGTTTCTTATCATAAAGTTCTGGATGAAGGGAGTATCAAGAACATATTTTAAAAAATAATTATATGCAAGTGTGTGAAGAACGGAAACGCTACGTTGAAAAGATAAGTTATATCCACCTTTGTATACACAACTTCGACCAAGAGTACCAACTATCGTAAAGAGTATGTCATCTGTTTTTACATTTGTTCGTTGATTAGCTTTCTCGAAATCCATTGCAGATAAATAACGAGTCTTATCAAGATCAACTATTTGATCATTATTAATATTTTGCGCAGACAGCATCAAATAATCAGTTCTGTATGAAACACCTGTAGGAGGGTTGTGATCTCCGTCAACAATTTTTGTGCAAATATCTTTCAACCGTACCCACTTCCAACTCTCCGGAATATCAAATGGTTTCTCATCATCTGAAATTTCAGGTAATGGCTTCTCCTTCTTAATCTTGCCAGCCTTGATAAGCTTCTGCTTCTCTGCTTGTATCTGCTTATATAAATCTTGCCCAGTCCCCTCCTCAGGGCGCTGTTCGACGAGTTTCCCCTGGATAGCCAACTGAAGAATGCTGTTTTTCAGTTCTTGAGGATTCATTTCTTCGCCTCCCCAAGAATAGCAAGGATATCAGAAAGTACGCGATCAATTTCAGCGTTCAGGGAAGCACGCTGCTCTTCATGCCGCTGAATCAGGTCCACAGGATCGAGTATTTCTTCTTCGATATGAGGATATCCGCATTGGTCGAGATTGTAGCCCTGTTCTTGTGAGAGCTGCTGAACGGTGAATCTTTTCGCCTTATCAAATCCATCGATATTGATTTCTTCCCTTTGATTCCACCACTCCATAACAGGAGAGAAGTGCTCCAACCTCATTGGCTTTGTCTTGGAGAAGTGCTTATAACCCTCCGGGATATCCATCCGATAGAACCAGGTCTCGGTGGTTGGCTTCGTGTGATCGAAGAAGAGGATATTGGTGGTAATGGATGTATAGGGAGCGAAAACGCTACTTGGCATACGAATAATGGTATGAAGATTGAACTCGGAGAGGAGCTTCTTCTTAATAGAAAGCTTAGCATTGTCTGTGCCGAAGAGGAAACCATCCGGAAGGATAACGGCAGCGCGGCCGCTCTTCTTCAATCGGTACATGATAACGGAAATGAAGAGATCTGCCGTCTCGCTGCTGGCGAGATCATCGGGGAAGTGGTTCTTCACATCGGCTTTCTCATTGCCGCCATAGGGAGGGTTCATGAGAATAACGTCGAACTGATCGTCCTCCGTGTAGTCCAGAACATCTCGCAGAAGGGAGTTGTCGTGGTAGATCTGTGGGACGTCGAGTCCATGTAGGAGCATGTTCGTGATGCACAGCATGTAGGGAAACTGTTTCTTTTCGATGCCGTAGATCGAGTTGTCATAAGCAATGTGATCATTTGTGGTCTGGATTGATGTTGCGAGTTCCTTTAGCCAACTGATTATGAACCCGCCGGTACCGCAGGCAAAGTCTGCCATGCGTTCGCCGATCTTGGGCTGGATCATTTTCGCCATGAATTCGGTGACAGCTCGAGGAGTATAGAACTCACCGGAAGATCCGGCGCTCTGGAGTTCGCGCAGGATGGTTTCATAGATCTCGCCGAAAGCGTGGCTCTCCTCGTAATCGCTGAAGTCCAGTTCGTCAATGACGTTGATGATTTGGCGGAATAGGACGCCGTCTTTCATGTAGTTGTTGGCATCTTCGAAGGTTGTTCGGACGATGGATTTCTTGATGGGCGTGTCCGGCGTGACATCCAGTTGTTTAAGGGTAGGGAAGAGAGTGTTGTTGACAAAGTTGAGCAGTGTCTCGCCAGTCATTGCGCGTCCGCTCTTATCATCCGCGGCCCAATTGCTCCATCGGCACGCTTCCGGGATGATGGATTCGTAGTGATCTTCGGCCAGGTCCCAGTCCTTCTCCTTTGCATCATAGACCTTCAGGAAAAGCATCCAGGCAAGCTGTTCGATTCGCTGGGCATCGCCGTTTATACCGGCGTCATTGCGCATGATGTCGCGGATTCTTTTCACGAAGTTAGAGATACTCATTACGTCAACCTACCTTATATAATTCTTCTTCTAGTTCTTTTATTGCCTTCAAGTATCCGGATTTCCCGCCAAAGAATTGGGCGATCTTCGACGGTTTCCCATATTTCAGGAACGGATCGAGCTTCAGAATCTCTGTTTTCTCGATCTCATAAATCCCGGAATTCATATACTTCTCGAGGAGTGATTCTATCACATCCCGCGCCGCGCCGTTATACTTGCTCAAGAAGTCTCTCTTCTTGACATTGTTGGCACGCTCTTTGCGTGTGAGGGGTTTCTGGTTAAAGGCGATATGACAGATGAAGTCAAAGTCATCCACATCAGCCAAACCTTGTTCTGCCTTCAGAAGTTCGAGGTCAATGCCCCTGTCAAGAAGCAGTTCGCGGATACTCTCTTTTTTCTCTTCAGCCGTCCATTGGCGAATGAAATTACTCAGGGATGCGAAAGAGCCGAGAATGTTTGACTTGGTGTAATCGATAATGTCCTCCTGGCGGAGAAGCTTACCATCTGCGTCATAGAAAGAGACGGTTTTGCCGATAACTTCAACGGTGCAACCGTATTCGTCGACAATTGGTTTATCTTTTATAGGGAGAGGAGGCGTGTTAGGATCCCCAGGGTGAGGTTTCTCGGGCTTATCGCCTTTCTCATATTCATCGACTTGTTCAATCGGACCGTCCCAATCCGGATCAGCAAAGAGGCGCGTTACATTTCGGAAGTCCATCACGGTAAAATGCGTCTTGCCTTCCCTCTCGCGAATTCGAGTGCCTCGCCCGATGATCTGCTTGAACTCTGTCATTGATCCGATCATCTGATCGAGAACAATCAGTTTCGTCATCTTACAGTCAGCACCCGTTGAGAGGAGCTTCGAGGTCGTGGCGATTACCGGATACGCAGCGGAGACCGAGATAAAATAGTCGATTTTACTCTTGCCATAGACATCGCTGCCGGTTATACGAACGACATAATCCGGATTCTTCTGGACCATATCCGCGTTCAGATTATTCAACGCGATGCGCATCCGCTCCGCATGATCCTCCGTCGCACAGAAAACAATGGTCTTCTGCATTCTGTTCGTACTCTTCAGATAATCGGTGATCTCCTTCGCGACCTCATAGGTTCGATCTTCGATAATGATGTTGTAGTCGAAGTCGCTATTCGTATAGATGCGGTCCTCAATCTCCAGTCCCTGCTTATCCAACTGTCCCTTATATGGTCGCCAGCCTTCACCAATGTTCGTGCGAATATTGATGACTCGGAAAGGAGCCAGGAACCCGTCCTCAATCCCTTCGCGAAGACTATACGTAAACACGGGATCCCCGAAATAATCAATATTCGAGATGTACTTCGTTTCCTTCGGAGTAGCCGTCATACCGATCTGCGTGGCAGAGGAGAAATACTCCAGAATCTTCCGCCAGTTGCTGTCTCTTTTCGCCGAGCCGCGATGACACTCATCCACGATAATCAGGTCGAAAAAATCCTTCTGAAAGAGCGACGTGAAGCGCATCACTGCGTCCTCATCTTCCTCCCCGTCACTTGCGTCATCATTCCCCACCAACTGCTGATATAACGAGAAATACACCTCGTGCGAAGTGATCGTGACAGGATCGTCCTTGGCAAAATTGATCTTATGAATCGTCTTCTCAAGCGGAGCAAAATCCTGCTGAATCGACTGATCCACCAGAATATTCCTGTCCGCGAGATAAAGAACCTTCCTTTTCATCCCGCTCTTCAACAAACGGTATACAATCTGAAAAGCTGTATATGTCTTGCCGGTCCCGGTTGCCATAACAAGAAGAAGCCGCTGCTGTCCCTTGGCAATCGCATCCAACGCACGGTTCACCGCACTTCGCTGATAATAGCGAGGGGGATATGTATTCTGGCTGGAGTAGTACGGTTGCCGGATGAGCTGCGCTTCCTTCGCGCCAATCTTCCTGCCCTCCTGATATCTGGCAATCAGATCTTCCGGCGTCGGAAAATCAACCAAAGCAATTTCTCGCTCCTGTCCTGTGAGAAAATCATGCTCAAAAAAAGCATCGCCGTTAGAACTATAAGCAAAAGGCACATCTAGCTTCAGAGCGTACTCTTTCGCTTGTTGAAGTCCAAAGGAAACAGACCTCGTATTCTTCTTCGCTTCAATGACGGCAATCGGATTATTTGCATTGATATAAAGAATATAGTCAGCCCTCTTCGGCTCTTCTCGAAAAACAACATTTCCTCTTAAATTGATCTTGCCATCTGTGATCTTCGTCTCCATCGTGATCTGATGAGAATCCCACTTAGCTGTAATGGCCGGAGTAATGAAGCAACGCTTGATATCTTCCTCGCTCATCTGCTTCTTATCAATCATATGCAATACTCCCATCATCATCAGTCTTGAACAGAGAGATATGTAAATTCATAGAATTACACACTAAAGTTAGTATCGCATTCAGACGTTGAAAATTCAACGTTCTCAGGCATTATTCAATGCGAGAAATATAGACACACGATTGTATGACGGAGACAAAGGATATGTTACTGGTCAGGTTGAATTTTAATTTTTGCCGGCAAAAATCCCAACATTACACGTCAACATATTCAGATGTTAATGAAAAATATTGACAGGACAAGAGTAGAATGATATATGTTTTAACAATGAATTATTCATAATTAGTTTGTTATTCGAATATCTGTTGCTTAATAAAACTGTTTACTTCTGTTCTTTTCGTGATTCAGTAGATTCGGGGGAGACTTCATGAAAGCTATGGGAAACCAATTTCTTTCTGTCCTTTTAGTCATTACTATGCTTTGCGGTTCGTTTATGGGTGGAAGTGTATACGCAGCAGAGCCCGAAAGCAATACAGTTTATGACCAAAATGGACTTAAGGTTGATTTCAAGGTAGACATTCAGTGGGATGGCTTCTTTAACGGCACCATCGCGGTCACAAATACCGGTACACAACCCGTAGAGAATTGGGCAATCACATTTGACTTTCCTCACGAGATTTCAAACATCTGGAATGCAGCAATCATTGAGCACCAACCCGGAGTGTATACAGTCAAGAACTTAATGTGGAATCAGGATATTCCTGTCGGAAGTAGCATTAATTTCGGGTTCACTGCTGCGGCCACCGGAGATATCACACGGCCTACTTTCTTTGTGGTAAACACAAAACCAAAAGAAGTAGCATCGGAACGGATAATAGTTGAATACGTCCCATATAGTGACTGGGGATCCGGATATTCGTCTGCCTTAAAAATCACGAATCTTTCCAATACAACGATTGAAGACTGGACTATTGATTTTGATTTTGCTAGAAGTATAGAAAACCTATCTAGTGGTAATTTGCTAAATCATGAAGGAACGCACTATACCATTCAAAATGACGGCTACACGCAGAACCTTTCGAACGGCCAAGCGATACTTCTTGGTTTGGGAGGAACCGGCGGTGTTGCCTCCGATGTGCCAACTAGCTTTGTAGTTAAGCAGATGTCCCTTTCTTTTGACCTGACCTCGGATACAGATGGGGATCAAGTATTGGACTGGGTTGAAGTTTGCGTTAATGGAACAGACCCATTGGTACCTGACGGACTGACTCCTTCGCCAACACCAACAATAACTCCAACAGTATCTCCGACTCCGATTCCCGATGAAGATATTGATTGCGA
>Ga0209373_10005349_pt1 | contig 10522 bp, 6 predicted proteins | sample Higcelweek5metaG_FD_187173 | JGI IMG/M metagenome (GOLD analysis project Ga0209373, IMG submission 187173) | Freshwater pond sediment microbial communities from the University of Edinburgh, under environmental carbon perturbations - High... | ecosystem: Environmental > Aquatic > Freshwater >...
ACGGGTTCCTGATTTTAAAGAGTTCCATGGCAATCTATTTTTTTGTGCCTGGAAAAGTAAAAGCTAAACTGTTCATGCACAAGACGCTCGTGGCCGAAGGGTTACGACGCTCCGTGGGCTTTCAATGCGCTTTGATGTCCACCCACAGATGATTCCCAATTAATAGCAAGAGGTTATCGCCTAAAAGCTTACTTTGCGTATAATTTATAATTTGAATACCAGGCTAAGAAATGATCCTTAGGCAAATTTTCACCCGCCTCTATGTCAACGACATGGATTCCACAATCGATTTTTATGAAAGGCTGACGAATATGAAGTGTGAGAGCCGGTTTGAATATAAGCAGGTAGGATTGGAGCTGGCGAGAATCAGCAATCTGTTAATCATTGCCGGGACGGATCAGGCACTGGAGCCTTTCAGGAAAACCCATGCCACTTTTCTGGTGGATTCCGTGGCGGAATACCGGGATTTCTTAAACGGCAGCGGTGCCACGATCATCCGGGATATTCAGCAGGTTCCGACAGGCCTGAATATGACCGTAAAACATAGTGATGGAGTCATTGTGGAGTACGTGGAACATCGGAAAAACCCGGATTAATGGGCTGAGATAAACTACCCCCAATCTGTAAATCTCGCAGCTCTCCGGTTTTTTAACTTCCTGCAAAATAATGAGATCAACACATCCGTTTGTTTTTCAGTTTTGGTTCTTCAATAAACTATACCTGTAAACCAACGGACTATGAAATCGAAATCTGTTCTGACTTATTGCATGATTGCCTTTTTAATGATGAGCTTCGGGTCTTGTGAGAAGAGTGCGGATCGAAATCTGAAACTGGAATTCGGGTCGCAAACTCCAAAAATCGGACTGGAAAATCTGGAAATCATCAATGCATTTCAAATCAAGGCTAAACCTGAGTTTTTTATCGGATCGGTAACTAAAATTCTCTGCAAGAACGATAAATATTACATTTTGGATAGACTTGCGAAACAGGTGGTGATTATCGATCAGGCTGGAAATGTGTTAAATGTGATAAAAAGTGTTGGAAAGGGTCCTTATGAATATCTGGAATTATCGGATATGTGTTTGGATGGGGACCGGCTGGCGATATTTGACAATATGGGTGGGCAGGTTATTATTTATGACCTTTCGGGCAATGCGTTATCCGGTTTCAAAACGGCGATAAAAAACGGGTATATCGGTTGTATTAATAGTCACTATGTTATTTCAAAAGGGAGATATGTTATAGGAAGTTACGAAAACGAGTTACATCAAATCGGAGTCTTTGATGATCAAGGAAAAAATGTCAAATGGTATCTGCCGTTCGGTACGCGGTTCGATTCATGGCTTTCTTATGGAAATGAAGTGACACCCTATCAGGGAAGCCTGTTGGTGACAGAAACTTTTGACTACCACATTTATAGAATTAACAAATCGTTCGATCTGGATGTTTTTGCAACAATTGATTTCGGTACTAATTCAATGGATACCAGTGGAATTAATAAAATGTCAGATCTTAATCAAATCAGAGAAGGTAAAAATGAAAAAAAGGTGATATCCATCGGCAACATTTTTGGAATGGATGATGCTCTGGTGATCTGGACGATGTGCGGAGGGCGGCCCTATATATCGTGCCTTGATCTCAAAAGCGGGCACACAAAATCATATAGGTCACCCGGTTATTCCGTTATCGGTTTTTCCAACACTTACCCGATCCCACGCCCCATCGGAGATAATGGCTCTGAACTAATCGGGTGTGTGGAGCCGGATGATCTGTTAAAAATTGATGACAGCCAATCGCTTCAGCTTTCCGGAGGGAAGTCGTTCAAAATTGATAACAAGGATATGCAGGTGATCGTTATCTTTAAGATCAAATAATAGATACTGTTTGATATGATTTTGCTAAAAATTTCTAACCTGAGAAAATTATCCTGTTATCTATTATTGTTAATCTCCCTGGGTGCATTTCTGGCCTGTAATACTAACCAACGTCCGGATTCAAATGGCAAAGTTAAAGGGCTGATTGATATAGATCTGACTGAAGTCCGGAAAAAATCGGTGGATTTTCCGTTGAGCCGGTTGGTCAGCGATGTTGATTTTGTTCAGCTGGAATCCACTGTTGAATCGTGGTGCACCATGTTGAGCAGTATATCATTGTCGGAGCATTATATTATTGTTGCCGCCGAGGTAGAAAAGAAGGTGCTGCTGTTCAGGCGGTCGGGACAATTTATCAGGCAGATCGGCAGATGTGGTAAAGGTCCGGGTGAGTATCAATATCCCAATTTCGCGGCTATAGATCCCGATGAAAAGTATATCGTGGTGAAAGATGCATCTGGAGGGAATCTCTTTAAGTATAATTTATCGGGAGACCTTTTAAAGCAAGTGGATATCTTGAGTCAATGTCCCACTTCCGTCAAGTCCCAGCCTGTTTTTCTGGATGAGAAACACTTTGCCCTGTCGTTTAACCGGCCGGCGATACCCGTGGACAATCATTTCAATGTGGCAGTTTTTGATGAAGAGCTGAAACTGGTTGAAAGAATGATCCCGATCCCGAATGACACAAAACTCACATTGACCCTTCTGCATAATCAGCAGTTATCCCAGGGAAGTGATTTCCCATTTTATTATGAGAATTTTGTGGACACCCTCTATGCAATACAGCCCGGCAGAAAACCGGTACCGAAATATCATTTTATATTTGGGGAAAATCACCTACCGCTGGAGTTTTTAAACGGTCATGACAGAGTCAGTCATGGAATTGAGTTTAGCATGCTTCTCAAAATCATCGATTTGCCCGGCTATTTGGTATTGTCATATCTTGATAAAGAGTTTTATCAGGTTATTTACAGCAAGGGTGATCAGGATGTATTTACTTCATCTGATAAGCCGGTTTGCAATTCTGGTTCCGGCAGGTTAGTGCCTGAACATCCGCTGGAGAATGATCTGTTTGGCTACGACCCCATTTGGCTGTCGCATTATTTCCCCGATCAGAATCTCCTGGTTTACCCTTTGAGTCTGGATGAGGCCGCAGAAATTACTGATCTGGATTGTTTACGGAAAAAGCGGGTGCTGTTGCCGGAGAAACGGGATCAACTGGTAAAGATGATCGAAAACTACCGGGGCGATGAATTGCCATTGCTGGTGTTCATGTCGCCATCGCGTTGAGAATAAATTCCAGATAATTATCGATGTTGATGACGATATATTCAGCATCAGGATAATTGAGGGAGAAAGCTCCGGGGGGTGGGGACACTTTGCTGCCCCATTTGAATTCAAACGCAGATAGTTTGTGTTCCGATTGTTCAATTAAATCAATTTCCTGCCCGTTGTACGTGCGCCAGAAATAGAACGATTTGTCTTGCCCCAGATAGAAGTTTTGCTTGATCCGTTCGCTGATCAGATAGTTCTCCCAAAGTTGCCCGATATCCGTGCGTTGGGATATCGGGTTAAAAGCTCCGATCAACGCGTTCCGGATGCCATTGTCGAAAAAATACCATTTAGCCGATTTTGAAATCTCTTTGCGCAGGTTTTTTGAAAACCCTCCAAGGCGAAAAACCACAAAAACTTTCGATAGCAAATCCAGGTATTTCTCAACAGTATTCCGGCTTAACCCTAATTGCCGGCCTATTTCGTCATACGACACTTCACTCCCCATTTGAAAGGAAATGAGGCGCAGTAAATCGATCATTTTTTTCGAATTTTTAAGTCCGTCGATCGACAAAATATCCTTTAACAAATAAGCATTGACGATTTCACGCAGGTATTCTTTTTTCTCCTGATACCCCGACAGGTTGACCACTTCGGGGTAAGAACCGTACACCAGCCGGTCTTCAAGATGTTGCTTGGTTTGAAGCAGGTTTTCCGATTGAGAAATCTCTTGCTGACTGAAAGGAAACAGATGAAATGGTGTGCTTCGGCCCACCAATGGCTCTCCCGCTTTGTTCAGCAAGTCGAAAGAGGATGACCCGCTTGCCAAAACCTTGATACCCGGAACTTCATCAACGATTAATTTCAACTTTTGACCAATATCCGGGATATTTTGAGCCTCATCAATGGCCAGCAATTCAACTCCATCCAGCACCCGCTTATAATGGGCGATCGATTGCGGCTCCAGCAGCGACAAAGTATCGAAATCCTCTCCATTCAGAATCAGCGGTTTTCCGGAGAATCGTTTGATAATCTGTTGCATCAAAACGGTTTTACCAACCCGGCGTGCCCCGAAAATGAGCACTACTTTGTTGGCTGTCAATTTGTTGAATACCCGGTCTTCTAATGATCGTTTTAACATTTTTGGCAAATTTCTTTTCCAAAGGTATAAAATTCTTCATTCCAATGAACGAATTACCATTAATTCATTCAACAGATTGAACGAATTAATAGTCGAACAGAGGAATCCGGCAAATTAACCATCAGGTTTCGCGAAACAGCTACATTTGTCTTATCCTCAGTTTTCAGGGGATCAAGCAATACGAATGGAAGCACACAAACCCAATAACCCGGCCTCTTTGCCGGAACTTATAAAAATCTACCAGGAGCGGATCGGTCGTTTTACTGCCGAAAAAGCGACTCTCGAAACTACGTCGAACCGGATCGTGGTGGGCCGGATGGCGCTGTTTATCGTGATTGCCGTGCTGGTTTATCTGACCATAAAACTGAAAATGCCCCTGCTGCTGATTGGCGTGGTTGTTTCGTTTACCGGATTCCTCTATCTGGTTAAAAAAGCCACACTCGTTAAGCGGGAGATCAATTATAAAAAGATACTGATCTCAATTAATGAAGAGGAGATCAAGGCGTTGAACGGAGATTTCTCCGCTTTCGAGGCCGGATCGCAGTTTATTGATTATCAGCATGAATACAGTTTCGATCTGGATATTTTCGGGGAGACGAGCATCTACCGGCTGCTCAACCGCACGGCCACGCCGCTGGGCAGGGAAGTTCTGGCCAACCGGCTGCTCCATCCCGGCACCAACGGGGATCTGATCCGCCGGCGACAGGAGGCCGCGCGGGAGATGAGTGGGAAGATCGCCTGGCGACAGGATTTTCTGGCTACAGCAAAGGAGTCGGACTGGGAACAGGGAAAAAACCGGAATGTAAGGTCGTGGCTCGATGCCCCCGATCATTTCCGCACCAGCCGCTTCTATCCCATCGCTATCCGGGTGAACGCAGTGATCATGTTCAGTATCCTGATCATCAATATTTTGTCATTCGTTTTACCTGAATTCATCACCTCGCTTTGTCCGCCTCAGGCATTTCTCTATTTTCTCATCCCGATCGGTCTGGTGGCCAGTCGCACCCGCACCATCAGCAGCGAGCAGCAGAAACTGGAAAACCTGCTGCTACTGTTCCGGAAATACGCGGGGCTGCTCGATCTCATCGAGTCGGAGAATTTCACCGCTCCCTATCTGAACGGACTCAAGCGGAGCCTCGAGCATGGCGACCAGCTGTCGAGCCAGATCATGAAAAAGCTGACGGGCATACTCTGGGGACTTGAACTGCGGGGAAACCTGATCGTGAGTTTTTTGCTGAACACCTTCTTTTTGTGGGATATTCTGCTGATGGTCCGGTTAGAACGATGGCGGAACAGCTATCGCGAGGCTTTCGGGCAGTGGATCGGGGTGATCGCCGACTTTGAGACCATCAACTCGATGGCCAACCTGGCGTACAACCGGCCCGATCTTACCTGGCCGGATATCCGTGACGGGGCTTTCAGCATGGAGATTGCCGATGGCGGTCATCCGCTGATCAACACGGTCAGGCGTGTCGACAACTCCCTGGATTTCAGTGAGAGCGGCAATATTTATCTGATCACCGGCGCCAATATGGCTGGGAAATCCACGCTGCTGCGGATGGTGGGTGTGAACATGATCCTGGCCATGTCGGGCGGCCCCGTGTGCGCCAAACGGCTGGCGATGGTGCCCGTGGAGGTGTTTACCAGCGTCCGTACCAATGATTCGCTGGGCGATGATGAATCCTATTTCTATGCCGAGCTGAAAAAGCTGAGCAGGATCATCACCCGGCTGGAGGATGGCGGAAATCTGTTTGTGATTGTCGATGAGATGCTTAAGGGAACAAATTCGCGCGATAAACATGCCGGATCGGCCGCGCTCATCAAACGGCTCATCGCACTGGGTGCATCGGGTTTGGTTGCCACGCACGACATCGAGCTGGGCAAACTCGAGGGTGAGTATCCCGGAAGGCTCGAAAACCGGTGCTTTGAGGTGATCACCGACGGCGACCAGCTGAAATTCGATTATCTGCTCAGGCCGGGGGTCAGCCAGAATCTGAATGCCACGTTTTTAATGAAGAAGATGGGGATCATTAAAGAGTAGTACGTAGGTGGCCATCCTCCGGTTGCACCGGAGGGGACTCATGGGGCACCCTGCAAGGGTGCAAATACTGATCAAATAATATGTTTTGATAATCCTTAAGTGCCTGAAAGATGTTAATATTGCATCCTTTGCTTTAAAAATATGAAAAAGATCAGGCTGTTTTTTTCGCTGGCTCTTTTGGGCCTTTTTACCGGAGTATTCGGGCAGCAGACCGAAGTCACTGCCATCAGCCCGGATGAGGCCGTGTTGAATAGTCTGCCCAGACTGACCATGCCGGCCGGATATGCCTCACGGCCACTGCCTTACAAAAAGGATAATTCAAGAATTCTATACTATTCGGGCGTTTACAGCCAGCAGGTCTGGAATTGCAATCAGGCTGGTTCGATCTGGACCATGTTCACTTACGAGATCAATTACCTCCGGAACCTGAATTCCATGTTGCCTGAAAACCAGTACAGCCCGATGGCCGTTTACAATTACCTGAATCTCAGGTCTGGCTCACAGGGGGTTACTTATTTTGACAGCTGGAAGCTGGTGAACGCCAACGGAATAGCCGGAAGTGCCGATTTTCCGACCGATCATCAGAATCAGCAGATCTGGATGACTGGCTATGACAAATATTACCGGGGAATGAAGAATCGCGTGGATGAAGTATTTGCCATCGAGGTGGGAACGCCTGACGGGTTGCTCACGCTGAAACATTGGCTGAACGATCACCTGAACGGTTCGCAGATCGGGGGTGTGGCTAATTTTCAGATTGGGTCGGGCAGCATGAATATCGCACAGATTCCGATGGACGAGGGACTGGAAGAGGAGGGTACGCATATTATAACCCGATATGATCCGAATGTGGGCCATTGCATGACCTTTATCGGATGGAACGATTCGGTAAGGTACGATCTGAATGGCGACGGAAAATTTACGAACCATATCGATATAAATGGCGATGGATTTGTCACGATGCAGGACTGGGAGATTGGCGCCATGCTGGTGCTCAACTCCTGGGGATCGGGCTGGCAGGACGGCGGCAAGGTATGGGTGATGTATCGCCTGCTTGCCGAGCCAACCAGTAACGGGGGTATCTGGAATAATGCCGCCATGGTGGTTAAGCCTAAAAAAACATACAGTCCGCTGCTTACCGTAAAAACGAGCATCCGGTATAATCAGCGTAACCAGATCAAGATTCAGGTGGGGGTTGCTTCGGATATCAATGCGCACGATCCCGATCAGTCGATGGATTTTCCTTGTTTTAATTTTGAAGGCGAAGCGTTGCCGATGCAGGGTTTTTCGGATGTGGATTCGGATCTGATCGAGATCGGGCTGGATATTACTCCGCTGATCAATTATATCCCCGCAAATGGTGAGGCAAAAATATTTTTGGATGTGATCCAGAAAAGTTCGGAAACCCCGGGGGCGGGAAGGATTGAGAGTTTTTCGGTGATGGACTATACCGATGGTACGCATGAGTTTGCCAACACCGACGGGAGAGTCACTATCCAGCCCAACTCGGTGAACAGGCTTTCGGTACCGATCGGCATCACGGTGGACAAACCCGTCATTCTCAATGAGGAACTGCCCGAAGCAGATCCCGGCGTGGCCTATCGGGGTCAGCTTGAGGCCGACGGAACTACCGGTCCTTACCGCTATTCGAATCCGGCTACCTGGTTCGTTGAAGCACCGGTTGAATCATCGGTCGGGTTTACGGGTGGCATCGAGGTGTCCTCAAACAAGAACTTTACTTCGGCTTTGGTGGAACTGCCATTCTCGTTCCCCTTGTACGGGAAGAGCTATGATCAGGTAACCATTATGGCCGATGGCGGTATCGTGATGGGGCCCGAAGAGGTCATCTATCCGTATGTGGTCTTCCCAACCTACCGTTTTTATCAGAATTGCGGCATTTACCCGTTTTTCTCAACTCTTCACTATACCCTGGCGAGCCACAAGGTTACTATGGAATCGTCGTCGAATCAGGTAGTTATACGCTGGAAAGCCTGCGTGGATCTGGGTGGAAATCAGCCGGTTGAATTTGCCGCTATTTTGAAACCCGACGGAACCATTCGTTTTGAATACGGGGAAATGGATGTTACCGCCGATATTACCTGGATCTCCGGTGTTTCGAAGGGTGACAATCTCGATTATCATCTGATGGACAATTATCGGTCAGGAATAAAAGATAACAGCGCCTTTACGCTGAGCCTTCTGAACTGGCCCTCCTGGCTCTCGCTGGGCACCAATGGAGATCTGTCGGGTACTCCCGAGAAATCGGGCACCTACGTTTTACCGCTGAAAGTCACCGATTGGCTTGGCATCAGCAACTACAAAGAGCTTCCGCTGAAAGTCAACGGAGGAAGCGGTATCGTAACCGATCCGGTGGGTGCCGGTGTTCAGGTATGGCCCAACCCGGTTAGTCATGAACTTTGGATAGATGGTTATGCAACAGGCAATGGTAATCTGACAATAACTATATTTGATCTCTCAGGCCGCCTGCTTTTTTCGAGGGATTTTAGAGCCCAGGCAGGCCGGAACACCTTTCATTGCAACGATCTTGAGTCTCTGACAAACGGGATATATTTATTTAAACTAACAGGGGTAATTACGGCCCAGGGTAAACTATTGAAGCAAAATTAAAAGATGAGAAAAGTACTTGCCGCGATTTTCATGATCGCTCTGATGTTTCAGATTCCACTTCAGGCTGCGTACCTGACAAATGTTCCGCAAACCCTCAAACAGCCTGACGGAAAGGTTCTTAATTGCTTCGCCACGGGTGACGAATTTCACAACTGGCTGCATGATGCCAATAATTACACGATCATACAGGATCCGGCAACCGGTTATTTTGTATATGCTTCGAAGGCCGGAAGCAAGCTGGTTGCCACGAAACTGATTGCCGGGCAGGCGGATCCGGCAGCGGCAGGGCTGGAACCCGGGCTTAACCTGGATCCGGCCGACATCGCCAAATTAATTCATAAGTTCGATGCTCCTGAACTGAAGGGTATGACGGGTGGAAACACCATCGGTACGCTCAATAATATTGTGATATTCATCCGGTTCAGCGATCAGAGTGAATATACGAACAGTGTATCCACTTATCAGACTGCATTTAACGGGGCCAGCGGCGTTTCGATGTCGCAGTTTTTCAATGAGGTATCCGGTTCCCAGCTGGCAATTAATACAACATTGTTTCCTGCAACCGGCGGAACCACCGTGGTTTCTTATCAGGATATCCATCCCAGAGCTTATTATCTGGCTTATAACGCTACCACAAATACCTTGGGCTATCCGGAGGAGGAAAGAACCCAGCGGGAGATGACGCTGCTGAAAAATGCGACGTTGTCAGTTAAATCTGAGATTGAATCCACCGGGTTGGATTATGACCTGAACAACGACGGGAGTATTGACAACATCTGCTATATCATACAGGGCGCATCCGCGGGTTGGAGCGATCTGCTGTGGCCCCACATGTGGTCGTTGTATACCGATAATGTACAGGTTGGAGGCCTCCGGGTTTATAAATTCAACTTCCAGCTCTCGTCGGCTTTCGGCGTGAGCGTTTTGTGCCATGAGATGTCGCATTCGCTGGGATTCCCTGATCTTTACCGTTATACCGATAAAACGATCAATCCGGTTGGGCAATGGGATTTGATGGCTTCAAACGCTACTCCTCCGCAACACCAGAACAGCTACACAAAATGGAAATACGGAAAATGGTTCTCCGGCATGCAGACTATTTCCACTCCGGGAACCTATACGCTTGAACCCTTATCGGCGAATCCCTTTGCCGGGTACAAAATTGTATCGCCAAAAAATGCATCGGAATTTTTTGTGGTAGAGTATCGGAAGAAGACCGGCACATTTGAATCGGGTTTACCCGGATCGGGATTGATTATATACCGGGTAAACAGTTCGCTTGGCGGCAACAGTGGCGGGCCGCCGGATGAAGTTTATGTATACCGTCCGGGTGGTACCACCACGGTTACCGGAAACCTGACATCGGCGCCATTTTCCGCCAATTCAGGCAGAACCTCCTTCACTGCCACGAGCGATCCGACCTGCTTTTTAAGCGATGGCTCGAAGGGCGGGATCGAGATCACCAACATCGGGACAGCCGGTGAAACGATCACATTTACTTTAAGTTATCCTAAAATCACTCCGGAACTAAGTGTGACTCCTGCCTCGCAGAACATGGCATTCGGCGGA
>Ga0209373_10005351_pt1 | contig 10521 bp, 12 predicted proteins | sample Higcelweek5metaG_FD_187173 | JGI IMG/M metagenome (GOLD analysis project Ga0209373, IMG submission 187173) | Freshwater pond sediment microbial communities from the University of Edinburgh, under environmental carbon perturbations - High... | ecosystem: Environmental > Aquatic > Freshwater >...
TATCTATCCTTTTTTTTGCTTTGGAATCTTAAAAAATACATTTTCTTCTATATAGGGGTCTTCCGTTTTTTAAGAGAAATCACCGCAAAAAACGACGACCCAATCATATCGATCCAGAAACATGGTATGATAATAGGTAATAGATATCAATGAATTCACAAAAAGGGAGGAGGATACCGATGTTGATTGTGAACCTGATCGTCATTTTTTGCGGTCTTGTTGCCGCAGTCTTATTGTTTTTTCGATTTCCAATATTAGTCCATAAAGATTCAACTCCATCCCCTTCTCTTTCGGTCATCATCCCCGCTCGGAATGAAGCAAAGAATCTACCCTTCATCCTCGCCGACTTGGAAAAACAACAGATCCGGCCAACAGAAATCATTGTCGTTGACGATGATTCAAATGATCAGACGGCAATGATCGCGGCCCAATATGCAGTCCAGATTCTCTCCATCAAAGAAAAACCATCAGACTGGATTGGAAAATCCTATGCCTGTCAAAAAGCGGCGGAAGTGGCGAAGGGAGATCTTCTCCTTTTCTTAGATGCCGATGTCCGTCTTTCTCCCGATGCGATCGGTTCTTTACTCTCGAAGCAGATGGATGTTGGTCAGACCATTTCTGTACAACCGTATCATCTGATGGAAAAGCCTTACGAACATTTTTCTCTGTTTTTCAACATCATTCAGACTGGTGCTAACGGTGTATGTGCGATTGGAACCGCAAAAAAGATCGGACTGTTCGGTCCGGTCATTCTCATCAAAAAAACGGATTATTTAGCGGTAGGTGGGCACAAGGCAGTCCAATGTGTATTGGTGGAAGATCTTGCGCTCGGTGATGTTTTAACGCAAAATCGAATGGATTATCAGCTGCTTCTCGGCGGAAATCAGATCAAGTACCGAATGTATGGCGACGGTTGGAGTTCATTGGTGCGGGGATGGATTAAAAACTTCGCTTCCGGAGCCGCAAAAACACCGTTCTTATCATTTATGGGGATCCTTGCGTTTGTGGTTTCGTGTGGCACCCCTTTTGTGCATGCCTTTATCGCGATTCTGCAACAAGAATGGTTTGATTTTTGGATCTATTGTTTAGCCTATGGACTTTGGGTGATGATGCTTTTTCGGATTACGCGAAAGTTAGGGAATTTTCGTTGGTATAGTCTGCTGTTTTATCCCATTCCATTTGTCTTTTTCTGGCTCGTATTTATGACTTCCCTTTTCATACGGCTGTTTCATTTGCCCGTTAAATGGAAGGATCGCAAAATCAGAGAGGAGAAAAAACCATGAGGATCCTTTTCTTAGACGATTTTTTGACGATTCTTCTCTGTTTTTTTCTGTGGCCTTTTATTCAAGTTTTGATCTCAACACTCTGTTTAAAAATCCCCGACGCAAAGTTACATCCCGTTTCTTTTTGGTATCGTTCGCACGCTTGGGAACAAGGCGGTCTCTTTTATCAGCGTGTGTTTCGCATTCGAAAATGGAAAGAACTGCTACCGGATGGCGGAAAGGCCTACAAAAAGGGATTTCAAAAGAAACGTTTGGCCGATGCCTCTGATGCCAATCTGGAGAAATTTCTGATCGAATCCTGCCGAGCAGAATTAGCGCACTGGCTATCAATTCTGCCGTTTTGGCTTTTTGGTTTTATTGCTCCCGCGATTGTGATTCCCGTGATGTTCTTCTACGCCCTCTTGGTAAATTTTCCTTGCATCATTGCGCAGCGTTTTAATCGTCCCCGCATCCATAAATTGATGCAAAATCGAAAATCCGGCATGTCAAGTCGACTTCTTTGACAGTGGTTCTTTTCTATGCGATAATGACATTGAAGTCATCATCTCATGAAAGGAATCCATATGAAAATATATGATATTGTTGTTAATGATCGCAAAGATCTCGCTGTCCCGCTTGAAAAATACCGTGGAAAAGTGTTATTGATTGTCAACACCGCAACCGGGTGTGGTTTTACTCCCCAGTATGAAGGGTTACAAACACTTTATCGCAAATACCAAGAACAAGGTCTGGAAATCCTTGATTTTCCCTGCAATCAGTTTGCCGGACAAGCGCCGGGCACTGCTGAAGAGATTCACGTATTCTGTACCGGCCGGTTTGGCATGACTTTTCCGCAATTCGCAAAAATCGATGTGAATGGAAAGAATGAATCTCCCCTCTTTACGTATCTAAAGTCCCAAAAAAAGGATATGTTGGGAGCCAAGATCAAATGGAATTTTACCAAGTTTCTTATTGACCGCGACGGCGTCGTGCAAAAACGTTTTGGTCCGACGGAAACACCAGAAAAAATCGAGAAGGATATCGTTGAACTGCTAAAAAAATAATGTAACGGCATCCGGTCCCGCCCATGAATCGGAATCCGTTCTTCATCAATGACAAAAACTATTGCCGGGAAAGATGGGCAATAGTTTTTGTTTTCCCATAATTTAGATTCAAAACAACACATGAGTTGACCCAAATTACTGATATTCGAAATAATCACACATTGCATCATAAAACACGGAGGATATATGGGACAAAAAAATAGTAAAGCAGATGAATTTTTTATCAGCACCAAATGGCAACCGGAATTTGAAAAAATGCGTGGGCTTATTCTTGAATATGATCTCACAGAAGAATTGAAGTGGGGCGTACCTTGTTACCTCTATCAAGGAAAGAATCTATTTTTAATCCACGGATTTAAAGAATACTGTGCCATCTTGTTTCTCCAGGGAGCGCTCCTTCAGGACCCAAAACACCTGCTCATTCAGCAGACCGAGAATGTCCAAGCCGGACGGCAAATACGGTTTACGAATGTCGCACAAATTGAAGATAATATAGCGTTCATTCGAGATTTTATCGATCAGGCAATCGTAATAGAAAATGCGGGACAGAAAGTGGTAAAAAAAGCCTTTTCTGAACGGGATTATCCGGAAGAATTACAACAGAAATTGCAAGAAATCCCGGCCTTGAAAGTCGCCTTTGAATCCTTGACTCCCGGTCGGAAGCGCGCCTATTCGCTCTATATTTCCGCCCCCAAACAAGCAAAAACACGTGAAGCAAGAATCGCAAAATCGATGCCGAACATTCTGGCTGGGAAAGGGATCGATGATCTCTAAAAATCATCCATTGACATGTTCGAAAACACTACTTCTTCACCAAGAAAGGTAAAAAAATATGGATACCAACTTGTCTCAAAAAAATAGCGACCCAATCCCTGAATTCGCGGCACATTTATCATCGATTGCCGATCTTCAACAACGGAGTATCGTTTCCGATCTTTTGCGATGGATCTCGCAAAATTTTCCACATTTAACCCCGGTGATCGCATGGAATCAGCCCATGTTTACCGATCACGGCACCTACATAATCGGGTTTAGTGTGGCCAAAAACCATTTTTCCGTCGCTCCGGAAAAGGAAACGATGACGAAGTTCACGCGCGAGATCGAACAGGCGGGATACGACCAAACCGCATTGCTGTTTCGGATTAAATGGGGACAACCCGTCAACCTCGTTTTACTGGAAGAAATCATCCGTTTTAACATAAAGGATAAAGAAAAATGCACCTCTTTTTGGCGGTAATTCGGATTTAAATTAGTTACTTCTTCTAACAAAAATAACGAATATCATCCCACAAAAAAAACAGCTAATTTTTTTAGCTGTTTTTTGTTGTTTTTTTGGAAACATTCTTGTTTTATCCTTTGATTGCCCACCGTAATTTTGCGGAACGCGCACGGCTGTTGGCATTTTGCTCTTCGAGCGTTGGGCGGATAAATTCGGGCGCGATTTTCTGATAGATTCCTTCGCGGAAATAATACTGAAAAGATTTTTTGACTAAACGATCTTCCCCAGAATGAAAGGATAGAATGGCGACGCGGCCGTTTTTAGCAAGCATCTGCGGTATTTTTTCTAAGAATGCATCCAACGCTTCATATTCGTGATTGACATCGATGCGCAACGCCTGAAACGAACGCTGGCAGGATTTTTTGATTTCTTCTTCCCGATCGTTTGAGGGGATCGTTTTTATTGCGTTTTTAATTACCTTTTGTAATTGCGTGGTGGTGGATATTTCGTTTCCTTTATGATATTCGGCAATGATCGCCGCAGCGATTTTTTTCGCATAGGGTTCATCCGCGTTTTCCACCAGCATGCCCTCAATCTCCTCTTCCGACATGTTTCGCAAGCGATACATGGCCGGAATTCCGGTTTCCGGATTCATTCTTAAATCCAGCGGTCCTTCGGTTTTAAAGGAGAACCCGCGTTCCGGATTATCGATCTGCATGGAAGAAACGCCAAGATCAGCGAGGATGAAATCAAACAATCCCGATTCCGGAAGTAACTGATCGATTTCAGAAAAATTCATTTGCTTAATGACCAAACGATCAGGTCCGTATCCCAAATTGACTAACCGTTCTTGCGTTCTCGGTAATTCGATCGGATCCTGATCAATGGCAAAAAGCCGGCCTTGATGGTCCATACACTGTAGCATCGCCATGGTATGACCGCCGTATCCGAGTGTCGCATCCAACCCGGTTTCTTTCGGCGTGATATGCAAGACCTGGAGGATTTCATCCACGCAGATCGGACGATGCATGCCGGCTGGGGTATTGCCTTTTTGCATGACTTTTTCGATTGTTTCCGGGTATTTTTCTGGTTGTAATTCTTTATATTTGGCTTCGAATGCTTGCGGGTGAGTTCCCTTGTATCGCACGCGTCGCTGATGTTTTTGTTCTGGTTGTTCCATGATTGCATACCGCCTTTTCAAACCAAATGGGATATTACTTGAGTATTTATTTGTAAAAAAATGATTTTTTTTCAAAACATGCGAATGCACTTCACGATCATAAGATCACAGACACATTATACCCCAAAACGGGCTTTCCATATGCATTTTTCTCTGAATTTTATATCGTATCATCAGCACATAAAAAAATGAGTGATGAGCAGTATCGCCCTTCACTCCAGCATGGATTTGATTACATCCCGAAAGAGCTAAATGTCAGACTCAATTTTCTTCGAATCTACCGTAAATTGGACGTTATCATTTGTTTGTTTTCTTCGACAATCAAGACAATTTCATGTAAGATCGCATACATCAACATTTGACAGGATGGTAAGTCGCCGGAATTTGATCCGCTGAATCCATTACCAAATGCATCATATGAAAAAGTTATCATGTCGGAATTTAAGTCAACAAAATCAATGAAGTGATCATACTGCGAACTGCCAGAACTTTCATAGTTGACGAAAATAATGGTAAAGAAGTTGACTTCATATAATCGTCTGATCTGCTCTTCCGTTGCTAATTCATTCTGAATATTCTTGTTCATGTCAAGAACTAAAACATTCATATGACCGCTATTAGGATGACTGAGATCATTGATACTAAAAACCTTAAAATAATCATAATCGCCATTGAAATCAATGTCATCACTATAGACATATAGATCCACATTATTATCTTCTAGCACTTCAATTCGATCATAATAATCATTTGGAAGCCCATCCGGAATCGGACGGAAAGGAAAAAAAACGACAAATAGAATGACTGCCGCAATAATCAGAAAGATAAAGAGATATGATTTTTTGTCTGGTTTCATTGTTTTCCCCCCTGTTTGGATTGATCTAGCATTTCTTCAGTGCTACCCAATATGACAGCATTCTACCCACTGATTAAAAATTATTCCAGTCCAAAATATCATTTGATATTGTGTATTCGAAACCTGATACCTTTTACCCAATGATATTTTGTTTCAATCCAGTATTCCAAATCATTTGTACCCATATCAACAGGTACGATATCGCTATACACCGGTCCGTTGGCGGTGAAAGCAAAAAGGAAAAATGATGTTATTGTATTGAAATTAGTAATTGATATTTCTTTTCCGTTTGATATCGTATAAATAGAATCCTTAAAATCATTCCCAATCCTTCCTCTACCTTTTTCAAAACTTTCTTTGAAAGACCGAATGTCACAGTTAACAACGCAGAAATAGGGAATAAGACATGCGAAAAAACTCTTTTTTCTTTTAATCTTTATTTCTCTCATTGTAATTTCCTCGGCTGGAAAAGCTATTGAAAACTCTCGGAAAAAGATTTTTGATTGATCTCAATAAATAATTTTTGCAAATAGATTTATTCACCGGGTACGATTCATATCTTCATTTCGTTGGAATTTTTCCAATATTCGTCGTTTTTCTCCGACGATAATATCATAGATAATTTTTGGATTTTGGATATAATTAGTCGTATTGTTTTCATCAGAAGATATGTCATAAGGAAGCTTAAAGTAGTACTTTCCTTGAGAAATGTCAAAAAGAGAGAAATGAGTTCTTTTATGATTTGTATTGATCTCATATTCCAAAAAATCGCGCAAAGATTCTTCTGCCTCGTTCGCAATGATAAAATAATAGACAGCGAGATGTTTGTCTGCGTTTGTATCAAAATCCAGGACGGCTGATATTTGCTCCATATCAGCCATGGAAATGTAAGAAACTTGAATGACGGAAATCCGGGTTAAAACTGAAAAAAATCCACTTTGTCCTTTTGTCGCTTCTAGCACTATGGGGACTTCCTTGTCATGGGTATTCTCAATCACGTACTTTTTTTCTCTCATTCTTTGTTCGAGAGCAAAAAGGACTTGGTCAGATGTCTTGATTGCCGGTCTTGGTTTATAGGCATTATGAATCATTTCAAAATCGATTTTTTTTCTTACAAAGATAACAAAAATCAAAGTAAAAACGCCAGCAATCCCAAATATAGAAAACCCAATGATTCGACGGGAAACAAGTGCTATCTGAGGTGCTAAAAACTCATAGTAGAAAAAGCCAAAGATAATAAGGAGAACACCAAATGATCCAAGATAATTAGGCCATGAATATAAATTAGGACCTTTTTTATTAAACACAATCAATTGTTCAAAATAATCTTTTTTGGTCATATGAAAATCCTTCCTGGGTGAATAACCGAGAGATTAAAAACAGATTCTGTGCTTTTAAAACACGATTCATCCCGTGATACACAATTGATTAAGAGATTTTAGCGTTTCCATTATTACTATTATAATCATAAAACGTATTAAACTGCAATGAAATCATGCAAAAATTCAATGATGTAATAACTTTCTCAATATCCCTGTTTAATTGACACTAAGTTTGACACAAAACTTTAAAGACGTCTTTTTCTAAAAGTGCACAGAATCATCGACAAAAACTACAAAAAAAGGCATTTTTCCGAAGAAAAATGCCTCTATTTGATAAAATGGTCGAGATGACGGGATTCGAACCCACGACCTCTTGGTCCCGAACCAATTGTACGTTAGTTTTAATACCGCCAAATCTGGCGATAATTAGCAGTTTTAAAAGATTTTGACACAGATCTTGACACAGATCCTGTTTTTCAGAATAAAGTGGCATCCTTGTGTGCTCATTCAACTCACGTTTTTTTATCCTTGTTGCGCAACCAATAGAAAAAGCAATCAGTTTTAGTAAGTCGATGCTATTTCGTACCCACTGATCAGAAACCATACCAATCCACTTCGGTTGTTGAGATATTTCTTATGTACTCTCCATTTTCACTTATTTTTCATTTTTTTTGAATCACTGTTTTTTTTCCAAATGTGGTAAACTTCACTAAATATAAGTAAAGCAAGAGAAAACGAAAGAATCAGATTGGATTTCGTAACCAAAAAGACAGCGAACAGAGCAAAAGCAAGAATAAATGGAATAAGTGCCCGTAAACCCCATGTGAATTCCTTGTTTTTGATCACAATGTAAAGACCAAACAATGAGAAACTTATATGTACCACAATGAAGACCATAATAAAAATGGAAAGGAAAATGCTTTGTTGAAAAACAGGTTGGGTTATTTCCTCCATTCCAAGAACAATCAATATGCAAAAGATAACGGATTCCCCAAGAAAGAAAATGGTAGTCGGAAGACGTTTTTTTTGAAAACCGATAGACACTGACAAAACGAGAACAGAGAAAACAATCGAGAAAAGCGTCTCATATGAATACAATCCAAACACAAAGCATGAAATCATTGCTAGGATAACCGCTAGAAACGAAACAACAATTTTCATCATTTCACATCCTTTTTTTCATAACATCCATTTAACTGCCATAGTAAACTGGTCTTGTGCTCATATCAAGAATATATTCAATGAACGTATCGGCAAGGTATCCACGTAGATTGACATTTGGTAATGTTCCAGCAAACGGCACGAAACTACCTCGTAACAATCCATATCCTACATAAGTATAGCCCGTAAAATCATAATTTTTGTATGAATCGCCATTCGGTAATACGTCTAGGGTTATATACACTTCTTGCTTGAATTTTTCCGTTGTTGTATTCCCGTTGTTTGATAATTCGATAGTATCAGTAATAGTTTCCAGAAACATTTTGTATCGGTTTGGTTTGTAGGAGTCATCACCACCGATAACATTGTAGTATGCAGAAAAAGCGAGAGAAACACGGTCATTAACGTCATTGTCAAGAAAAGTAATCACCATGTTCATTGCATCGATATCAGCCAAAAGATCGTCTTCTGATAACCCGCAAGAATCAAAATTAACAAGGTCGCAAAAATCCACACTGACATTAGCGTACCCACTACCATAATCTATGTATTCTGGTAAAGAGGCTACATCAACATTACGTATTGTATATGCCATTTGTTGCAGATCCCCGCCCCAAGACAGAATGTCACGTTGATGATTATTTCCTAATTCTAAACTTTTTCCCGTGTTTTCATAAATTCCATCCATAGAAGCAAACAGATGAATTAAGTCAATATAACTTTGATAATTGAATGGGTCAAGTAATTTGTATTGTTTCAGTCCATTATTGTCATACCCACTTCCAATAAGAAACTCATACTGGGAATACGCATCTCCAAATAAATCCTCGTTATATAAGGCTTTGTCATATAGGGTATCTTGGGAACTGGTGGGAACGAAAGCGGAAAAATACTCACTTATTTCGAGCGCGGTGCCATCATTGTCGTCCACATAATCAATAAACCCCTCATCTACATCCCCGGCCATCACATTCCAGTTTCCTCCATACAATTCGGATGTATTGGAATAATTGACGTTTATGGATCGAACATATCCAAGTACACAGTTTAGTTCATCATTTGCGCAACCATTGTATGCGTGAGCAAAATTATCCAATTCATTAAGAATAAAAATCAAAGAATCGATGTCATTATACAGCGTTCGTTCTGTGATAATTTCCTCAACATATTTGTCTACATAATAATAATACTTGAATGAAGAGTAGATATAAATACCTAGAAAATAATGTTTAGTTTCACTACTATAGACGGTAGTTCCAGTGGATTCGATAAAGTCAACCATTCCCTCGTTAATGTAAACCTTGACTCTCTCCATAACAGTTTGAGTGGATGCATATGTTCCCATTTCATCAAGGTAATTTTGAAGAGTCATATCTTGAGCGTGTATTGTTGTTGTCGTCGCAATTATACTCGTAAGCAAAAGTGCAATAATAACAAAAAACTTTTTCATCGTATAACCTCCTTTTTGATTCCATTATACGATGAAAAAAGTGCCGAATCAATGGCACTTTTTAATTTTTGATGTCGTATTCAATGATTATCTTTTGGATCAAGAGGTTTTTAATCAGTGGTTTTGTGTTATTGTATCTTTGGATTAAGTGGTTTTTAATCTGTGGTTTTGCGTTTTTTATATTGGTACCTTTGTTTGATTCAGAATCAATTCATTTTTACAAAATAACACCACTTATATTCCCGAAAATAAAGGCCTATTACTAAATATGAATCTTATCAAATTTTGATAATGCATCGAGTATCACCCATATTTTGAATTCAACTGTTCACACACTTTTTCTCACATTTGAGAAAACTTTGCGTTCAAATATTCATTCTGACACAACTGTGTCAAAAAAGTGTTTTCGAAAAACAAAGCTAAACACTAGCCAATATGAAAGAAAAAAGGCACTTTTCCGAAGAAAAATGCCTCTGTTTGATAAAATGGTCGAGATGACGGGATTCGAACCCACGACCTCTTGGTCCCGAACCAATTGTACGTTTGTTTTAAAACCGCCAAATCTGGAGATAATTAGCACTTTGAAAAGATTTTGACACAGATCTTGACACAGATCCTGTTTTTCAGAATAAAGTGGCATCCTTGTGTTTTCATTCAACTCATAAAAAAATCTTTGTTTTAACAAATCACAATGCTAATCTATTAGTATACCTCTTTTAATGTATATCAAAAACTGTGAAAAACCAATCCAATCCGTAAAAAATGGTTCAATATTCGATGCCGATCCACTCAATTATTATAACGAATAGAATAATCTAGAATGTAAAAACTTTTCTCTGCTAATTTGGCAGCTGAAAAAATTGTATCATAATTAACTGGTTTGCATGAATACTTCTTGTACTCTTCTAAATACTCATCATTATTACTCAACTTCAGGTTATCCACTATAGAATTCATAACATTACTCAATTCATTCTCTTGCTCATTTATGATTAAACCATTTCGAA
>Ga0209373_10005352_pt1 | contig 10519 bp, 8 predicted proteins | sample Higcelweek5metaG_FD_187173 | JGI IMG/M metagenome (GOLD analysis project Ga0209373, IMG submission 187173) | Freshwater pond sediment microbial communities from the University of Edinburgh, under environmental carbon perturbations - High... | ecosystem: Environmental > Aquatic > Freshwater >...
TATGTGAGATTTGCCACAGTTTATTTAGATATTGAATCTATAAAAGATTTTGAAAAATTATTAGTTGATTTTAAAAAATGAGAGATTTAATCGAACCACAATTATCAGAAAATGCAAAATATATTGCAGAAACTAGGTACTCCCAAAAAAACGAAGATGGGAAAGCTTATGAAAAAGTTTCAGATATTTTTTGGAGAGTTGCTTCAAGCGTTGCCAAGGGAGATAAAAGTTTTGGAGTAGCTGATGAAATTGTTGATCAAGAAGCAATTGAATTTTACAACTTGATGGCTGAACAAAAATTTATGCCAAATACTCCTTGTTTAGTGAATGCAGGAAAGGCTAAACAACAACTTTCGGCTTGTTTTGTCTTGCCGGTAGAAGATTCAATGGAGTCAATATTAGAAACAATGTCTAATATGGCCATGATTCATAAATCGGGTGGTGGAACTGGTTTTTCATTTTCTAAATTACGACCTCATGGTGATTATATAAAATCAAGTGGTGGTACAACAGTTGGTCCGGTAAGTTTTATGCAAGCTTATAACGATGTGACGGCTCAAATAAAACAAGGAGGAGTACGACGTGGAGCAAATATGGGAATGTTGTCAATCCATCATCCAGATGTATTGAGATTTGCAGTGGTGAAATTAGACGAGTGGAGTTTGACTAATTTCAATATTTCATTGGCAGTGACTGATACTTTCATGAAGAAAATTGATGAAGATAAAGTATTTGTAGAAAATGATGCTATTCCAGAAGATGTAGTAGAAGAAATTAGAATAGCTGAAGGAATTAGAGGTGCAGATGAAAGATTAAGACAAATAGAAGTTGGAGTGAGTAAATTATATGAATGGGCAGTAGCTACTCAGATTGATAAAGGCGAAGGTTACGAATTGATTAACCCTAGAGATGGCAAAGTTAAAATGAAATTAAATGCTTATAAGGTATTTAATCTAATAACTCGTTTGGCTTGGCAATATGGTGATCCAGGATTAGTTTTTATTGACCGAATGAATGCTCCTAGTTCAAATCCAGTACCAGCCATGGGACGAATTGAAGCCACAAATCCATGTGGAGAACAACCACTTTTACCTTACGATGCATGTAATTTAGGTTCGATTAATTTAGCAAAATTTGTTAAAGAAAAAGATTTAGATTGGAATGAGTTGAGACGAACAATATTTTTAGGAGTTCATTTTTTAGATAATGTAGTGGAAATTAATCAATTTCCAGTACCACAAATTAGAGAAATGGTTAGTAACACTCGAAGAATAGGGCTTGGAATAATGGGTTTTGCTGATGCTTTATTCAAAATTGGTGTTCAGTATAACTCTGATGAGGGTATTGAATGGTCTAAAAAAATAATGAAATTTGTGACTGAAACTTCAAAAGAAGCAACAGTTGAATTGGCCAAAACTAGAGGAGTTTTCCCATGGTGGGAAAAAAGTGTTTATGCTAATACTGATTATCGACCACGAAATATGGCATTAACTACAATTGCTCCAACAGGGACAATTAGTATGATTGCCGATACTAGTTCAGGAATTGAACCAGTATTTTCCCTGGGCTATCAAAAAAATACAGTAGAAGGAAAAACTCTTTATAGCGTTAATCCTGTGTTGGTTGAAGAGTTAAAAAAGAGAGGAATTTATACTGAAGAATTAGTAGAAAAAATTGTTAAGAATGGAGGAATGCTAAAAGGGATTGATGAAATTCCAGATGATTTTAAAAATATTTTTATTACAGCATTAGAAATTGATCCTGAATGGCATATAAAAATTCAAGCTGCATTTCAAGAATATACTGACAATGCAGTATCAAAAACAATAAATTTACCAGAAACTGCTACGGTTGATGATGTGAGACAGGCTTATTTATTAAGTTATTCATTAGGAACTAAAGGAATAACAATTTATAGAAGTGGTTCACGTTCTTTTGAACCAATGCAGAAAGTTAAAAATAAAGAAGAAAAAACTGAAGAAAAAGAAATAGTTTATGTTCCAAAAAAGAAACCGACACCAATTGTAGCCAGTGGTTTGAGAGTAAAGAAAAAATGTGATGTTGGAAGTGTCTATACTTCAATTTTTTATGAGGAAGGTGATGGTCCAGTGGAAGTATTTGTTAATTTAGGTAAATCTGGTGGTTATTTGGCAGCATCTGCCGAAGTAACTGGAAGATTAGCATCATTGGCTCTAAAATATGGAGCAACTTTAGATGAAGTTTCAAGTGAATTGATTGGAATTTCTTGTGGTCAAAAAGTTGGAATGGGAAACGGTGCCGTATTAAGTATGTTTGATGCAGTTGGTAAATCAGTTTTGGAAATTTCTAAAGGTGAACAATTAAGTATTTTTGCCAATCAAGAAGTTTTGACTCATATAGATGTAACTAAAATTAGTGAAGAATTGACTCAAGCTGAGAGTAAATTTGGAGCTTGTCCAGATTGTGGAAGTCCACTTCGAGCCGAAGAAGGTTGTTTTAAATGTACTAATGTATTTTGTGGCTATTCTAAATGTAGTTAAACAAAAAAATGATTACAACTAAAACTGGAGATAAAGGACAAACAACTTGTGGTAATAAACGGGTAAACAAAGATTCTCTATTAGTTGAGGTTGTTGGAACTATTGATGAACTTCAGTCAATATTAGAATTGATTGGAGAAGAAGATAAAATAGTCGATGATTTGTCTGAATTTATGGGTAAAATTGGGTGTAATAGTGAAATTAATGTTGACCAAAAAGTTTTATTTTTGGAAAAAAATATTGAAAAATTAGAAAACGAGTTGCCTAAAATGACTAAATTTTTAAGATTTAAAAATAAAAAAGCTCTAAATTTAAATTGGGCTAGAACTGTGGCTAGAAGATTAGAGAGAAGAATAGTGACTTTGGATAATCAAAAAAAAATAGATGGACAGATATTGGAATATTTTAATAGATTATCTGATTATTTGTTTTTAAAAGCTAGAAAAAAAGATAAATAAATTATAAGGGGAACTAGGTGTAAGTCCTAGGCTGTGCCGCAACCGTAAAGCCGGATAACCAAAACTTTCGAGCAAAAGTAAATATGAATCAAGAAATATTAAGATTAAGTGATTATCAAAAAGGATATGAATGTGTTGATGGAAATAATGCTTTGAGAGTGGATTTGGATGAAATTGGTGAAGAGATTGAAGAAAAACATTATTTTTATGATGTTAAAAAAACCGAAAAGAAGGTGATTGCCAAAGTTTTTTTAGAGGAAAAAAGGAGTAAAAAAGTAACTGAAAGAATAACTACTTCTGATTTGTATTATGAATCTCAAATAGAAATCGACGAATGGAAATTTAATGAGTTTTCTGAGGCAGAAAAGAAGGCAACAGTTAATGAATTTGTTTTAGGCAAAAAAGGTTTTAATTTGATAATTTGGATTAGTCCTGAGGGCGGAGTATATGAAGAAGGACGATTGAATATTGGATTTCCGGTGTTTGGGGAAAAAGAATGGTCAATATATGGCAAACATATGCCATTATTTTGGAACAAAGAAGAATCAATGGAATTAGCTAGAAGATTGTTAAAAAATGGAGGAATTTCTTTAGAGAAAATAGAAGATACAGAAGATCTAAGACGACAACCGATCGGATTTAAAATCGATAACATAGATGAATGGATTGAAAAATGCAGACAATTAATACCGGAATTTGATGAGGTGTGGAGATTTATTGAAGAAGGAAAAGATATAGAGGGACAATTAAAATTGGAAAAAGACGTGGAAATAGCAATTGAAGCGGCTGGTGGAAATAACTATTTATTTGAAAGAATAATGATGGAAATGGGAAATGAAATTAACTCTGAAGGAAGTCATGGAGGATCATGGTTGGGAGAAAACAGAGAAGAAAGTAAAACTGGAATAATAGTATCGGTTGGCTCCGATGGTAAAGTTGAAAAATCTTTTGGATCAACTGAAGGATTAACCCATTGTAATGATTGTGGTTGTTATTATTCTGGAGATAAATGTCCTCTATGTAATAGGAAGTCTGATTTACTAATGGCCGCTTGATGTTATTTGATATATATATTGATATTTTTTGATATATTTATTTGATATAGTTTTTACGATTGATTTTAAATCGGTTAAAGTTTAAATTTGGTCAGAATTAAAAATTAAGTTTTTTTGATAGATTAATCTAATTAACTAAATAAAAATGAAACAATACCTTGATTTATGTAAAAAAATATTAGCTGATGGAGTTAAAAAAGGTGATCGTACAGGTACGGGAACTATAAGTATTTTTGGCCATCAAATGAGATTTGATTTACAAAAAGGTTTTCCATTATTAACGACTAAGAAGGTACATTTAAAGTCGATAATATATGAATTATTATGGCTTTTAAGAGGAGATACAAATATCAAATTTTTAAAAGACAATGGAGTAACGATTTGGGATGAGTGGGCAGATGAAAATGGAGAACTGGGATCAGTTTATGGAAAACAATGGAGAAGATGGGAAACGGTTGATGGTAAAAAAATTGACCAAATATCAAATTTAATTGATCAGATTAAGAATAATCCTAATTCTCGAAGATTGATTGTAAGTGCTTGGAACGTTGGTGAAGTTGACAAAATGGCATTGCCACCATGTCACTGTTTTTTTCAATTTTATGTAGCTAATGGAAAATTGTCTTGTCAACTTTATATTAGAAGTAATGACGTATTTTTAGGTATGCCTTTTAATATTGCTTCTTATGCTTTATTAACAATGATGATTGCTCAAGTTTGTGATTTAGAGCCAGGAGAATTGGTTTATACAAATGGAGATGTTCATATTTATTTGAATCATATAGATCAAATAAACCTTCAATTAACTAGAGAACCTAGAAATTTACCAAAAATGAAGATTAATCCTGAAGTGAAAAATATATTTGATTTTAAATTTGAAGACTTTGAATTAGAAGGGTATGATCCTCATCCACCAATTAGGGGTAAGGTGGCAGTCTAAAAATAATGATAAGTATAATTGCAGCTACATCAAAAAATAGAGTGATTGGAAAAGATGGTAAGTTACCATGGAGTTTGCCTGAAGATATGAATTTCTTTAGGGAGACAACAAATAACTGTACTGTAGTGATGGGTCGAAAAACTTTTGAATCTATAGGAAGACCATTACCAAATAGGAAAAATATTATTTTAACTAGAGATACTGATTATAAAAAAGATGGTTGTTTGGTTTATAACGAGATTCAAAAAATTATTGATGATTTTAAAAATGAAAACGTAATGATTATTGGAGGAGAGGAGATTTATCGACAGTTTTTACCTTATTCAGATAGAATTTATTTAACTTACATAGATCATGATTTTGAAGGGGATACTTTTTTTCCAGAATTTAGTGATGAGATATGGATGAAAGAATCAGAAAAAAAAGGAATTAAAAATGACCAAAATCCTTACGATTATTATTTTCAGGTTTTTGTAAAAAAGAAATGAAAGGAAAATTCATTGTAGTTTACGGAATGAATAATTTAGGTAAAACGACAATGGTTAATAGTCTAATTGATTTTTTGAGATCGCAGGGTAAAGATGTAATTTATTTAAAATATCCGATTTATGACTTAGAACCAACTGGCCCAAGAATTAATCGATATTTACGTGAAGGTAATCCGGAAAATTTAAATCCAACTACAGTTCAACAGATTTACAGTGATAATAGAAGGGATTATGAAGCCGAACTAAAAAGAATGATAGACGAGGGCAAGTGGATAGTTGCGGAAGATTATAAGGGAACAGGGATTGCTTGGGGAATGATTGGAGGAGCAACCGTAGAAGAAATGGAAGAAGTGAATAAAGGATTATTGGAAGCCGATTTGTCAATTTTGTTGGATGGAGAAAGATTTTTGACAGGGATTGAAAATGGTCATACACATGAAAGTGCGACAAATTTATGGCCTAAGGGAAGACAAATCCATTTAGATTTAGCTAAACGTTATGGTTGGAAAATTACCAATGCCAACCAAACAAGAGAAGAAGTATTAAATAGTGTTATCAATATTTTTCAAAAGGAGGGATTTTTATGAAAGGGATTCAATTAATTGCTGGAACTTCACATCCAGAATTGGCGGAGAAAATATCCAAAAAAATGAGTGTACCGTTGACACCGATATTGATAAAAAAGTTTTTGAATAGTGAAATATATGTGCGAATTGGTAAAAAAGTGAGAGGTGATGATATTTTTGTAATTCAAACTTTTGGAGATAATGTAAATGATAGTTTAATGGAATTATTAATTATTATTGATGCTTTAAGAAGGTCATCAGCTGGAAGAATTAATGTGGTTTGTCCAAATTTATGTTATTCCAGACAGGATCGAAAAGTAGAATCACACGAACCTATTTCTTCAAAGTTAGTGGCAAATTTAATCACTGTGGCTGGAGTGGAGAGATTAATTACGGTGGATTTACATGCTTCTCAGATTCAAGGTTTTTATGATATTCCAGTAGATCATCTAGTTGGATACCCATTAATTGCTAAATATATTCAAAAGAAAAAATATAAAGATTTAGTGGTGGTAGCTCCTGATATTGGAGCAGCAAAGAAGACTCATAAAGTAGCTGATTTATTGGGAACCCAAATTGCTATTGTCGATAAAGTAAGAACTGGTCATGGAACTTCCGAAGCAGCTCATGTGGTGGGTGAGGTAAAAGGAAAAACAGCCTTGTTGATCGACGATATGATTGATGGCGGTGGATCAATTACAGCAGCAGTGGAAGCAGTTAAAAAATTTGGAGCTAAAAAAATTATTATTGCAGCGACTCATGCCTTTTTAAATGGTGAGGCAGTCGAAAAACTTAAGAATAGTGCTGCTGATAAAGTAATATTTTTAGATACAGTACCAATTCCAAAACATAAAAGATTTAAAGGAATGACAATAATTTCGGTGGCACCACTTTTGGCAAAAATAATTAAACGAATTCATACAGAAAGATCATTAGGGGAACTTTTTAAATGGGAAGAACATCGTAAAATATTGTAAAATGGGATTATGATATAGAGAATTAAATGTCTGGTTTTGAGTTATTATTTTTGAAAATATTTTATGATCGATAAACAAATAAGAGATTTAATAAAAAAAGAAGAAGAACGACAAAATGAAGTTGTTTCTTTGATTCCATCAGAAAATTTTGCTTCTGAAGAAGTAATGATGGCTATTGGTAGTTGTTTGACCAACAAATATGCTGAAGGTTATCCTGGTCGACGTTATTACCAAGGGAATAAATTTGTTGATGAGATTGAAAACTTAGCCATTGAAAGGGGTAAAAAACTTTTAGGAGTTGAACATTTGAATGTTCAACCATATTCTGGAAGTCCGGCAAATAGTGCTATTCAAATGGCACTATTGGAAAGAGGTGATAAAATTTGTGGACTTAAATTATCAGCTGGAGGACACTTAACTCATGGTCATCCAAAAATTACATTTTCGGGAAAATTTTTTGAAAGTGTTCAATATGATGTAGAGGAAGATGGACGAATTGATTATGACAAATTGGAAGAATTAGTATTGAGAGAAAAACCAAAAATGATTATGGCAGGGACAACTGCATATCCATGGATTTTAGATTTTGAAAGATTTGGGGAAATTGCTGACAAAGTGGGTGCTTGGTTGGTGGCTGATGTGTCACATATTATTGGATTGATTGTGGGTGGGGTTCATCCAAGTCCGGTAAATCATGTTCATCTAATTATGAGCACGACTCATAAAAGTTTAAGAGGGCCACGTGGAGCATTTATAGGGGTTACAAAGAAAGGATTAGAAAAAGATGAAACATTAATCGAAAAGATTGATAAAGCAGTATTTCCGGGACTTCAAGGAGGTCCACACGAAAATAATATTGCGGCATTAGCAATTGCTTTTGCGGAAGCATCAACTTCTGAATTTAAAGATTATTCGACTCAAATAATTAAAAATGCAAAAGTTTTGGCAGAGACTTTAAAGAAAAACGGCTTAAAAGTGTTTGGGACAGAAAATCATTTGATGGTGGTTGATGTTGGACAGGGAAAAGGTAAAGAAACAGCTGTTAAACTAGAAGAAAATGGAATTGTTTGTAATGCCAATACAGTACCTCATGATAAAGCTGGTCCATTTAAACCATCAGGGATTCGAATTGGAACTCCAGCTATGACGACAAAAGGTTGGAAAGAAAAAGAATTTGAAGAGTTAGGAAATCGAATGGCAAAAATTATTTCTTCTTAAATGTTAGAAATAACACAAATATAGTTAATCCGATTCCGATAAATTCAAATATTTGAGGCCAGAAGAGGATATAGATTTTAGATGATTGATCATAGGAGGATGGGATTTTCCAAGCATTGGCCCAATTGTTGTAAAGAATATGGTTTTGAAGAAAAACTGGTTTAAAATCATCAAAATAAAAAGCCAACCAAAATCGATTATAAGATTGATTTAGAATAAACCAATTATTATTAGTATTGGTGTCTAATGATTCAGATTTAATTTGAGACAAAAGATTAAAAGGAATGGGAATGATAGAAATTTTTTCTAGAAGTGATTGGGATGGAAAATTACCATAGGAAACATTATTAATAGATAGTTTGTAACCAATATTCTCACCGGTTGAAGGGACTAAAAAATAATCCCAATTTGAATTTTTATTTTTTTCAACTTCATCTTCGATAGAACACAAAAAAGAATATTCATTTTGGAGACAAAAACGAAGAGGAATACCAGAAATATATTGACTTTTAATGGCTAATATATAACCGAAAGAATGAGGTAAATTTGATAAATCTAAATTATAACTATCAGTTTTATTAAGAGAGTTAAATTGTTTATTAAGATCAAAATTTAATCCTCTTGAATTAAGTGAAATTTGATTTAAATAAAATTGGGGAGATTGAGAAAAGTTAAAATCAACGATTTTATCGTTTAAATAATTATTTTGATTAATAAAAATATTAACAATACCTAAATATTGGATACTATAATTTTGTTGATCAAAAGAAAATTCCTGATCGTTTATTTTAATTTTATTGTTGACATCTATTATTATTTCAAACTCACCCTTAAGGGTGGAATTTATTTCTTGGGGGAGGGGAAATTGAAAAATTATTTTTGATGATGACTTTTGGTTGGTTTGAAGAAAGACATTAACTGGAATTAGCGTTTCGGTAGTATTTACAGAAGGTACAAATGATTGACGGTCATTGTTTTTTAAAGTGACTTGCCATTGATTGTCGATATTATTAATAATAAGTTTATTAGTATCAATTTTTTGAGTATTGTTGAGGATGTCTCGAAAAGGATAAAAGGTACCGTTTTGATTATCGGTCAAATAGTCGGTAGAGTTGGCTGAATCAAAATAACTCCATTGATATTGAGGTTTAATGAAATTATTAATTTGTTTGATTTTTGATGAAAAAGGAGAAATGGCGGTTTTGTATATATATAAAGATTCTTTTTGATATATTAATTCAATTTTATTTTGAGATTGAAGTTGATTTAAAAGACTATTAATTTCGTTTTTGAAAGTTATTTGATCGTTATTTTTGGCTGATGGGTTGATGATGTTTTGATCCCAAATTAAATAATTTATTTGATATTTTTGAAGTGTTTGAAAAAATTGTTGATCGTTTTGACTGTAAAGAGAATTAAAAAATTCTTTGTAGCTCTGTTCGTTTTGATTACTCCAACGATCGGAATCACGATCTAAAAGGTTTTGTTTGAGGTTAAACCATAGAAATCCTGAACCTTGATATTCCCAATCATAATATTGCCAACCAGAAGATTGATTTAAAGGGAGACTTAAAACTCGGCCATTGTCTTGAGTCTTCATAAAATCCCAGACATCAAAATACTCTGATGGAATATTTATTTTGACTTTTGAAGAAATTAAATTGCCGGTTAAAATCGGGTAACAATAGAAAATACTAGAAATAATAATTAATGAAGAAACTAGATAGATTATGGTTGGTTTTTTAATTTTATAAAAGATAAAATTTAATGCGTAAGAAAAGAAAACTATAAATCCAAATATTTGGAGAATTGATAATTTAGTAAAAATAAAACGAAAACTTTCACGAATAGTAGAATTTTGAATTAAAAAATCGAAAAATTGAGAAAAAAGAGGTAAACGATTTGTAAGAAGAATAAAAGGAACCAAAAAAAATAGTGATAGAGAAATTAATAATTTGTCTTTTTTAACGAAAGAAATGATTAACCCAAGAAGACTAACTATAAAGATAAAATAACCAATAATTGGAACTATTGGGTTATCAAAATGATTCTGCCATTGTGGCATGAGTTTGGTAAAAGATTTTTGAGAAAAGCTATAGATTGACCAGTCAAGGTAAAAACCTTTAACTAAAGTAGAGTCGGAAATATATCCGTTGGCACGATTTTTATAAAGATATTCTTGAGAATAAAGACGATTATCACGATTTAATTTTGGAGTTGAACTGGAAGTGAAGATATAAAAGAGGTTAGGAATTAACCAGAAAGCGTTTAATAAAAGAGTAAAGAGAATTAATTTTT
>Ga0209373_10005354_pt1 | contig 10514 bp, 5 predicted proteins | sample Higcelweek5metaG_FD_187173 | JGI IMG/M metagenome (GOLD analysis project Ga0209373, IMG submission 187173) | Freshwater pond sediment microbial communities from the University of Edinburgh, under environmental carbon perturbations - High... | ecosystem: Environmental > Aquatic > Freshwater >...
CGCCACGGCCCCCAACTCCGTGGCCAGCGACGGCAAGGGCGCCAACGGCATGTACACCAAGTATCTTTTGCAGAACATCACCACGCCCGGCATCCCCATCGAGGAGGTCTTCAAGCGCGTGCGCATTGGCGTCATGAGCGAGACCGGCAAGAAGCAGGTGCCCTGGGAGTCCTCGTCCATCGCCGGATATTTCTACGTGGCCGGGCAGCCGCAGCAGCCCATGTCCATCAGCTCCCAGCAATCCGCGGGGCAGTCCACGGCCGCCCAGCGCCAGCAGGAGCAGCAGCTCAAGGAGTACATCGCCGGGCTTGAGGCCGAGAAGCGCCAGGTGGAGCAGGAGCGCGTCGAGCTTGAGCGCCGCAGACAGCAGCTGGACCAGGAGGCCGCCAAGAAGCTGGCCGAGTCCCAGGCCCCGCAGGAGAAGCGCCTGCGCGAACAGTCGGCCATCCTGGAGGCCGAGCGCCGCAAGCTGGAGCAGGAGCGCCTGGCCCTGGAGGCCGCGCGCCGCGAGTCCGAACGCCAGAAGACCGCCCAGGCCAAGGCGCCGTCCGCCTCTGTGGGCCAGCAGGCCTCGGTGGACACGCCCATGCCTTGGCAGGTTCCGCAGCAGCAGCGTCCGGCGGCGCGCCCGGCTCCCCGCGCGGACGACCGGGCCACGGTGCTCGGCCGCCTGGCCGGGGTCTGGCGGTTCGAGACCGATGGCAACTGGAATTTCCCCATGCTCCAGCTCAAGCCCGGCGGCGACACCCTCTACGGCACCCTGGTGGGCGAGCAGCGCATCGTGAACCGCGTGGAGCTCACCGGCCTGGCCGTGGAGGACGGCAACCTGCACGTTCGCCTGGACCTCAAGCGGCCGGAGCAGGACCAGCCCGAGCTGCGCCGCCTGCGCGACCTTTTGAACGGCCGGGGCCAGACGCGCGGCCAGACGCACTCGCGCGGGCCGGTGCCGGTGCGGACCGTGGAGTGCGTGGGCAACCTGGGCGGTTCCCAGGGCGGAGAGATCCCGCTGGTCTGCGAGCGGGTGGACGAGGCGGCCAAGGCCCAGGGCACTCCCCGCAAGGAAACCGGCCGCATGCTCCGGGCCGACGGCCAGAGAGGCTATTAGCCCGCCCCGCCAGCCTGCGCATCCGCATAAGAAAAGGCCCGTTGCAGTCTGCTCCGGGCCTTTTTTACGTTGAGGGAAGAGGGAGGGCTAGCTGGCGATCATCCCGGCGTAGCCCACCACGCGGCGCATTTCGCCGTTGATCTCCCCGGACGTGGCGTAGCCCGTGATCTCGCTCTGGCTCGCGCCCAGTTCGCACGCGGCGGCCAGGGCCAGGGTCATGGGCAGCACCCCGCACATGCTGATGCTTTCGCCGCGCACGGTCTCATAAAAGCGCGTGGGGTTCAGGGCCAGGGCCGGGTCCAGCGCCTTGGCATCCAGCTCCTGGGCCATCTCGTGGGTCACGAAGTGGCTCATGTCCGAGCTGACGACCATGCTCACCGGGCGGCTGAAGGCGCGCAGGGCGCGGCCCACGGTCTTGCCCACGGCCAGAAGCGTGCCCAGGTCCGGCTGGGAGACGCAGATGGGCACGATGCGCGTGGCCGGGTTGATCTCGGCCAGGAAAGGCAGCATGACCTCCAGGGAGTGCTCGCGCTGGTGGGCCAGGGTGTCCGGCTCCAGGCGCGGCTCCTGGGCGCAGAGGTGCTCCACGAGCTCCGTGTCCACCGTAAGCGTCCCACCGGGATACATCCAGCGGCCCGAGGGCCATACGGCGAGCGGCTTGCCCAGGCCGGTGTGGTTGGGGCCAAGCAGCAGCACGGTCTCGGCCAGGTTGGCGCGGCCCAGGGTGGCCCCGGCCACGGCCCCGGAAAAGTAGTAGCCCGCGTGGGGGGCCATGACCAGGATGGAGTGCACGCTGGACTTGCGCTCGGCCCCTTCCAGGTAGCCGCGCACCTCCAGACGCAGGGCGTCCGGGTCGTTGGTGTAGAACTGGCCGGCCACCACGGGCTGGCGGTCCTGGCTGTCGACAAAGGGCATGGGCATGGCTGTTCTCCTGGTTGCCTGGGGCGCGCTCAGCGTCCGCTGGTGTTCAGATATTTCTGGAGCCGCTGGTCCAGGGCGTTGCTCTCCAGCTCCTGCGCGGCCATGCGGGCATACACCGTGCCCGGCTTCTTCTTCACGATGTCCGAGAGCAGGGTCTTCCACTCTTCCTGCTTGCCGCCCAGGCGATAGACCTCCGCCAGGCGCAGGCGCACGGGCGCCCAGTCCGGGTCGCTGTCCGGGATGATGCGGTCGAACTCGCCCGCCCACTTGAGGGTCTCGTTGTAGCGGCCGGAGCGCTCCGTGGCGGTGATGGACATGAGCAGGCAGTCCTTGATCTTGTCCTTGTCGCCGTGGGCCTCCAGGAGCAGGCCCAGGGCCTCCTGCGACAGGGCGAAGAGGCGGTGCATGTCCTGCTTGCGGGCCGCGTCCTTGGCCAGGGTGTAGGTGGCGAAGGCACGTGTGGGCAGGTCCGTGCCAGGGTCCGAGGCGATGCGCGTCCACAGGGGGATGCTCTTCTCGGTGAAGCCCTGGTTCTCCAGGGCCATGGCCCGGGCCTGCTCGAACTGGACCAGCTGCCGGGGCGAGAGCTTCCAGGCCTTCGAGGCCTTGGCCGCAAGGTCGGCCATGCGGCTCCACTCCTTGCGCTCCATGAAGATGTTCATGGCCAGGTCAAGGGCCATTTCCGAATACTTGGGCACCTGGGTCTTGCCCAAAAACTTGCCCGCGAACTTGAGCGCGCGTTCCGGGTCGCCGCGCTTCCAGGCGCTGACGGCGATGGCCATGCGCGCCTCGTCGCCGATCTTGTCCTGGTTCTCCTTGACGAAGGAGGCCCCGTCGAAGAGCAGCAGCACCCGCTGGTAGTCCTCCTCCCGCACCAGCTGCGGCAGGGCCTGGAGGAAGGATTGGAAGCCCAGCTCCTTGGCCTTTCCGATGAGCGGGCTCTTGGGATACTTCTCCAGGAAGGTGCTGGCCGTGCTGATGGCGTCGAGGTAGGACTTGCTGAAGAAATGCCACATGCCGAGCTTGATCAGGGCCAGCGGCGCCAGCGGGCTCTGCGGGTACTTGGAGATGATGAGCTCGTAAGTCTCGTTGGGCTTGAGGGCTGTTGGCTTGCCGAACACGGAGACCATGTCGGACATGGTCGGGTCGTCGTACACGCCCTCCTCGGCGATGCGCATGCGTGCCACTTGCCCGCCCTCGCTGTTCGGGAAGTCGTGCACGGCCTTCTGGTACACCTCTTTGGCGGCCTTGCGCTTGTCCTGGCGCAGGTAGATGTCGCCGATGCGCACCAGGGTGACGTCCGCGAACTCGGCTGTGGGATTCAGGTTGAAATAGGTCCAGTAGTGGTCCTTGGCCTGGTCCAGCTTGCCGACCTTTTCCTCGACCTCGGCCGCCAGCCGGAGGAAGTCCGGGGCCTCCATGTAGAAGAGCGGCCAGCGCTTGTCGAGGTAGTCGACGATCTTGTAGGCCTTCTCGAAGTCGCCGAGCTTGCGCAGGGTCTGGGCCAGGATGTAGGCGGTCTCCTTGGCCAGCTTGCTGTCCGGGTAGTCCTTGATGAGCTCCTGGTACTGGTCCGTGGCCTTCTTCAGGTCCCCTTTGTTGCGGTAGTATTCACCCAGGGAATAGGGCACCAGGGACGCGTTCTGGTCGAGCTTGTACTTCCTTTTGATGATGTTGAAATAGGCCTGGGCCTCCTTCACGTTGCCCACTTTGAGGTTCAGCAGGCCCAGGTTCAGCAGGGCGCGGGGCACGCGCCTGGACTTCTGGTTGGCGTTCATGGCCGTCTGCTGCGCCCCGGCGATCTTGTCATAGTTGCCGACCATGCTGTCCTTGTAGGCCTGCATGTAGGCGTCCGCCAGGGAGTAGAGCACGTCCTCGCGCAGGTCGCCCTTGAGGTTCGGCTCGCGCAGGAGCTCCTGGAGCGCGGTGACGGCCTGGGGCCACTGGCCGCTGGACATGTTGGACTGGGCCATGAGCAGCTTGTCCTGGAGCTGCTGTTCGGTGGCTGGCCCGGCAGGCTCCTTGCCCTTGCCCTCCTTGCCCGGAGCGGCGTGGGCGTCCTTGGCGGCCTCCTTGGGCTGGCCGTGGTCCGAGGCGTTGGCCAAAGCGGCCTCCGGATGGGGCGCCGAAGCGTTGGCCGCTGCCGACGCCGGGGCATGGGCATCGGCCTGGGGCGCGGCGTGCTCCGCAGGACCTGCCTGGGCGACGGGCGGCAGGGTGGCGTTGGACACCGTTCCGCCGGGCGGCATGATCTTCTGCACCTGCTGGCGCACCTCCCAGGGCCGCGCGCCCGGGGCCTGGCCTTGAGCCGGGGCGATCTTGGCCGGGACCGAGGCGTTGGGCCGCGCAGCCGCGCCGGAGACGATCTCGGCCAGGCGGGACTCCTCCGGGCTGCGGTGGTCGGCCCGGAAGCGCACGGCGTCCTTGCCCTTTTCCGGCTGCACGTCCACGGGCTCGGAGCGCACCGGCGCGGGCAGGGCGGCCTCGGGCTGGCGCGGGGGCTGCGACGCGGTCTGCTGCGGAGTCGGCTGGTCCTGGAGGATGGGCTTTTCCTGCACGCCCGGAGGCAGCTTGCCGCCCACGGCCTTGGCCTGGGGCGCTGCGGGCTGCCCGGCCACCTGGGGCAGGGTCGTCGTGCTTCCGCTGGGCAGGCCGAGCACGGTCTTGTTCACCGGCGCGCGCATGGAGTAGGGCACGGAAAAATAGGGCTGGCCCGTGGCCGCATCGCTCTTGGCCGCAGGAGGGTTGGCCGGGGCGACCTGCGCCGGCTGGGCGGGGCTGGCGGCCTGGGGGACCGGGGCTGCGGTCGGCGCAGGAACCGGGGCTGGCGCGGGCACCGGGGCCTTGGCCTGCCTGGCCGCAGCCTCCTTCTCTTGCTTGGCCTCGGCCTTTTTGCGCGCGGCCTCTTCAACCTTGGCCTCCTGCTGGCGTTTCTTCTCGGCCAGCTTCTCGGCCTTGAGCTCCTTGGCGGATTTCTTCGCGGGCTCGGGCTTTTTGTCTGGCGCAGGCTGGACCTTCTGTTCGGCCGCGGGCTGGGCCTTCTTTTCCGGAGCAGCCTTGGCCTCGGCCTTGGCGGATGGCTTGGGCTCGGCCTTGGCGTCGGGCTTGGCCGCGCCGCCGGTCCAGCGCGCCCCGATGGGATCGGCGAAGACCTGGATCTGGAGCTTGCCGGATGGTGCGGAATGCACGTAGCCGAAGCCGTTGGTGCGCAGCTGGATCTTGAAGCCGCCGGGAATGGCGCGCACGGAGCTGACGAGCTTGGAGCCGCCCACCCGGGGCGCTGCCGCAGCCTTTTCGCCGGGCGCGGGGCGGATGAGCACGGTGAGCTCCTGGGGGCCGGTGCGCTGCACGGTGTACTTCGGGAGCTGGCCGGAGTCGGCGGAGACGGTGAGGGTGTCCGAGTTCGCCCCGGCCTGGAAGCCGGTCTGCAGGGCCTGGCCCGTAAATGGGCACAGGACTCCCCCGGCGGCCAGAGCCGCCACGAGCCAGAGGTGCGCTGTCAGTCGTCTCCAGGTCATGGCATGGGCCTGCTTGGACCCCGCGTTTGAAAACCCGCCGGGCGGGCCGTCAACCGTCGAGGAGGTTGCGTTTCTTGAGCTTCTCTATGAGCGTGGTGCGCTTGATGCCGAGGATTTCCGCAGCCTGGTTCTTCACGCCGCCCGCTTCCCGCAGGGACTCGGTCAGCAGGCGCTCCTCGATCTCGTCCAGAAATTCCTTGAGGCCCAGGCCTTTGTCGCGCAGGTCTTTGAGTTCCGGCCAGGCGAATCCGGCGGAGAGGACGGTTTGCTGGATCTTCTCTGGGCCGGGCACCGGCATTGGCATGCCCGAGCAGCGCTGTATCTTTTCCGGCAGGTCCGCGGGTTCGACCTTCTGGCCCTCGCAGAGGATGGACAGGCGCTCCATGAAGTTTTCCAGCTCGCGCACGTTGCCCGGCCAGGAATAGGCCACGAGCATGGCCCTGGCCTGCGGGCCGACCTGCATGTTCGGGCGGTCCTTCTCGAAGCAGAAGTTGCGCAGGAAATACTCGGCCAGGATGAGGACGTCTTCCCCGCGCTCGCGCAGGGGCGGCAGCTGCATGGGGATGACGTTCAGGCGGTAGAACAGGTCCTCGCGGAAGCGGCCCTCGGCCACCTCGATCTCCAGGTCGCGGTTGGTGGCGGCCACCACGCGCACGTCGACCTTCTTGGTCACGGTGCCGCCCACGCGCTCGATCTCTTTTTCCTGGAGGGCGCGCAGGATCTTCACCTGCAGGCTTAAGTCCATCTCGCCGATCTCGTCGAGGAAGATGGTGCCGCCGTCGGCCAGCTCGAAGCGGCCCGGACGCGAGCGGATGGCGTGGGTGAAGGCGCCTTTTTCGTGGCCGAAGAGCTCGCTTTCCAGCAGCTCGCGGGGGATGGCCCCGCAGTTGATGGGGACAAAGGGCTTGTCGCGGCGCTTGCTGTTCTTGTGCAGGGCGCGCACCAAGAGCTCCTTGCCCGTGCCGGATTCCCCGGTGACGAGGACGGTGCTGTCCGTGGGCGCGACCTTCTCCAGGACCTTATAGACCTCGCGAAGAGCCGGGCTGTTGCCGATCATGCCGTCTATGTTGAGCGCCATTGCTCCTCCCCGGATAGCCTGCCCTGATCGCGGGCGCACCTGAAGACGCCCGCAAGGCGTGCTTCACCTACTGTCAATGAAATGACATGATGTCAACCGTTTTCTAGAGAAAATGTATACACCGCGCGGAATAAGACGCGCCGCGCGGTGCTACCGGCTCAGATCACGAAGGAGATGTAGGAGTACCCGGAGATCTCCAGGTGCTTCACGTTGTGGGCATACTGCGAGAACAGCATCAGCCCCAGTTGGTCCAGTTCGTCGGGCTTGGCCTGGATGAGGGATTCCGGCAGGGCGAAATTGTTGATGTCGTCCATCTTGTGCCCGCAGACCATTTCCGTGAAGCAGCCATCTTCCGTGAGCGAAACGCGTATGGTCAGCATGTGTTCGCTGTTCACGGAAGCCGCAGAGACCATATGGGTGAAGACTTCCTCGCAGCAGAGGGACAGGATGTTGAGCCGCTCCCCGGAGAGTTTCAGCTTTTCCTGGCCAGAGGCCAGCAGGCTTTGCAGCCCAGCCAGTTCGGAGGCTTCCGCCCGGAACACCCCGCTTAGGCCTTTCCTGGGAGCCAGGTACGCCAGGATGCTCAGCAAAAATGCCGTGAAGCCGCCGACAGCAACGCTGTTTTGCAAAAGCGGGCTCAGGCTGGCGGGCACGACGCCAGGGAAGAAGGCCTTGCCCCCGGCGACCAGGCCCACCACCAGCGACAGTCCCAGGATGAGCCCGTGCTGGTTGCTGAGCTTGGTGATGGCGACGAGGCCGAAGCCCGCATGGAACAGCAGCGCGGCGATGACGATGAGAAAGCCGCCGATGACCGGGCCGGGCATGTCCAGAATCACGCCGCTGACCTTGGGCATGAAGGCCAGGACGAGCAGGATGCACGCCCCGATGCTGCCGATGCGCCTGGACGCCACCCCGGTCATCTCGATGAGCGGCAGGTTGTCGCAATAGATGGAGGGCACCGCAGTGCCCATCAGCCCGGCGGCGACCTTGCTCAGGCCGTCGCAGTAGAGGCCGCTTTGCACCTGGTCGTAGGACACGCGGCGGAAGTCGCGCGTGGAGATCTGCTGCACCAGCATGATGTTGCCGGTGCTCTCGATCATGCTGGCGATCATGCCCATGCCAAAGGTGAGGAGAAGGGGCAGGTGGAAGCTCCGGATGTTCAGCTCCAGTCCCGGCCAGGCGCTCATTTCCGGCAGGCCGAACCAGGCCCCGTGCATGGCGTGCTCGAAGGTGGCCACTCCGAAAACGAAGGCCGTGGCGTAGCCGCAGCCCATGGCGATGAGCGGGCTCCACAGGCGCAGGCCCGGCCGCCCGAAGAGCATGAGCAGCGCCAGGCTGAGCACGGTCACCGCGCCTGTGCCCATGCGGGCCAGGGAAACGGTTGCGCCGGGCGCAATATCGCCCGCCCACAGCTCAAGGCCGATGGGCACCATGGACATGGCGATGAGCAGCACCACCACTCCGCCAACGGCCGGGGTGATGATGTGCCGGAAGAAGCGGATGAAGAAGGTGTACAGGAACACGATGGGCACGGTGAGCAGGGACACGGACGCAAGCAGGGGCAGCCCGCCCATCCTCACCGCGTCCACGGAGCAGAGCACGAAGGCGCTGTACGAGCCGCTGAACAGCAGGAAGCCCGAGCCGATGCCAAGCCTGGTTCTGCTCTGCAGAAAGGTGAACAGGGCCGAGATGACGATGGTGCTGAAGGTGATGAAGGCAAGGGTCTGGGGGGGCAGGCCCACGGTCTTGCTCAGCACGTTGGGGATGAAGATGATGGCGTCGAAAACCAGCAGGACATGCATGAAGGCGAGGCAGATCGCCAGATGCAGGGGAGGCGACTGGGTCGCGTCGTATTTCAGCGTGTCTCGCAGCATGAGTATCCTTTCAGGGTGCTTGAAGCGCGCGTGTGTCGTGCAAGACCCTGCCGGTCATGGGCTCCGGCGGGGCCAGCTGGGCTATTGGTCCAGCTAACCGGCCAGCCTTCTGGCGATTTCCTTGCTCGGGATGAGGCCCGTGGCCGCAGCGGAGACGATGTTGCCCGCAACGCCCGGTCCGTCGCCCGCAACGAAGAGCCCGGAAACGGCGGTCTCCAGGTTGCTGTCGGTCTCCACCTGGGTGGCGAAGAACTTGATCTCCGGCGCGTAGAGAAGGGTCTCGTCGTTGGCCACGCCCGGCACCACCTGGCCGAGCTTCTCCAGCCCCTCCACGAGGTTGGTCAGGATGCGCTCGGGCAGGGCCATGGCGATGTCGCCGCAGACCACGTTCTTCAGCGTGGGCTCGATGGAGCTGTTCTTGATGCGCGACCAGGTGCTGCGCCGCCCGCGCTTCAGGTCGCCGAAACGCTGCAGGATGGGCTTGCCGTCGCCGATGAGCGAGGCCAGCCGCCCGATGTGTTCGCCGTAAGCCTGGTTGTTGGTCACCGGATCGTTCAGCACCACCTTGGACAAAAAGGCGAAGTTGGTGTTGGGGCTCTTCCTGTCGAGGTAGGCGTGGCCGTTGACGCAGACGAAGTCCTGGTAGTTCTCCAGGGCCACGAAGCCGCCGTCGTTGGTGCAGAAGGTGCGCGTCTGGTCGTCGTACTTGCTGGTGCGGATGAAGAACGTCGGATCGTAGATGGTCTCGCAGAGCTCCTGCATGACCTCGCGCGGGACCTCCACGCGCATGCCCACCTCGATGCCGCGTTGCGAAAGGCCGAGGCCCAGGGCGCGCGCCTGGTTGCCCACCCATTCCGCGCCCACCCGGCCCGGAGCCAGGATCACGGCGCGGGCGGTGTACTCGGCGCGGTTTGTGACCACGCCCTTGAGCGCGCCGTTTTCCACCAGCACGTCCTTGACCTCCTCGGAGGTGTGGAAGGTGACGCCGCGGCTCTTCACGTACTCGCTCATGTCCGCGATGAGGGTGGGCAGCCTGTCGCTGCCCAGGTGCTTCTGGCGGATGATCAGGAGGTCGATGCCGCACTTGCGCGCCTGGGTGCGGATGCGCTGGGCCTGGTTCATGTCGGTCGGGTACACGGGGCCGTCCATGCCGAAGCGGTTGAACATGGCTTCGGTCTCGTCGATGAGGGCGCGCGCCTCGCTTTCGTCCATGAACTGGGTCAGGTCGGTCTTGCCGAGCTTGTGGATGAAGTTGAGCTTGCCGTCGGAAAACAGCCCGGCCCCGCCGATGCCTGAGAGGATGTTGCAGGGCTTGCAGTGGATGCAGCCGGAGCGTCCCACCGGGCAGTCGCGCTTGAGCGCGGGCTTGCCGCGCTCGATGACGAGCACCGAGAGGCCGGTGTTCTCGCCCAGCCAGGCCGAGGCGAAGAGCCCTGCAGGGCCGCCGCCCACGATGATGACGTCGAAGTCGGTGCGAAGGGGCTTGGTCGAGGGCATGCACGCTCCTGGAGCTGAGGGGGTGAGCCGAGGCAGGGTGCGTGCCCGGTCCATGATGGATGGTAGCACCAGCGCGCAGCGTCAGGCAAGCCTGCATGGCGGCGGCGCATGGCCGGTGGCGGGGTATATTATTGAAAAATTGCGTAACCACCCGAATGGCCCACGCGTCATTGTTGCGAAGGACTCCAGCGTGTCCCTCGGGAGGGGAGGCGATGGAGGATGCCATGCCATGACGCCATGACGGCCAAGGGCCGCCTGTTCGAGACATTCCGTCACAGGTAATGTTTACAGGCAGATCGACATCCCGCCCTGCGGCAGCGCAGCGGCGGTCTTCAGGAGCGAACATGCAGATCAGCTCTTCTCTGAGCAGCATCAGCGGTTACAGCGCCGTGAGCTCGGCCTATGGGTCGCAGAGCACGGATGACATGGACAGCAAGTTGTCCAACGAGATCCTCAAGGCCAAGGATTCGGACGGGAGCGGTTCGCTTTCGGCCACCGAACTTGGCGTCAGCCAGGCCAGC
>Ga0209373_10005355_pt1 | contig 10513 bp, 7 predicted proteins | sample Higcelweek5metaG_FD_187173 | JGI IMG/M metagenome (GOLD analysis project Ga0209373, IMG submission 187173) | Freshwater pond sediment microbial communities from the University of Edinburgh, under environmental carbon perturbations - High... | ecosystem: Environmental > Aquatic > Freshwater >...
AACTAAATTTACCACATATTTTCATAACGAGGGGGTAAATCTTCAACTTTATATCGAAGAGGGAGCAAGTCATTCGTCAACGTCAGTCCGACGAAATTAAAACATCAAACTACAAATATTCAATCATTTGGAAGTTGACCCCCCTATCGGGGTTCGTATAAGTGTCAGAGTCATTGTAACCCCGCATTTCATACGGGGTTACTCATATTCAACCACTTCGTGGTATTAAACAATCCTGAAAAGGATTGAATATAAGTAACCACGGATGAAATCCGTGGGAAAACGATGGCCAGAAGACACGACCCGCAAAGGCGGGTCGAATAGCACAATTAACAATAATTCAAGTATTTATACATTTAACATTGTCGAAGATTTCGTCGGACTGACGTTAATCAAGAAAATTAAAACGCCAAAACCATTGACATCTGGATTGTATTGTTGTAAGTTTGCATAACAATGTTAGATTTATTAACGCTTGCAGATATGAGTCATGTGGACAGGAAAGTAAGGGAGAAAGAGGCTGTGAAAACCAGTATTTTAGCCGCCGCCAGGGCAATTGCCGACAAGGATGGCTGGCAGGGCGTCACGATCCGCAAGATAGCCGACGAGATAGAGTACACGCCACCCATCGTGTACGAGCATTTCAAGAACAAGGAAGACGTGTTTCATGCCATCATGATAGACGGTTTCCGCGGACTGCGCGATCTTTTTGACGAGGTGCGTGCCAAGGAAACCGATCCCAAGGTGATTTTGATGGAACTGGCTCACTGCCACATGAATATTGCCATGCAGAACAAGGAGCTTTTCAAACTCATGTACGGGTTGGAACGCCCCACGCCTAACGAGGAAATGGAAGAGACATTCAAGCTCATAAACGACCAGTTCCTCGTGCTATCAAACAATGACCACGCCCTCGCCGAAGAATTGATGTTCAACTGGATATGTCTTCAAAATGGGTTTATCAACATCCTCTTCAAAGGATTGCCCCCACACCTCGAGAACATTGACACGAGGGAGTATCTCACCAGGTTCATCACCAGGTTCTTGAACAGTATATAATTTTTTTTCACGCACGTACAAACTAAATACATCTTTCACACGTTTAAAAACTAACACTGGTAGATTTTATACCAGTGTTACGAACGATAAAGTTGATAGTATTGTCTGGGCTGAACTTTAATTCAAGAAAACACAGGAATCATAACAAGTTGAATATATGAGAAGAAGAATTGTGATATTGGCTGCCCTTTGCGGTGTTCACATGTTGGCACGAAGTCAATCGATGAGCATCAAGCAGTGCATCGAGTACGCCAACACGAACAACGTGAACATCAAAAACGCCCGGTACGACGAGCAGATAGCCGAGCGCAAGGTGAAGGAACTGGTAGGCACCGGCTTGCCCCAGATTGACGCCTCCGCCGCCCTGGACGACAACGTGATAACTTCTACAACGCTTCTGCCGGCCGTATTGATGGGGGGGAAGGAAGGCGAGTTCGTGGCCGTGAAATCGGGCACGCAGTACAACTGGACCAACACCGTGCAACTGACCCAGAAGATATACGACCCGACCTTCTGGGTGGGGCTGAAGGCCGCCAGGGTGAGCTCCGAGCTATCGGCGCAAAACTCCAGGCAAACGGGCGAGAAACAGGTGTACAACATCTGCAAGACGTACTACCAGACCATCATCATAGAGAAACAGGTGAGCAAGCTGAAGGCCACGCTGGACGCGTCGGAGAAATCGCTGCAGTCCACCGAGCTGAAGTTCAAGAACGGCCTGGCACGCAAGGTGGACGTGGACAAGATACGGGTGAGCTTCAACAACACCAAGTCGCAACTGCAGCAGTCGGAGCTCAACTACAAGCAGTCGCTCAACACGTTGAAGTACCACATGGGCATGCCCATCGACAGCGCCATAGTGCTGGCCGACACGGCGGTGGTGGAGGACGATGCCGCGGCGCTGATGGACACCACCAGCCAGGACTTCGTGGAGAACCGCGTGGACTACCAGATACAGAAGACCAACATCAGGGTCCAGGAGCTGGACAAGAAGCGGAACGTGGCCGGCTACATCCCCAGCCTCTCGCTCACGGCGAAGTACAACTACCAGGCCATGCGCCAGGAGATAAACTTCTTCAACCCCGACTACGACTGGTACGAGAGCGCCAGCATCGGCCTGCGGCTGAGCGTCCCCATCTTCGACGGGCTCCAGAAACACCACCGCGTGGCCCAGTCGAAGCTGAACATACTGAAGGCTACCGAGAACCTGCGGCTCACGGAGCAGGCCATCAGGGTGGACGTGTCGAACTACGAGATACAGTACCGCAACGCCGTGGACAACATCCGCAACGAGCGCGAGAACCTGGACCTGGCCCAGGAAGTGTACACCAACACCGTGTCGCAGTACAACCAGGGCATGGGCTCGTCGCTCGACGTGGTGCAGGCAGAGAGCTCCCTGCGCGAGGCCCAGAACACCTACTACAACAAGCTATTCAACTTGTACATAGCCAGGCTCGACCTGGAACAATCGAAGGGGAACTTAATGACATTTATTAACAAATTGTAAATATCGGAGAACAGATGAAAAAGATCGTGACAATAGTGGTAGTGCTCGCGGTAGCGGCATTCGCAATCTTCCGCCTCGTGACGGGGCACCAACGTATCAACTCGAAGAAGACGACGGAATACTCCAACGCCATCACCGTGACCGTCGACACGGTGAAGCTCGACAAGGTGAACCGCACCATCACCATGGTGGGCAACCTGGCGGCCAGCAAGGAGCTGAGCATAGCCGCCGAGATGCAGGGCAAGATCACGTCCCTCGACGTGGAGGTGGGGCAGGACAAGCAGCGGGGCGAGGTGATAGCCACCGTGGACAACAAGCTGCGCCAGCTGGCCGTGGAGAAAGCCAGGGTGAACTTCGAGAAATCGAAGAGGGACCTGGAGCGCTACGAGAACCTCCTGGCGGGCGGGTCCATCACCCAGCAGCAGCTCGACGACGCCCGTGACACCCACGAGAACAACCGCATAGCCCTGGAGAACGCCCAGAAGGAACTATCCAACTCCGTCGTCACGGCACCCATCAACGGCACCATCACGGAGAAGAAGACCGAGCTGGGGGCCTACGTCAGCCCGGGCACGCCGCTGGCCTACATCGTCGACGTGGCGACGCTCAAGGTCAAGGTCAACGCCTCGGAGGCCAACGTCTACGCCCTCAAGGTGGGCGACAGGGTCGACATCCGCTCGGACGTGTACCCGGGCGTCACCTTCAACGGCCGCATCACCTTCGTGAGCCCCCAGGGCGACGACGCCCACAACTACCCCGTGGAGATAGAACTCAACAACAGCGGCAGGCACAACCTGAAGGCTGGCACCTTCGTCAACGTGTCCGTGTCCGTGCCCTCGGGGGGCGACATGCCCTGCATCCCCCGCTCCTCCCTGCTGGGCAGCACCAAGAACGCCTCCGTGTACGTGGCCAAGGACGGCGTGGCGAGGATACGCCCCGTGGTCATCTCGGGGCAGAGCGAGGACAACCTCATCGTTTCCGACGGCCTGGGCCCGGGCGAGATCGTCGTCACCTCGGGGCAGGTGAACCTCTCCGACGGCAAAGCCATCCAGATTGAACGCAACTAAGCCCACGCACCATATTCACTAACAGTTAAAAGCCATGACAGTAACAGAAGCAGTAATAAAACGACCGACCATCGTGGCGGTGGCCCTCGCGGTAATGGCGATACTCGGTATCTCCTGCTACACGAAGCTCAACTACGACCTCCTGCCCAAGATGGACATCCCCGTGGTGTGCATCATCACCACCTACTCCGGGGCGTCGGCCGGCGAGGTGGAGAGCTCCGTCACCAAGGTGCTGGAGGACGCCCTCTCGTCCCTCGAGAACGTCGACTACATGACCTCTACCTCCCAGGAAGGCGTGGCCACCATCATGGTGCAGCTCGTGGCAAAGGCCGACATCGACGTGAGCATAGCCGAGGCGCAGCGCAAGATAAACGCCGTGGCCTCGCAGCTGCCCGACGGCGCGCAGACCCCCTCGCTCTACAAGTTCTCCAGCGACCAGATACCCATCCTCAAGCTCGGCGTGACGGCCAAGATGCCCGCCTCCAAGCTCTACCAGCTGGCCGACGACCAGATAAAGGCCGAGCTCTCCAAGATAGACGGCGTGGGCCAGGTGACCCTGCTGGGCGGCGAGGAACGCGAGATAAAGATCAACATAAACAAGGACAAGCTCGACGCCTACAAGCTCTCCATCTACCAGGTGTACGCCGCCGTGGGCAACGCCAACCTGGAGGCGCCCACGGGCAAGATAGAGGGCAGCAAGACGCAGTACACCGTCCGCCTCTCGGGCAAGGTCAAGACCATAGCCGACCTGAGGCAGATCATCGTCTCCAAGAGCGGCACGGGCTCCATCATCAAGCTCTGCGACATCGCCGAGATCAACGACGGCGTGGCAGAGTACAGCACCCTGAGCTCCATCAACGGGCAGAGCTCCATCGGCATCCTCATCCAGAAACAGTCCGACGCCAACTCCGTCAAGGTTAGCCAGATGGTCAAGGCCCAGATGTCGTCCATCGAGAAGATCTACGCCAGCAAGGGCGTCAAGTTCGACATCGCCTCCGACACCTCCGTCTACACCCTGGCCTCGGCCAACGCCGTCATCGAGGACCTCCTCCTGGCCATCCTGCTGGTGGCCGTCGTGATGTTCCTCTTCCTCCACAGCATCCGGAACTCCTTCATCGTGATGATATCCATCCCGGCCTCTATCATCTCGGTCTTCGTGGCGATGTACATATTCGACTTCTCGCTCAACATGATGACCCTCATGGCGCTCTCCCTCGTGGTGGGCATCCTGGTGGACGACTCCATCGTGGTGCTCGAGAACATCTACCGCCACATGGAGATGGGCAAGCACCGCAGGGTGGCCGCCGTCGACGGCCGCAGCGAGATAGGCTTCACGGCCGTGGCAATCACCTTCGTCGACATCGTGGTCTTCGTCCCCATGTCCCTCGTCTCGGGCATGGTGGGCAACATGTTGCGGGAGTTCTCCCTGGTCATCGTCTTCTCCACCCTCATGAGCCTCATCGTCTCCTTCACCCTCACCCCGCTGCTGGCCTCCAGGTTCAGCAAGGTGGAGCACGTGACCGGCAAGACCATCATGGGCAAGTTCGCCCTCGCCTTCGAGCAGCTCTTCGCCAGCCTCATGCGCGTCTACGAGCGCGTCCTGCGCTGGGGCCTCGGGCGCCGCAAGCTGGTGTACCTCCTCACCCTCGCCCTCATCGTCGGCTCCATAGCCCTCATCCCCCTCGGCTTCATCGGCACCGAGTTCATGGCGACGGGCGACCGGGGCGAGTACATCATCAAGATAGAGGGCGAGCCCCAGAACTCGATCTACCAGACCAACATGCTCGTCAAGCGCGCCGAGGCCATGCTCAGGAAGCACCCGGAGGTGGTCAAGACCTTCACGAACGTGGGCTACAGCAGCAGCTCCATGGGCATGGGCGGCAGCGAGGCGCACAAGGCCGAGATCACCGTCACCCTGGTGGACAAGGGCGAGCGCTCGCAATCGGTCGAGGAGTTCGCCACCATCACCAAGCACGAGCTCATGGCCATCCCGGGCATCAAGGTGACGGCGGCGGCCGTCAACATGATGGGATCGTCCAACGACGCCCCCATCCAGATCCTCCTCCGCGGCACCAACGTCGACCAGCTGTACTCCGTGGCCGACAGCATCATGGCCATCGTCAAGAGCGTGCCGGGCACCAACGACCAGAAGCTCTCCGTTGACAAGACCAAGCCCGAGATGAAGATAAGCCTGGACCGCGACAAGATGTCGATGCTCGGCCTGTCCGTCTACGACGTGAGCAACACCCTCCGCCTGGCCTTCGCCGGGAACACGGACCTCCAGTTCTCCGACCAGGGAACGGACTACGACATGAACGTGAAGTTCGACCAGTTCGACCGCGCCAAGGTCGAGGACATAGGCTCCCTGACGTTCCTCAACAGCAAGAAGCAGGTGGTGGAGCTGCGCCAGTTCGCTGACATACAGCAGATGCTGGGCCCCTCCAAGTACGAGCGCTACAACCGCATATCCTCACTCACCGTGAAGACTGCCGTCACCGGCCGGCCCGTGGGAACCGTGGGCGCCGAGATAAAGGAGCTCATCGGGCAGAAGATACACCCGGCCGACGTCGAGATATCCTACAAGGGGCAGATGGAGAACCAGGCCGACGCCTTCGGTAGCCTGGGCATCGCCATGCTCGCCGCCATCATCTTCGTCTACCTCCTCATGGTGGCCCTGTACAACTCGTACCTCTACCCCTTCGTGGTGCTCTTCTCCATACCCGTGGCCGTCGTCGGCGCGCTGCTCGCCCTGGCCATCTCGTGGCAGACCATCTCCCTCTACACCCTCATCGGCTTCATCATGCTCATCGGGCTCGTGGCCAAGAACGCCATCCTCATCGTCGACTTCACCAACCAGCTCCGCGCCGAGGGCAAGACCATCATCGAGGCGCTCGTGGGGGCCGGCAAGGAACGCCTCCGCCCCATCCTGATGACGACGCTCTCCATGGTCATCGGCATGCTCCCCATAGCCCTGGCCAGCGGCGCCGGCTCCGAGAGCAAGAACGGCATGGCATGGGCCATCATCGGCGGACTGAGCAGCTCGCTACTCCTCACCCTGGTGCTCGTCCCGGCCGTCTACGCCACCCTCGAGAGCTACAAGGTGAAGGTAAACAACTTGATAAACAAGATCCGCCCCGGGAGAACAACGGGCGAGGAATAAGACACCCGCCCGCCGCCCGGGCACGACATAGGCCAGGCGGCAACACCCGCCCGCCGCGCCAGGAGCGTGTGCCACCTACCCGTGGCACACGCTCCCTCGCGTTTAACAGGCCGCCACCAGCCCACGCCGCAACCCCTAGACTCTGAACTACAATGTGATGGCAGTTCAGAGTCTGTGCAACGAAAGTTTTTCACCGACAGCATAGTTTAAAAGCGAACACCTTGCTTTTCCTAGCCTGTTTTTTGCATAATACCGGAATATCGCTTAAATTGTCTCTCGTAACACGAAGCTTATTATATGAAGACACGACTATTTATACTATTCTCTTTCCTGTTTTCCCACGCGTTTTCTCAACAGGGGAACATTCCCGCCGACAAGCCGGCTAACATGTACTATGTTCCTGCCGGGGCATACGATGTGAGCATCGTGCAAAATAACACCTCGGCCAGGCGGAACATCAAGATAGGAGCCATCTGGATGAGCAACGAGATAACGAACAAGGAATACAGAGAATTTGTTGATTACGCGATTGCCAACCCCAACAAGTTCCTGAGTACCGTCGAACAGAAGAGAATCATCGTGGGCGACTCGCTCCGGGAGGCGCTGAGGGATTCTATAGTGAAACAGAACGTCTTCGTGAAATATTCTGCCGTGACGCAGGAGTTGATCGATTCTTCCATCGTGGAACGTGAGAATAAATCGTACAAGAATTATTTCACCGATACTCTTTTCGACGATTATCCCGTGGTGGGCGTGTCGTACCGGGGGGCACTTTACTACTGCGTGTGGCGCACGATGGTGGAGAACGGGCGTCTCCAGGATGCGGGCAAGCCGGCCGCCCCCGTCATCAGGTTGCCCACCGAGGACGAGTGGGCATACGTGGCCTCACAGCCGCTCATGAAAATTGTAAAGGTCAAGGGTGATTACATCGTGCCCTCGAAATCCGGGAGCTTAAACCTCTACGGGTTGTTCAACTTCGCGGGCAACGTGTCGGAGTGGACTTCTTCGTTCCCGCGGTCGCCGTGGAGGATACCTGGTAACGCTAACCGTATCATAAACAAGAAGATCGTGATGGGTGGCTCCTGGAAAACAAAGCAAAGCATAAACGAGAGCGGGGAACTGGACCAGAACGATCGCAGCTGCTACCTGGGATTCCGCGTGGTGCGGTCTATCGAAAGCCAGAGTAAATGATTTGTGACGATTTCTTCACACAAGAAAAGCCACGTTTCCCACGTGGCTTTTCCATTTTGATCCAGGTTGTTATTTACAACTCGAACAACAGGATGTTGTGTTATAATGGTGGTATCTTTGCCGCAAGATACGGAACACGCATTGTCGCAAGTATGCTATTGCGGGCGGGTAACAATAACTGATAAAACACCATTAATTTAGTACTATATTGGTAATGGGCAGTAATAAAAAAGAATCATTTGCCATAAGGTTGTCTATTTACGGGTCGATAATCATGACGGTAACAGGCATTACCGCGGCAATGTATGGCAATTCCATCTCGTTATTGTTCGATGCGCTTTACACGTTGATATCCATGTCTGTCTCGCTGGCGGGGCTGCGCATTTCGAAGTTGCTGGAGGTAAGACACAGCCCCAAGTTTAACTTCGGGTATTATTCATTCGAACCCTTTTTCGTGTTACTCAACGGGTTGTTGCTGATGTCGCTCGGTGTTTCGTTATTCATTTCCTCGGTGCAATCGCTGCTTGTTGGCGGGCGGGTAATCGAACTGGAAGTGGTGGTTGAATATCTGATATTTTCAGTTATCGTATGTAGTAGCTTAACGGTGATCCTGAAGTATTACGCCCGTAAAACAAAGTCGGAAATACTACTTGTTGAGTCGGTGAACTGGATGCTGGACACGCTCATCAGTGTCGTCGTCTTGATCGTGTTCCTTGTATCCCTGTGGCTGAAGGGTACGAGATATAGCTATTTGATACCCTACCTAGATCCTAGCATGACAATAATACTCATACTTTGCTTCATCAATCAACCGGTTAATCTGATAAAATCGGGGATACTTGATCTCCTTCTTGCAGCACCTCCGAAAACGTTGATCGATGGCATAAAGGAGAAATTGCTCGACAGCAAACACAAGTACGGGTATGCAGAAATCACCATAAATGCCGCGAAAATTGGCAGGATGACGCGTGTCGAGGCCGTGTGCTTCTACGATAAGAGCTTCGAGATAAACACCATCGAGGCGTTAGATACCTTGAAACACCAGATAAAGCGAGAGGTCGAGGATTGCTCGAAGAACCTGGAAGTGAAGGTGTCCTTCCGCATGTTATGATCGGCGGGAAGAATAGCTATTAATCACATAAGATTTATTCCTCGTGGTGTCCCACTTGCAGATCATCATCAAGCCAGGTAGACGCATCCACCGATGGAATCTTTGCTGGCGCCGGTAACGGATCTCAATGTGTTGGTTTCACCCCGCATCCGCAACAGGCCGAGGAACGCGAAAATCAGGGCTTCTTTGTATTGTATGGTGTCATCGTCGGGAACGATGATGTTCGCACCGGAAAGCGAACGGAATCGATGGATGAGGTGATCGTTGTAAGCGCCCCCGCCCGTGACGAGAACACTGGTGCCGGGGCGAATGCACGACGACAGTTGCACGGCAGCATGCTCGCACAACGTCGATAGGATATCTTGTTCCGTCATGGTATATTTCGTCAAGACGGGGAAGAACGCGGTTTCCACCCATTCGCGGCCCAGCGATTTCGGTGTCGCCTGGGTGTAGAACGGTAGGTGATTCAATTCCGAGAGAAGCTGGTCGTTGACGGTACCCGATCGTGCGAGCCTTCCCCTGTCATCGAACTCTAACCCCATTCTCCTGGTGACCTGGTTCATCACGATGTTCACCGGGCATATGTCGTAAGCCAGCCTGGTGCCGTTATTATTCGTGGAAATATTGGCGAAACCTCCGAGGTTGAGGCAGTAGTCGTACTGTGGGAAGAGCCGCTCGTCGCCGATGGGGACGAGCGGCGCACCCTGCCCCCCGAGTGCCACGTCGAGCGATCGGAAGTCGCACACGGTGGTAATATCTGTTCGCGCAGCGATAACGGCACCCGGGCCAATCTGTTTTGTCACCTGCATCGAAGGCTGGTGGAACACGGTGTGCCCGTGCGACGCGATGAAGGCTGGTTTGCACTTATTCTTCTGTATGAATGAACTGGCCGCCTCGCCCAGGAAAGCCCCGTAAGTGTTTTCGAAACGGACGAACGCCTCTGCCTGAAGGCTGCCAACCGTAGATAAATGTTGCCTCATCTCAGCCGAATAAGGCAATGTCGTGGCGCTTGCGATATCATATTTCCATGAATGTTCTTCTTTCCAGAAAGAAACGAGGCATAAATCTAGGCCATCCAGCGAGGTTCCAGACATTAACCCCAGGCAGAGTGTTTTATCCATTTCTTGAAGCATAATTACGCCTCAAAGGTAGTGAAAACGCAAGTCTATTAAAAGCAAAAGGTGAACTTGGAAATCCGAGTTCACCTTTTGCGATTTGTACAGTAAAATACTGTCAATTATTTTATCATACCTTTTGCCTTTGATATTTTTTCTTGAGCTTGTGCCACGATTTCGTTTTTGAACCCGAGCTTTGTCAAAGCATCCGAGATGGATTTCGCATTTGTCTGCGTTGCGTTGTACTTGGTAGTCACCAGTTTAGAAGCTACGTCGGCATTTACCGATTTCACACCCTTGATTGCA
>Ga0209373_10005356_pt1 | contig 10513 bp, 7 predicted proteins | sample Higcelweek5metaG_FD_187173 | JGI IMG/M metagenome (GOLD analysis project Ga0209373, IMG submission 187173) | Freshwater pond sediment microbial communities from the University of Edinburgh, under environmental carbon perturbations - High... | ecosystem: Environmental > Aquatic > Freshwater >...
ATATGAAATACAAGATCAATAGCGAAGACCCCTCGTATGAACTTGAAATTGAACCCGATGGCGTTACACTCCCCGGTGCAATCTGTTATTCGGATTATAGTGAATGTAATCATTGGGCAAGTTTCGATGGCTCTAATTCCAAAAGTGGCGATTATCTCAAGTTTACGGTGAATCACGCCACCTCAGGTCGATTTACCCCTCAAGCAAATACAGAACTCACTTATTTCATTTTAGCGAATGGACTCAAAGCAGCCGTTTTCAGTGGGAACAGCGAAGTTCACATTAAGCAAGCGGATTCCTCTATCTGGTCCGGTGACTTTAATTTGCTTTTCCAAAGTTGTGGTATTGAAGCTTGCTCGAACGATACCACAAAAGGCATTCGCGTTGTAGGAACGTTCCAATATTGGGTAGAACCGGACTAAACCGCGCCCATTTTCCCTTGACACAACCCCCTGCACTTTCTAATATTGCGCTTACCCCGGACGATTAGCTCAGCTGGTTAGAGTATTACCTTGACATGGTAGGGGTCACTGGTTCGAGTCCAGTATCGTCCACGAAAAAGGCTCCGCATCTGCGGAGCCTTTTTTATTTTAAAAATCAATCACTTGAGATAAGTGAGAAGAACCTGCTGATCCAAAACCGGCATAAATTCTTCATAATCAATACCTTTGTCCATAATAAACTTAGTGAGAAGACGCTTGGCGGTTGCCAGCAGAGTTTCTGCAACCCATGGTTTCTCGATATAATTATCAATATGGGCATCGTTTACAGCATGGATGGTGTCCGCATGATTTGCCTGACCTGTCAAAAGGATGCGGCGAGTGCCAACGAAACGAGAATCCACAGAAATCGCACTCAGAAGGGATACGCCACTTTCACCTGGCATCACATGGTCAGAAATCACCAGGCCCACGAATTCACCACGAGTTTCAATTTCGCTCATCAATGTGCGACAATCCGCAGCGGACTCCGCACCTTCAATGCGAAAGAATGATTCTAAAGACTTCAAATCACGGATCACCGAATCTAAAACTTCGGCTTGATCATCTACGCAAATAATGTTAATTGTTTCCATATGCATTCCCGATTGGTAGTTTTATATTGAATCTAGTTTTTCCTGGCTGAGAGTCAAGAATTATTTCACCACCATAACTGTCTACAATACGTTTCACAATGGCAAGACCAAGGCCTAAACCAAAGGAAAGCCCATTTTTTTTGGTGGTAAAATCAGGATTAAAAATTTTTTCCTTAAATCCGTCAGAAACTCCAGGGCCATTATCGGTAATGCTCACCGTTACATCCGTTGCCGTGGCGACGCAAGCAAGGTGCACTTCCGGGTCCACAGTTTCCGCTTGAGCCAAAGCATCGCAAGAATTCTTGATGATGTTCACCCAAATCTGTGTCAACTCTGACATGTCTGCATAAATCAACGGCGAATTTTCAGAGGCATCCAAATCGGACTCTAACTTTATTCCCCGCAAATTCGGCTTCAAAAGGGCTATTGCATTTGAGAACGATTCGTAAATGCTTACGCCATCTTCTCTCTTAATGTTGCCGCCCCCGAGAATTTTGATGGATTTGACAATGCTCGTCGCGTGTTTCGCAGCAAGACGCATATCGCGAATATCGTGCCCAAGTTCCCAATAGCCCGCATGAGTATCCAGTTTCTTAATAAAATGCTTACCTAACTTTTCAGCTTCGTCCACTGAAGGAGCAACGCGGGCAAGAATTTTCGCTGTGGAGTTCGAAATGTGATAACGCTTTTCAAAATCTCGCGTAAGACTACGATAAGCTTCACTCGAAAAAATGGCGTTATAATCTTCGCCCGAGCGAAACATATCATATTCTTCTGGTAATTGTTTTTTGAGTGTGTCTTCTAAAAATGTCGCAACGAAATCTGTTTTTCTGGAAATGACACCAATCGCATTATTCAATTCGTGAGCAAGGCCCGCCGCAAGCTGACCTAGCGTCGACGTCATTTCAGAGCGATGCAAACGATGAAGCGCCGCCTCTTTGTCCGCTGCTTTTTCAAGAAGTCTGCTATTGCGAAGCGCAAGTTCGTAGACCATTGTGGGCACGAATTGTTCCACGAGGGATCCATATTTTTCTGGTTCCACCGCTTGAGTATTGGTGTCAATGTAAGCGACATTTAAATCTTCAACAACCGTCACTTCAGAGAAGCTTCGATATACTTGAGAAAAAAAGCTCTGCACACCAACAAAGGTGCCTACAGAGCCACGAAATATTTCATAAGGGACACCCGAAATATGGCAATCAAAGTTATCTTCCGGGCACCGTTGTCCAAGCACGCTCCCTGAGAGAATCAAGTAGAGGCGTTTATTCACCTCTCCTTGATGTGCAAGAACCTCGCCTTTCTTAAAAGAAATCTGGCGGGTCTTGTCAGAAAAATAGACGCGCTTTAAGCGGTCTATTTTATGTTCTAGTTCAACGTGCAGAGAAGCCATCCCCGTTTACCAGTACTTATTACTTTGCAACCGCAGTCGCAGGTACTGTCACTGTTGTGGGAGCATTTGCGGAAGGAGCAGCGGGTACCGTTTCTACAACAGCGGCCTTGGGCTTTATGGCTGCCTTCGCAGCATCTGCAGTCACAAAGAAATGACATTGGGCAAGGAGATACATCATCGCATAAGTAAGTATCATGCCAAGAACACCAATAGTAACGCCGACTTTCGCCATCCCTTTCGTATCCACATAACCCGTCGCATACGCAAGAGCGTTAGGAGGAGTACTGATGGGGAGACTCATACCGAGAGAAGAAGCAAATGCAACCGATACAAGGAGAGCCGTAACGCCTCCCATGGGATCAAGATTACCGCCCACAGCCACACCCACAGCTGCAATTAAAGGAACCATCAAACTCGCAGTAGAAGTATGGCTCATGAAATTCGCCATGAAAAGACAGATAACGCCCACACCGATCATCAAGCCGAACGCAGGCCAGGAAGCAAAAGGAATCGCATTAATGAGATCTTCAGCAAGCCCTGTCTTCTGAAGGCCCACACCCAAAGCAAAACCTCCCGCCACAAGCCAAAGTACATCCCATTCCATCGTCTTGAGATCTTTTCTTGTAATAATACCAGTCACCGTAAAGACCGCCATCGGAATCATTGCAATCGTATTGGAATCCAGCCCGTGAACGGTATCCCCCAGTACCCAGAGAACCACAGTCACCGCAAACGTAATATAGACCGTAATCGCCTTAGGGGTCTTCATGAATTTGTCACCAACCTTCAGTTCCATACTTTGTGCTTTAATGGTGAATATTTTGGTCAGAAGGAACCAGGCAATTATAATGAGAATAATCACATAAGGAACACCGAAAGCCATCCATTTGCCGAAAGAAACATTCAATCCCTGTTCATTCATAGCCTTCAAAGCAATCGCATTGGGAGGCGTACCGATTGGAGTTCCCATACCACCGATATTCGCCGCAAGAGGAATTGAAAGCGCAAACGCAGCTTTCGCCCCTACATCATCGTCACTGAACAAAGCAATCACCGGAGCAAGAATCGCAAGCATCATGGCTGTTGTTGCCGTATTGCTCATGAACATGGAAAAAATAGAGGTGATGATCATAATTCCCAGCAACAGATATTTCGGCTGCTTTCCAAAAGGTTTGAGGAAGACTCGCGCCAGATTCATATCCAAACGATACTTTGTCGCCGCTTCCGCAAGGAAAAATCCGCCCAGAAAAAGCATAATGGTCGGATCTGCAAAGGTCGCCATAATTTCTTTGTACTTAATCAGATTTTTAAACGTTTCTCCAGAAGCATCTGTCTGGAAGGGCAGAATACTGCTCGTCGAAACGGAGAGAAGCATCACCACAATCACAAGCACTGAAGTGGACCAGATTGGAATCGGTTCCAGGATCCAGAAAAGTGCCGCCATGGCAAAAATGGAAATGATGCGTTTTTCAACGGGGTTGATCACAACACCGAACGCTTCATAAGGGAGGAAATATACCGCAACCGCAATAAGCAATGCGATAATCATTTTTATGAACTTGGCTTTAGTCATAGTTGTTCCGGTTTGAAAGTTTTTCGGTTTTCTTTTTACAAAAAAAAGGCACGGGAGCCTCAAAACCGGGGGTAAAGTTAGCATCTTTTAGGCAAAAAGAAAGGGGACCCCAAGGACCCCTTTCTTTAAGAATTTCCCAAAAGTCCAAGTTTATTGAGCTAAAGAAGCAAAAAAGCCAAAATGAGAGAGAAGAAGCATCATACCAAAGACAATGAGGACACCCATAATGCCCACAGTAATCCCCATTTTTGCCATGTCCTTTGTTTTCACAAAGCCTGTACTATACGCAAGCGCGTTGGGAGGAGTGCTAATCGGTAAACTCATGGCCAAAGAGCAACTGAGAACCACGCCGATAATCACCCCATAGACACCTCCGATGGAATCAAGAGAGGCTCCCATACTCATACCGAGCGCAGCGACAATCGGCACAAGCAAACTCGCTGCAGCCGTATTGCTCATAAATGTGGACATGAAAAGACCTATCAACGAAGCTCCGACCAACACCGCAAAACCAGGCCAGGAAGCAAAAGGAATCGCCTGTAACAAATGTACAGCAAGCCCCGTCTTCTGAAGTCCTAGGCCAAGAGCAAAACCGCCAGCCACCAACCAGAGGATATCCCAACTCATCTTGTTAATATCCTTTACCGTAATCACCTGCGTCACAGAAAATACAGCCATCGGAATCATCGCGATCGTATTGGAATCCAAATGAAAAAAGTCTCCGATCATCCACAAAATCACGGTCAGTCCAAAAGTCACATAAACAATAATTGCTTTGGGAGTCAAGAGAAACTTGTCCCCTAATTTCAATTCCAGACTTTTCTTCTCGCTGGGAAAAAATTTAATCAGTATAAACCAGGCAAAAAGAACCATAATTACCATATAAGGCACCGCAAAAGCCATCCATTTTCCAAAAGAAATCGGAGCAAGGCCCGGAATCTCATTCATAGCTTTCATGGCGATCGCGTTCGGAGGGGTACCAATGGGAGTTCCCATACCCCCGAGATTTGCACCAATAGGGATAGCCAACGCAAATGCAATACGGCCTTTATCATTGATATCAAACAAAGCAAGTACCGGAGCTAAAATCGCAAGCATCATCGCCGCTGTTGCCGTATTACTCATGAACATCGAAAAAAGAGATGTCACCATTAAAAGACCCAACAAAACATATTTCGGATTCTTTCCGAAAGGTTTCAAAAGCACTCGAGCAAGATTCACGTCTAACTGATATTTAGTCGCCGCTGCGGCAAGAAAAAAACCGCCCAGGAAAAGCATAATCGTGGGTTCTGCAAAAGTGGCCATAATGGCTTTATAGCTCAGCAGATTAGAAAAGACATTTCCATCATCACCTATTTGCAACGGAACAGGGGCTTTGTCGGAAATGGTGAAAAGCATAAGCACAATCACCAACACAGAAGTTGCCCAAATAGGAACGGGTTCCAAAATCCATAAGAGTGCCGCCATCACAAATAGGGCGATTACACGTTGTTCTACCGGATTCACCGGCACCCCCAGCGCTCCAAAAGGGATAAACAAAGTTATCAGAGAAAGCATCGCAATCAGGGTAATCTTTATCCATTGTACTCGATCCATTTTGGCTCCTCTTTAGGGGTTATAAGAATAAGATACGATCGAAAAATGACGATCTTTAATTGTAAACAAAAGGTTACAATTAAATCAATCTATTAAAAAGCCAAAAAAGCCTTATGGGTGCCCTTAAAATGTAAAGTTCTCAAAAAAATATTTTGAGGCACTATCAAAAGCGAATTTTTGAGTAACCTTTTAAACGGCACCGATCCGAAGAAGACGTAACAAAGGCATTCCGGCGTCTCGTGAAAGGGGTAACGGAACTTCAAATTCTAGACACCAATCGTTATATTCTTCATGATCCTGCAACAATTGCTGAATTTTGAGAGAGTCTCCTTCCCAAGTTGCTACCGTGCATCTTGGAGAACGCCCTTCGGCATCCAAACGAAAGGCTCCATGCTCTGAGGCATATTCGTCAAAAATTCCAGCAAGACGTTTTTCAACCCAAGGACTTCCCTCTGCATCTGTGAGTGGAACCCCTTCCTCTAAATCCTCTGCAAGGAGGTCCAAAGCCTCATCAAAGCGATGTTTGAGAAGCGTTCCCATCCAGGTATAAATTCGGGCCCGCACGAGTGCAACAAATCGTTTTTTATCGAAAGTAATATCCTCTTTTGCTTTATCAGCACCAAAGGCAACTTCAGACAACGCCTCTTCGGGCTTGAATTCCGGATTGCGCAAACGTTCCCACTCTTCTAACAAACTGGAATCCACGCGGCGTATCATTTCGGAGAGGTAATTCTCCATCTCGAACACATCTTCTGTCTTCGCTTTTGTGGGCACCGTTTGTGAAAGCACTTTATAGACGTTATTCAAATGTCGAAGGAGCAGTGCTTCTGAACGTTGCAGACCATAATCTTTGATGTAGCCCGAAAACGTGCTAAAGTTTTCAAACATTTCACGAGCGATTGATTTAGGCTGAATATTCTCGCTACCCACCCAGGGGTGTTTATCCGAAAAATCGTTAAAAGTGCCATAAATAAATTCACGAAGCGGTTTAGGATACTCTACTTTTTCCAATTCTTCCAGGCGACGGTCATACTCCACACCTTCCGCTTTGAGCTCCGCAAATCTTATATCCCGGGCCCGATCCAACTGTTTTCGCAGAATGATATCCGGATTTTCCACAATGGATTCTACTAAAGAAATGAGATCCAAGCCATAATCAGGGCTCTCCACATCTAGGAGCGGGATCGTATCCAACAAATACAGAGACAACGGTTGATTCATGGAAAAATCATCTTGCAAATCCACGTTCACGCGAACCTTCGCCATCCCTGGAGATTGTGGTTTTACAAATTCAACAATTTTTTTGTCCACCAATGAACGAAAAAGTTGGAATGCGCGGTGTTGCAAAATTTTCTTCTGTTTCGACGATTCATGACAATCTTTGATCAATGTGCGCATGGCACTGCAACCATCTGTGGGGCGAGATAGCATATTCAAAAGCATTCCATGGGTCACCGAAAAACTGGACGTCAACGGTTCTGGTAATGAATCAATGAGGCGAGTAAAAGTGGATTCATCCCAGGGAATATAACCGCGCTCAGGGGGTTTCTTTTTGACCACTTTGCGTCCACTCTGCGCGGATTTTGCAGAGAGCTTCGCATTTTCAATAATATGTTCCGGGGCCTGCGCCACCACGTAACCCACATTATCAAAGCCTTTGCGGCCAGCGCGACCCACAATCTGGTGAAAATCGCGGGAAGAAAGAATCGCTGTTTTATCTCCGCTGTACTTGCAAAGCTGCGTGAGGAGCACCGTGCGAATGGGAACGTTCACACCCACACCCAGAGTATCCGTGCCGCAGATGACTTTGAGAAGGCCCTGTTGCGCGAGTTTCTCCGTGAGAATGCGGTACTTGGGGAGAAGCCCCGCATGGTGCAGCCCAATCCCCTGCCGAAGCCAGCGTTTGATATCGGGGCCATAAGGACTTGAAAAGCGCACTTCCGAAATCGCCTTACTCAAAGCCGCTTTTTCCTCTTTAGTACAAAGATCCAGACTGGTAAAATTTTGCGCATTCTGCGACGCGGACGCTTGGGTAAAATGCACCACATAAACAGGAGCCTTCCCCCCATTCACCAATTTCTGCACTTGGTTGGAAAGTTCCTGATCAGAGTATGTGTACTCCAAAGGCACGGGACGCTGCGTGGAGCGCACGGTCACAGAGGCTCTCCCCGTGTGTTTTGTCATTTCTCGTTCAAAAAAATCTGTAGCACCAATGGTCGCCGACATCAACAGAAAACGAGATTGCGGGAGCGTCAAAAGAGGGACTTGCCACGCAACACCACGTTCCCTGTCGGAGTAATAATGGAATTCATCCATGACAACATCAGTAATGGCAAGCGTTTCACCCTCATTGAGAGCCATATTAGATAAGATTTCTGCCGTGCAACAAAGGATCGGAGCCTCCCGATTTACCGTGGCATCCCCTGTAGAAAGGCCCACATTCTCAGGGCCAAACTCTTTGCAAAGCGCCATCCACTTTTCATTGACGAGCGCTTTGATGGGGCAAGTATAAATGGAGCGACGCCCATGAGCAAGGCTCTCGAAATGAAGGGCCAAAGCGACTAATGATTTTCCAGAACCCGTCGGCGTATTGAGAATAACATTCTTACCATCGAACAATTCTAAGATGGCTTCTTCTTGCGATGCGTATAAATTAAGTTTCCGCGTTTCCACCCACTGTAAAAAATTCATCAGCAGATCATCGGAAGTAATTTCAACGCCTTGGAGAGGCAAGGCATCAGAGAGAGTTTGAATAAGCATGGCCCCAAAGATAAAAAGACCGTCCCCGAAGGAACGGTCCTGGAATCAACGTTATGTATCTCACTCCTTTCGGGAACTGAGCTGTCCCCTAATCTACCCCATAAAAAAGTGCCGTCAAGTAGGGACCATAATCCAATAAAGAACACTCCAATCCGCATTACAGCGAAAATAACGCCAAGAAAAAATATTCGCGGCACAAAAAAAAGGCCACACTTGCGCGCAGCCCTTCGTTTGTGATTTTTTAACAGTAGGTCTTAGAAACGACGAGGACCTCTGCTATTGCCACCACCACCACCACCGAAGCGAGGCGGACGAGCTTCGCGAGGCTGGGCTTCGTTTACACGAAGTGGGCGGCCATTGATTTCTTTGCCATTGAGACGTTCGACAGCGTTTGCTGCGATGCCATCGTCTTCAACTTCGACAAATCCAAAGCCCTTGCTGCGACCAGTGTCGCGGTCTGAGATGATCTTCGCGCTCTTGATTCCATCAAATTCTTGGAAGAGGTTTGCGAGATCCGCATCTTGGAATGCGAAGGGGAGATTACCAACATAAATACTTTTCATAATTAACCCAGGCTGTTAAGTTAAGCCTGAACCAATTATAGAACTATTAAAAGAAGAAAAGCAACAGTGCTAACCATAAATGGGACACTTTTGGCAACTTTTCGGGTTCCAAGTACCTTCGACAAAGCGAACTTGGGGGTTTGGACAGGGTTGAAAGGTCCCATCCGGGAGAACCCAGAGTTCCTGCCCTATAAAAGGACATGCTTTTTTCTCCAGCAATTTTGGAATTTGATCCACATAAGTTCCTTCTATGGGAATAGAAGTGATGCCTGTAAAAAAAGCCTCGTCGGGCAGAGCCAGTTCGGTTCGTAATAAAGAAGAACACCCATCCAGAAAGATGGCGCGGTTTAATTTCACACGGTCAACGCCAGTTGATGCTGCATAATCCAGAATATCTTGTATTTCAGTTTGATTCTTTCGGCAGACCGTCACCTGTAGACTGACAGAGCTGGTTCGAGCATTCTTGCTTTTGAGTTCATCGCGAACTTGAACCAAACGAGAGAGGTTCCTCCGGTGCTGGTCCGGCGCAATACCCGGCATCAGATAACTTTGTGTTTCTGGTTTAAATCCCATAAGACTTATTTTGATATCGCGGCTGATCGGGAGCAGCCGGTGTGACCAATAATCTACACCCCCCGCGGGGAAGGTTCCGTTGGTTGTCACATTCAATCGCAAATTCAATTCTGCACAGAGATCACATAATTTTTCAAAATACGTATAAAGTAATGGCTCCCCCATGGTACTGGGAATAACTTCCTTGAGACCGCGCGAAGCATATTCGCGAAGGATGGGTTCCGCAATTTTAAAATCCATTTCGCCCATTCCAAAAGAAGATCCCTTTTGTTGCAAAAAACAAAGCGGACAAGCGAGGTTACACTTATCTGGATTGGTGACGAGAGTGATGCGCCATGGATTTATTGTCATAGTTAATCAACATACATTCTTTTAAAAAGGCCTCCCCGGAGGGAAGCCTTTTCTATAACACTAGAAACGATCGAATGGCTGCTACTTAACAATAAGCATGGAATCATCCCATGATTCTTGCTTGTCGTAGCCCAAAAGATTTGCCGTGGTAGCCGCAAGATTGCTCAAACCAAAGGAGCCTTCACGAAGAGCTAATTTACCACCCGTAACGTTATCATAGAGGATACAAGGCACTGGATTCAATGTATGAGCTGTCTTTGCCTTGAAGGAGCCATCTTTATTTGTCTTTGGCAGGTGAGTCTTTTTATCGACTTCATACATTTCATCAGCATTGCCGTGATCTGCGGTGATGAGAGCCACACCACCCATGGCGTCAATAATTGGGAGCATCCGAGCGAGAGCTAGGTCAACCGCTTCAACAGCCATCGTTGCCGCGCGGAAACTACCCGTATGACCCACCATATCGCCGTTCGGGAAGTTGCAACGGAGCGCATTGTACTTACCGCTCTTGATCGCATCAATCATGGCATCGCAAACTTCTGCAGACTTCATCCAGGGGCGCTGTTCAAAAGGGATCACATCAGAAAGGACTTCCTGGTAGGTTTCGCCATCAAATTTGTTGCTGCGATTTC
>Ga0209373_10005357_pt1 | contig 10512 bp, 8 predicted proteins | sample Higcelweek5metaG_FD_187173 | JGI IMG/M metagenome (GOLD analysis project Ga0209373, IMG submission 187173) | Freshwater pond sediment microbial communities from the University of Edinburgh, under environmental carbon perturbations - High... | ecosystem: Environmental > Aquatic > Freshwater >...
GGCCGTTATAATAAAATAAAATCCTGATTCAGCAGCTTCTATTGTCTGAATCAGGATTTTTCATTTCCACCCCTCCCCATTTCAAGCTTACCTTTGAACTGTAACTGAAAAACTGTTTAAGGTGCATACAGCTCATCTGCCAAAGTTGACAGCTCAACATTATAGTTTGGCAGCTCATCCTAATTGAGTGATAATTGTTGAGAAAACATTTTATATGACTCCTGTAAGTAAAAAAATGAGATGGCGAAATTCATTTTCACCATATTGAAGAAGAGAACGGGCTTAACTAAAAAAGGAGAGTGTAAACAAAATGGTCTCAATAAAAAAACTATCTATTGTGTGTGTAAAGTGTCTTGTATCTGTTGCTTTGATATTGACAACAGCTTCTCAAACCTGGAGTTCACAGGCAGAGAGTGAGGAGATAGCCTCTATTGAGATGTCAGCATCTTATACAGGAGCATCGAGTTTTGATAATAATGGCAAAGATCTTGGTGGTGAAGTAGAGATATTCTCCGCGTCAGCAGCCATCTCTGTAATGGATTTTAACATAACATACAAAAATGATTCTTACTCCTGGGATAAATTGAAAGCAGTTCCTTTTGGTAACAAGAAAGATGAGCCCTGGGAGAATCTGCACAGCATAAGTATGGGGTATAACCGTTCAGGCATGCTAAACCAGAGATGGGGCTATTTTGCAGGGGCCAATATCTCTTCAGAATTTGAAAAAGAGATCTCTGATTCATACTCAGGAGTCGGATATGCAGGTTTTACCTACGACATGCCAGAAAGGAACCTTGTTTTCCGCTTTGGAGGAGGTGCATCATATAATGAGATTGAAACAACAGGATTGCCAGTAATAGGTATTGATTGGAATAGCAGGGCACCAGTGGGGCTTTCAGCTTCAATTGGCATGCCTGAAACAAAAATAGCATATCGATTTGATCCACAAAATGCTCTTGTCTTAAGCCTGACCGGAGAAGGTGGAGTATTCAGACTGGCTGATGACAGCACTGTAGAGTCCAAAGGGTATTTTGAGTCAGAGAGTTTAGGTGGAATGGTTACCTATATTTTTCAACCAGTTAAGCATTGCCAGATTACAGTAGGTGCAACCTATTACCTGGACAGGCAATACAATATTTATGATGAGAACGGTGAAAATAAAAAGGAGTACGATCTTGATAATGCCGCAGGTGGATTTGTAAGCGCTTCATTTCTCTTTTAGCCTGAGTCTATATTTTTTCGTCTCCAAGCATCACACCATCTGAACCGATAAACAGAGCCATAGTCCTGTTATCTGTTGTAAAGATAATTGTCTGACAGCTTTTTGTTGCAGGAATAACAAGCATGGTTCCGTCACTCCCCTTCAAGGTAACCGTTGCCCCTGAACGGGATGCAGTGAAGAGAGTTGAATCAGACTCAATGGTAATTACATTGCTGCCAGCAAAGTTTATAAGCTTTGCCCATGCCCCCTGTTCAATGGTCAGATGGTTGGTGAAGGATGTACCGAAAATATGGGTGACAGAGCCTGATGCTGCTGTGCAGTCAGGAGTTCGCTCTGTAAGAATTGTGTAGATATCAGGCTGATTGATGTCCAAATTATCAGGCTCTGGATCAGGTGGCTGGGTTGAGTCAGCCTCAACGTGCAGGTAGTTAAGCATTGTATATTCATCCATACCGGTAAGGCCTATCTCAATGGTAAGGGCGTTATCCGATACAGTTACACTATTTGAGCGCTCAATAAAGTAGTTATTGCGCTCATCATCCACAAAGAGAACACCCTCAATTTTGACATTATTGTGAGAGTAGCTCCTTCTTGGGGTACCGACACAGAGAGAGACCTTGTACTCACCATTGGGGAGGGCAAACTCAAATGTGTTGACTCTGCCATAGTCATCATAGATATAGGTTCTCTTTCTCTCATCAGTTTCACCCCCCCATGGGTCACGGCTCTGACCTGGCTGGTTGATAATATTGCCAAACCAGCCATACCCCCTCTCTTCATCATAACTTTCAGGCCCGATGGCATAATAGCTCCTACCATCGTAATCAAGCACTCTGTAGGAGACTCCATCCACAACCTGATCTCTCATCACAGGATTATTGTATGGCTCAGTTGAGAAGCTCTCCTGAGGGTTCTGAAAATTTATGTAGTAGTTTCCAGGGGAGCCTGCTGATCTCGGGTGTACCACAGGTGGTTCAATATCTGGAATTTCTGAAATCTCCCCACCGTTTTTAAGACCAATGAGGCGACGCAGGTTATAGATAAAACTGGAATCACGGGTGTAACTTGCCACACCGGTTATAATTTTATCTGTTTGAGTGTCAGACCTGTTTGTCATATTCACGACAGGCTCTTGTTCCCCATTTAAAACATAGAGATATTCATAATCTTCAAGGCTGTCCCGCATAAGCTCAAAACGGATCGACGGCACAAACCTGTGGCTGTTGGCCCCATAGGTGATGGCACTGTTGGATTGAGATGGTGGATAGAGCATGAATAGATCGCCATTATGGCCGTCTGTCATTGGGTCTGTCCAGGGATTTTTGCTCCAGTTGTTTAACGAGTAGTATGCAATTCCTCGTACCCTGTACTTCCATAAAAACCACCCTGTCAATTTACTCTCAATACCAGGATGGTCAAGGGTGATGGGGTTAAAGTAGGGGGGACGGGTACCATGCAACCAGTAGATCCAGCTCTCCTCATTGAACTGAGACTCTCTTATATGGGCAATCTCAGGATCATAATTATTTAGCACTGGCAGCCAGATGTCAACTTTTGCCCCTGGATAGGAGGGGTGGCTGTATATCTCAGCTCTTGCCTCTTCAGAGACCATAAGTTTGAGATTGGGAGCAGCTTTTTTAAGCTCCTGTGAGTACCATGCAACAGCATCATAGTCTGCCTGATTCTGGGGTTCATTTGCCATGTAGTAATAGGCTTGATCAAGATAACCGTTATCTGACAGGTATGACTCAATGGAGGCGATATAGGAGAACCACGCTCTGTTATACAAAGAGTCCGGGTTATCTGCCAGATACCAGTCAGAAGCAGCTATTGTCTGCCCGCAGAATGTTGATGGCCTCTGATCAGCTGATGAGTCGTTGTTCTGAAATGTTGCAACCATGAAGGATGGAAAACCTCTACCTCCATTAAACTCCTGGTCAAAGGTTCCCTGCATAAGCCCTGAACCGCTGAGATATCTCTTTGCAGGCTCTTCAAATCCCCAGATACCGTCATTGTCTGTAAAAGTTCCGGTGCTACACTCATAATCAATGTAGGGTGCTCCACCACTTGTGGTGAGCCCCCCTGACCAGAGCACACTTTTTGGGGTGAGTCTGTGGTCGATAAAATACTCTTTTATCCTATCCACATAGCTCCAGTACTCCTCACCGCAGCACCCTACCCCATACTTATCAAGTATGGTGCTGTAGGAGAAGTTCATCTGGGATTTAGTGTGGATCTGATCAGGAATGGCAAAGTTGAAAAGATGAAGAGATACTGGAATGGCGACTGAAGAGGAGGGATTGCTAAGAGAAGTTATCTGAAAATCAGCTGAATATTCACCAGCAGCCGCAGAGGAGGGAATATCTACAGTAATCCAGAAGGATGTATTCTCATCTGCTGCAAGAGAGAGTGGCTCTCCACTCTCAACTGGCCAGAGAGGATCAGGGTAATCTCCTGTTTTTCCAAGAGTATCTGTTGCCTGTCTGATATTGACATACTTGACCTGATGGATCTCGGTTTCAATCCCTGATCCAAACGACCCCATATTCACACTGATATCGCCAGAAACCCCGGCAGCAGGCTTTATCACGATCTGAAAGGGTTCAAACTCATTTTTCGCAGCATATACAAGCACTTCTGATGAGGCAGGATCTGGTACAGGGTCACTCTTGAAAACCCGCTCAGATGGGACTGTTGTCCAGATAGAGTAATCCTGGTTGGATTGAGTCAGTTTGTATGTGTAGTTCTCCTGATCTTCTCCATCTGATGCCAGCACAGTGCTGGTAAAACTGAAGCTGATGCATAAAACCAGCAGCCAGACAAGAGCCATTTCTGCTATTGTTATATAGATTGCCCAGCCTCTATTGATAAGCTCTTTTGTGTCTGGCATGACTCTCCCTCACTTTATGAATATTATATATTATGTTTCAGTTTCGATAGCTTGACATATTTATATCTTGCATGATAGAAAAAAATCTTTACCAGTGTCAACAATGTTCTAAAAAAAGAGATCTCAATAAATTAAACGGAGCGTTAATTATGAACAGAATGATCAAAGCTACAATTATAATCCTAACAGCTTTTTACGCAACAACACTGGCTGCAAGCCAGTTTGATCCGTGCGACCTTCTCACAAAAGAGGAGGTTCAAACTCTTGCAGGGGAGCCATTAATCGACCCTGAACATAAGGATACCAAAAACCCTTTAGGGCAGAAGATGTGCCTTTACAACACGCTCTCCTCATCACGACTTATTCAGATCTCTGTTATCAGAACTTCCGATTTTGAGCCTAAAGTGAAAAAAAACGGACAGAGCGCTGGGAGTATCTACAGAACCACCAAAGAGATGCTCAACCCTTTAGAGAAGATAGCTGGAATCGGTGATGATGCATTCTGGGCAGCCCCGGGTCTGCACATCCTCAAAGGAGATATCTATATTCTGGTATCAGTTGGCAACACAAATAAACTGGAAAACCTTGAACTTGCCAAACGCATTGCTGAAAAGCTTCTGCCTCGTCTCTGACCATTCAGAATTTTTCTTATTTTTTTAAAAAAAAGCTTGACCCGTCTGTAGCTTCACACTGTACCTCTTTCTGATCATGGCCATGAAGACCAGTTATTATTTAATTTCAAACAACAAGGAGAAGCACAATGGGTAAAGTTACAGTTGATCAGTGGAAAGAGATTTTCAGAGAGACAGGCTTATCAGACAATGATATGCAAAAATGGCATAAGGCCTTTGAAAAAAGCTATCCTGACGGGCATCAGAGTTTTCTTGAGTGGCTCGGGGTGGGAAAATCTCACATAGAAGAGATAAGGATGGGCAGTAAGTAGTAGCTTGAAGAGACATAAGTTATCATAAAAGATCAGCTCAGCTCCTTTGAGGGTGGATCTGCATGGAAACTTCTGGCTGAATCCAAAAAGAGTTAATAAATAGCAACCGTTTCTGTAACATACAGAAACGGTTTTCTGCGTGAGCTACCAGATGTTAAAGCAGATGGGCTTGCAGCTTCACCATAAGAGAGCAGAAGATGAAACACTATTCAATTTCACAACTTGCCGAAGAGTCTGGCCTGACCAGAAGCACACTTCTCCATTATGACTCTGTAGGTTTACTCAGACCTGCAACCAGAACCTCTTCCAACTACAGGGTTTACACAGATAGGGAGCGTGAAAGACTCCACCGGATAATCTCATTGAGGAGCACAGGGATATCACTTGATCAGATCAGACAGATTATTGACTCTGACAGGAGAGCCACTGGTGAGATCCTCCATAAAAGAGCTGATCAGATCAACAGTGAGATAAAGAACCTGAGATTTCAGCAGAACTTCATTATCAGACTGCTTGATAACGAAGGGCTATTGAAATCCACCCGCATTCTTACAAAAGAGATATGGGTAGCGCTTCTGGAGTCTGCCGGTCTTGATGAAAACGGCATGCACAGATGGCACATGGAATTTCAACGATCAGCACCTGAAGCACACATGGATTTCCTTGAATCTCTTGGACTATCCACAGAAGAGATATCCCACATCATAACATGGTCTGAACAGTGTGAATAAGAGATATGCAAAAGTAGGATCTCTCTGTTCAAGATAGAGTCCTGGGAAATTACACAAATTTCACCCTCATGTACGGATTTTGCACACTGTTTCGCACTATCAAGCTAATGCTTGTCATAATTATCTCTTGCTCTTGTTGTAATCTCCTTTTTTTGAAAGTCACACCTTAAAACTGAGTTTAATGTTTATTTCTGATCATCCTTTTTCAGTTTAGCGATCTCTTGATTTTTCATTTAAAAAGATATATTAATGAAACTTTTTTATGTTATTTTGTCAATTTTTTCTTAAGAGGTATAAATGATTCATCTGACATCAATATCAAAACAACATGGATCCCAGATCCTTTTTAAAAATGCAAGCCTCCAGATCCTACCAGGTGTCAGGATTGGCCTTGTAGGGGCCAATGGTGCAGGCAAAACAACGATCTTCCATCTGATTACTGGAGAGGAGGAGCCAGACGAGGGGGAGATCTCCTGTTCAAAAAAGACAAAAATAGGCTACTTTTCCCAGAATGTTGGAGAGATGGCTGGCAGATCAGCCATCTCTGAGGTGATGTCTGCTGCTGCCGATGTGGTAGCACTGGGTGAGCAGATGAAGCAGATGGAGGCTGCCATGGCAGAGCCCATGGATGATGGCGCCATGGCAAGTCTGCTTGAAAAATATGGCGAAGCCACTGAGGAGTTTGAACATCGAGGGGGTTATGATCTTGAAAACCGCGCCCAGACCGTTCTTACAGGTCTTGGAATTGGCTCTCCTGACTATAACCTGCCTGTGGACTCTTTCAGTGGCGGATGGAAGATGCGAATTGCCCTGGCAAAAATTCTTACCATCAGCCCGGATGTTCTGCTACTGGATGAGCCGACCAACCATCTGGATATTGAGTCGATCATCTGGCTTGAGAACTGGCTGGTCAATGATTTCAAGGGGGCCATCCTTATGACCTGTCATGACCATGACTTCATGAACAGGGTGGTCTCCCGTACCATTGAGGTGGCCAACCAGACAGTAACCACCTATGGTGGAAATTATGATTTTTATATCCGTGAGAGGGAGATCAGGATGGAGCAGCTCCTGGCAAGCCACAGGCGCCAGCAGGAGATGCTTGCAAAAGAGGAGAATTTCATTGCCCGTTTCAAAGCACGGGTATCACACTCAGCACAGGTACAGTCCCGCATAAAAAAGCTTGAGAAGATTGAACGGATTGAGATCCCGGAACAGCAGCGGGTCATCAGATTTGAATTTGTACAGCCCCCACGTTCAGGTGACGATGTTGTCTTTATGGATAGACTGGGTAAAACATGGGAAACTCAGGATGGCAGATCCAAAACTGTATTCAGTAATATTTCAGGAGTGGTCAGCAGAGAGGATAAAGTTGCCGTGGTTGGAGTCAACGGTGCAGGCAAATCCACTTTTCTGAAACTCCTGGCAGGCAAGACAGAACCAACAGAAGGGGTTGCAAAAATCGGGGCAAGTGTCAATATAGGTTACTTCAGTCAGCACGCCATGGATATCCTTGAGCCGAACAAGACCGTTCTGGAGACGCTTCAGGGGGCTCTGCCACTTGCAGGAGTTGGGGTGCTCAGGAGCCTGTGTGGAGCATTTCTCTTTTCAGGTGATGATGTGGAAAAACGGATAAAACAGCTCTCAGGCGGAGAAAAGAGCCGGGTGGTACTGGCAACGCTTCTGGGACAGCCTATAAATTTTCTGATTCTTGACGAGCCAACCAACCATCTGGATATTCAGTCTCGTGAGATCCTGCTCAATGCCCTTCAGAAATTTACCGGAACCATTGTTCTGGTAAGTCACGACAGACACTTTCTGCGCTCTCTTGTGAATCGGGTCTTTGAGATTGACCGGGGAGAGATGAGAGATTATAAAGGTAACTACGAGTACTACCTCTCAAAGACAGAACAGACCCAGAGAGTACCATCACTCCAGTTGGAATAGTGCTTAGCCACTCTTTTCCACTCATCAACTCTTTTCTGTTCATAAATTAAGATGAGTTGAAAAATGGCTGATCTGACCCGATATTTTTTTTGAGATTGTCTGGCAGTACTGCAGAGAGATCCATTCTGGAGCAGGAGTTGCTAATCCTCCACTTAAAACTGAATAGAGCAGTTGACATTATTAATCTGGCACAGATATTGAATATAAAAATTTCAAGTCAATCTGTTCAAGTTACAGATCACTGTTCAAGCAAAGTGTATAGATATAGGAGGCAACAAAATGAAAAAATTACTTCTTGGAATACTGTTTTTAACATTAATAAACATCCCTGCTCCGACGATGGCAGATGTACATGTAGGCATAAGCATCTCTTTACCACCTCTCATACTATTTCACCAGCCACCAGAGCTGATAGTGGTGCCTGAGACCTATGTGTATGTTGTACCTGATATAGAGGAGGAGATATTTTTCTACAGTGGCTGGTGGTGGCGTCCGTGGCGTGGACACTGGTACCGCTCAAGAGAATATAATTCCGGCTGGAAGCACTATAGAACAGTTCCATCCTTTTATAGAGCGATCCCTTCGGACTGGAGAGATGACTACAGACATCATCGCTGGAGAGGGCATCAGTGGAACCACCATCGGATACCTCATTATAAGGTTCAGAAAAACTGGAAGCAGTGGGAAAACAACAGATATTGGGAAAAAGAGAAAAACTGGGGAGTTCATGGTTTACAGCCAACAAATAGAACGCAACCATATGAAAAGAACCACAAAAACCGTCAATATAGAGAAGAGGCTCAACCGAAACATTACAGACCACAACCGCAAGCAGACGATTTTCAACAGAAGAGGTCATATAAAAATCAGAATATCACTCCACAGTACAGGGATGGGGAAAAACATCACTCAAAGCAGAAGCAGGAGGAGGAGTACCTGGAGCAACAGGAGTACCTAAAACAGCAGGGAAACAGTAAGAGAGAACGTGACCGAAGATAAGTATAGTCATTTTAACCGGACCGGTTATAAATCAGGTTTGTATCTATAACAGGGGCCTGCTCCACCCCTTATACTGTCTATCACAATTAGGAGACACTACAAAAAATTCAAGAAAAAAAAGGGGGGGGAAATACCATGAATAATAGATATTCCATGAGGTATTTTTTTGCAGGGGTCGTTATGGTTGCCTTTATTTCCGGCTGTGCTGAGGACTATTATCAGGGCACCAGAAGGGAGTATGTGTATGATTCTGATGTTAATGACTATGATGCGGATGACTACTATGTTCCACCAATAGTAGTTCATGAACCACCAGAGTTGATAGTGCTTCCAGGAACGTATGTATATGTTGCCCCTGATGTGAATGTTGATCTCTTTTTCTACAATGGCTGGTGGTGGCGCCCATCAGGAGGACACTGGTACCGCTCACACCACTATAACTCAGGTTGGAAGCGTTACAGGGATGTTCCATTTTTTTACAGAGATATACCCTCAAGCTGGAGAGATGACTACAGAAGACATCGCTGGCAGGGACATCCGTGGGAGCACAAACGGATACCTCACCAGAATGTTCAACGGAACTGGAAGCAATGGGAAAATAACAGGTATTGGGAGAAGCAGCAAAACTGGGGTGTCCACGATTTCCAACACCGAAAGAGATCAGAACAGCCGGAACAGGATCGAAACAACCGTATTGATCGATCCAACCGGGAGAGGGAACGGAACAGCACCATTGATCGATCCAACCGGGAGAGGGAGCGGAACAGCACCATTGATCGATCCAACCGGGAGAGGGAGCAAAACAGCACCATTGATCGATCCAACCGGGAGAGGGAGCAAAACAGCACCATTGATCGATCCAACCGGGAGAGGGAGCGGAACAGCACCATTGATCGATCCAACCGGGAGAGGGAGCAAAACAACACCATTGATCGATCCAACCGGGAGAGGGAGCAAAACAACACCATTGATCGATCCAACCGGGAGAGGGAGCAAAACAATACCATTGATCGATCCAACCGGGAGAGGGAGCAAAACAATACCATTGATAGATCCAACCGGGAGAGGGAGCGGAACAATACCATTGATAGATCCAACCGGGAGAGGGAGCGGAACAGCACCATTGATAGATCCAACCGGGAGCGGAATCAAAATAACAGCATTGAGAGACCTAACCGGGAACAGAACAACAGCAACCGCCAATCTCAAGAGGTGCGCAGCCAACAGGAGAGTCGGACAAAGTCAGAAGAGGTAACGCCAGAGCGGTCAGAACGACGCCGGGAGGTAATTCAAGATCCAGTCATCAACCCAATTGAGCCACGGCAGCAGCAACAGCAGAGAACCCGCAAAAGCAATCAATTGTACCCGATGGATAGAAATTAGCGTTACAAACAGAAGCACAGGCCCCATATGAGATCAGGATGAGGAGATAATCCTCATCCTCCTTACCTCAGATGCAAACCGTGTGCAAAGTTCTGCATCCACATTATGTTCAAAAACAGTTCCATCATGTCGGACTCCCCTTAATCTGCCATCTTTGAGAAAAGCGTTTAGCAATCTTATACTCACCTCCCTCTTACCGTGCATCAGATCGATATCTCCTGACTTATCATCTTCTGATCGGCATATATCTGCCTGAGCTTCCCTGTTTGCCATCTGTTCTCTCTCTGTCAGCTCTCTCTCTGTCAGAGATTTCATAAAGTTAAGCACCCTGGCAAGACGCAGCAGTGTCACTGCCTGAAGACGGCTTGTGGTATGGTTTATGGGCAGAGACACTGCT
>Ga0209373_10005358_pt1 | contig 10511 bp, 8 predicted proteins | sample Higcelweek5metaG_FD_187173 | JGI IMG/M metagenome (GOLD analysis project Ga0209373, IMG submission 187173) | Freshwater pond sediment microbial communities from the University of Edinburgh, under environmental carbon perturbations - High... | ecosystem: Environmental > Aquatic > Freshwater >...
TCCGGACAAGAACAAAAGAGGAGCTTTTTATGGCAAACACAACGAAATTCAAGGGGACGCCGGTGAATGTCGCCGGATCCTTCGTCAAACCGGGCGTGAAAGCGCCGGACTTCAGCCTCACCGCGGGTGACCTTAGCCGCTTCACGCTGGCGGACGGAAAAGGCAAACGGTTGCTGCTGAATATCTTCCCGAGCATCGACACCGGGGTCTGCGCCATGACGGTGCGGAAATTTAACGAGTTGGCGGCGAAGATGGACAATACGCTGGTGCTGTGCATCTCCAAGGACCTGCCGTTCGCGCAGGGCCGCTTTTGCGCCGCCGAGGGAATCGACCACGTGAAGACGCTCTCCGACTTTCACTACGCTTCGACCTTCGGCAAGGATTACGGCGTGCTGATGACCGACGGCCCTTTGAGCGGACTCCTGGCCCGCTCGGTGGTGATCATCGACGCGGCCGGGAAAATCGTCTATACCGAGATGGTTTCCGACATCGTCAAAGAGCCCGACTACGACAGCGCGTTGAAGGCGCTCGCCTGACGCCGACCCGAACCGCGGTCCGGGCGGCGGGAGCGATTTGCCGCCGCCCGTGGCCGTTGCCCGTGCCGTCCCGGGCCTTGATCTCAATTGGGGAGAAGTGATATGATGTCGATCAAACGGATGAAAACAGGCCTGTTCCTTGTCATCGGAATCATCGTTGTCACAGGAATATCCGGCTGCCGGTCGTCTCTGCCGGACGAGACGGTCGTCATTCCGCCGGAGTATGCCAAAGTGATGAAAACGTATTCGGAAGACGACGGTCCCCATCGCGCCTGGGGCGACCCCGGACAGATCCGGAAATACGATAAAATCATCGTCGAAGTCGAGATTTCTTCCACTCAGCTCGAACAGTCCTGGTGGGCGAAGCAGAACATCCGCCGCCTGGTGGCTTCGACTGAGAGCGATATGAAATACGTGGCGGATTATGCCCGGAAATCCTTTGCGGAAGCCTTCGCGAAGAGCCGTGATTTCAAACTGGTCAAAAAGCCGGGACCCGGAACCCTGGCGCTGGAATTCGCCATTGTTCAGGTGGTGCCGAACAAGCCGGTTCTGGGCGCGGTTTCCAACCTGAGCAGCCTGACGCCGATCGGCCTCATTCTGCTTCCGGTGAAGCTCGGGACGAAAGGGGTGGCCGAGAATACCGGCGGAGTTGTTGCGATGGAGTCCATTCTGCGCGATTCCGAAACGGGTAAGATCCTGGCGGTTTTCGCCGACCGGGAGAAGGGGCGCGTCGCGCTGTTCAACGCCAAGGAATTTCTGGTGTACGGCGGCGTCAGAGCCATCATCGACCAGTGGACCGCCAACCTCGTCACCGCCCTCGACCAGATCAAAGCGGGCGAAAAAGTCAACGTCTCTCAACCCGTGCAGTTCACCCCGATCGAGTTTTGATGGCGGAAAGTCCCGAAGCGTCGCCGGCCGGTCGGATATCGGTGGCCGGACTCGCCGCCTGCACTCACGGCCGTTGCTTCGAACTTGGCAAAGCGATCGGACACTTCGGTTACTCGGTCCGCAAGAAGCCCGGCCCGATCGTCCGCAAATAACGTTACCGTTGACGCACGGTTTCGCCGGGGAGCAGGGTCATTGGCTGCATGACGATTTCGCCGACGGCGTCCGGGGTGCGGAGCCGGGCGAGCAATGCCTTGACTCCCATCCGTCCGAGTTCGCGGCGGTCGATCCGCATTGAGGTGAGGCGAACCGGGCGATAGCAGTCCGGAATCGGTTCCGCGCCGATGCCGATCACCGAGAGGTCGCGCGGCACTTCGATGCCGTGTTCCCGGAATTCCTGAATCGCGCCGAGCGCCATATTGTCGTTCAAGGCAAGCAACGCGGTGGCTCCGTTGAGGCCGCGTTCGGCCAGGCGCCGGGCGCACTCGACGCCGCCGCGGAAGGTGTCGTCTTCCCACCCCGCTTCTTCGACGAACGCGATGTTGTCGAGGAGTTCCAGCCGGTGCATTTCGGCGTAGAATCCCGCGAAACGTTCATTGATCCGCATCTTGCCGGGTTTGACCGAGATCATGCCGATGCGCCGGTGCCCGCATTCGTAGAGATGCCGCACCGCCCGCGCCGCGCCGGAGAGGTTGTCGCTGGTGACCGAAACCACGCCCGGCAAGTCGATAATGTTGTCCACCAGCACGACCGGAATTCCGGCTTTGCGCACGAAGTTTTCGGCGATGTAATCGGGGGTGGGGCCCACCAGAAGAACCCCGGCGAGCCGCCTGAAATCGGGTTCGAGGGAACGCAGCGAGAATTCCCGCTCGTCGTGTTTCCACGGCAGTCCTTTGTAGATCAGCGAGACGCCGCTGGCGGCGGCGGCCTCCTCGGCGCCGTCGAGCATTTCGGCGAAGGAGGGGTTGCCGGGCCCGTTCTGGATCCAGCGCGGCAGGAGAAAGGCGATCTGGACGCCGTCGCCCGCGGTCAGCAGCTCCGAGGCGAGAGCGCGGTCGAGAACGAAGTTGCCGAGCCGGGGACGGCTTTCGATGACCCCGGCGTCGGCCAACTCGCGGATGGCCTTCTGGATGGTCTGCTTGTTTCCGGCAAGCAAAGTTTCCAGCTCACGGACCGGGGGAATCGCCTTGCCGGTTCCCCATACGCCGTCGCCGATGTTTTTCAGAATCCGCTCGCGGATCAGCCCCGTCTTGTTTCTCATGTATTCTTTTCTATGTTATATTCCTGAAATATAGCAATTCCCGGGGAAAATGCAACCGGGAACTGCATGATTTCGCTTATTTCACCTCTCGCCAGGTCGCCGCATCGAAGCACTTCATCTCGAATTTCTGTGCGCCGAAACTGCAGAATCCGATCACCAGTTCCACGGCGTTGGCGGAATCGGTCTTCGGGGTGAGCCGGTCGTAGCGGATCACATGGGTTTCGCGGTCGACGTCGTCGAGGAAGACCGGGAACAGGTTCGGCTTGAGTCTGCTTGTCGAGCCGTCGCTGTTTCGTACGGTCACGTCGATGTAGGATGGCCCCGCCTTGCCGTCGTGTTCCAGCGTGAACATGATGCCGTCCGCTTTGTTCGGGGATAGGGCGGTTGTCAGTTCGATGGTCGGGGTGTCGCCCGAGAAATCGAGCGCGAGTACGCCGTTCTTCCAGCTTCCCGTGCTGGGGGCGACGGGGCGGAGTTCGAGGTGATCGAGCGGAGAGACGGGAATCGCGTTCAACGCCGCGTCGCAGCGGAAGGTCAGAGCGGCGCGGGAACGCCCGCTGTCCGTTTGGAACTCGACCCGGTCGCGGTCCGGGAAAAAGCGGTTCGGCGCGGTCAGTGCGACCGGGAATGAAATCCGTCCGTCGGCGGGGATTTCGACCGGAGCGGCGGAATATTCCGCTTTCCAACCGGAGGGCAGGTTCGTCGTGACCGTTCCACGATACGGTGTTTTCCCGAAGTTGTACAGAAACAGCGTTCCTTTGACGGGTTCCCCGAATTTCGTGATGATGTGCTGGCGCTGGTCGTTGACCCTGAACCGTCCGGCGGATGTATCCCGCACGAAGTCGAGCACCACGGGGGAGACGGCGGCGATATTCGCCGATTCGAATTGTTTCTGAAAGAGTTTCTGATCGCGTTCGACGCGGGGCGGAGTGCCGAGTTCCGCGTAAATCGGGTCCGACCCGAGTTTCAGCTTGCCGGATGGGAGGTTAAGTGCGTCTCCGGTCATCGCGTACAGGGCGGTGGGGCGGGGAATTTCGACTTCCGCCGGTGCGTCCGCCCAGAGCACGGCCCGGAACCGGCCGCCGCCGGAGAAGAGATGGCCAGCCGTGCCTTTCGGCAGCCCGGTGATTCGTCCGGCGTAATCGAGGTCGCCGAGCAGGTGGTTATAGGTCGCCAGTGCGGCATAGGAGGAGGTCGCGGTCATGCCGGGCCCCAGCATTCCCCAGACCCGGCCGCCGCCCGCTTCGTTGTAATAGACGAAACAGAACGTGAAATATTTATCCCAGCGCCAGGCGGCGGAGAGTACCCAGTTCTTCACCAGGTCGGCGGTCACTTTGCGGCGGACTTCGGGGGGCATGATGTCACAGCGGGCGGTGTCGAGGTCGAGTTCCGCCGGAATTTCAACTTCCTTCTGGAAACGGGGCGGATTCGCTTTGGCGTCGATTCGCGCGCTTTCGGCTCCGCCTTCGGTGATCCACTTGCGTCGGTTCAGGAAACCGAACCGGTTCTGGAGTTCGGCGTGGCGGTCGTAGACCCAGGGATAATTGCCCGGAAATTCATAGATATGGGAGTTGTAGATGTCGAAGTATCCGGGCAGTCCGTCCGAAAGCATATCTTCGATGAACTCCCTCCGGGCGATGCTGGAGATTCCGGCGGTCGCCACCGGAATGCGCCCGGCGGGATCGTAGGCGCGGAAGCCGAGTGTGGCGGCTTTCTGGGCGGCGGCGTAATTGTGGGCGGGGCCTTTGCCGAACGGCCAGGAGTCTGGTTCGTTCCAATACTCCCAGGCGTCGATGAGGCCGTCGAATTTCTCCGCCAGTGTGCGTGCAATGCGGAACGTGTCGCGTAAATCGTCGCCGTAACCGGCTCCCGCCCAATGCGGGGCGTCCATCAGGATGAACGTGGTTTTTAAATGGTTTTCCTTCTCGATTTTCAGGAAATCGGTCATCGGGCCGGTGATGAATTTGCCGCGTTCCGGTTCGATGCTGCGCCAGCTGAATCCCCAGCGTTCCCGCACCCAGGTGACGCCCGCCAGCCGGGCGAGTTCCGCCGCCCGCCTGGTCAGGTCAAGCGGCCAGAGCCCGTTGCGGCCGAAATCGACCTGGGCGACCGATTTTGCGGCATGCGCCTGAATGTCGGCGGCCACCACCGCGAAGCGGGCGGCTTCGGTTTTTCCATGAAACACGGAGTAGAAACCGGGAGGCAGCAGCCCGGCATCAACCGGGTAGAGGCTGTTCTGTTCCGCGCCGGTTTCGACGCTGTGGCGAAGCGTGCCGGGCGCGTTGACGATTTCAAAGGTTCCCGGCTGCGCCGCGTAAAAGAGCGTGGAATCTCCGGTGGTGAAGATATTGCGTCGCTCACGGAACGTGATGAGCGGTTGTTCGCTCTTCTCCGTTTCGGCGGTGACGCGGATTCCGCGCAGCAAAAGATTCGACTCTCCGGATCCATTGGTCCAGACTCCGCGGAAACGGAATCGGAGTTCGGCGCGGCGGACGTTCAGCCCGGCCAGCGTCGCGTTGCCGGTTTGGAATTCGTAGGCTTTGCTTCCGCGAAGCACGAACAGCGGGACGACTTCGGCATATCCGGGCAACGCAACGCCGACTTCGAGCGCCGGGCCGAAGGGCACTGACGCCTGAATTTCGGCGGTGACGGTCAGCGAATGGATCACTTCTCCCGGCGGCGCCTGGACCGGCAGGACCAGCAGATTCGAGTCGGACCGGGTCGCCACCAGGGTGTCGCTGTATTTCGTGTGACGGACGACCGCTGTTTTTTCTGAAAACCGGTCGACGGCGTTTCCCGCGTGCGGCAGGGTGATCAGTTCGACCGTTCCGGCTCCGAGTGGAAGCAGGCAGAACAGTGCGGGAATGATCCAGAATCTTTTTTTCATGGGGGAGCCTTTTTATCTGGACTGATCGGCCTTGACGAAGAATCCGCTGCCGCTTGAGTTCGCATCCCAATTGAAGTTATTGAGCGAAGTTGGCGGTTTGAACCAGAAGACGGAACCGTCGGTTCGGCCGACGTTCATGCCGCTTCGGTCATGAGGAACCATGCTGAAACGGGAGTCGCAACCTTCGCTGACGACCGCCTCGTCCCAGCTTGCGCAAGCTGTGTAACTGCGGCATGGCGTATCGGAATATCTGATTTGGGCGAATTGCTGAAGTTTGAGCGGCCGGTCGGTGAAACGAGTCACATAACTGCACAACACCACCTGATTGTTCGTCGGTTCTTTCCAGTTGCGCCTGAGATACTGCGGTTTCGCCCAGGCGGTGGCCCAGATGCCGCGTTCCGAACCGGGACACAAATATACGTCCGGGGAATCCAGATATCCCCCCGCCGGAAGCAGCCCGAGATGCGTCGCCATGCCGGTGGAATCGTCGTTCATATAGAACGATGCCCAGCGGCCGGGGGGGATCCGGTTGGGCAGGTAATCTCGATGGTCGGAGCCGTACATCCCGATTCCGGTGCCGATCTGCTTGAGATTGGAGGCGCATTTAGCCCGCTTGGCCTGAGAGCGCGACTTCTGCAGCGCCGGCAGCAGCATCGAGGCAAGAATCGCGATGATGGCGATTACCACCAGGAGTTCAATCAGCGTGAATTTCTTTTTCATAACTTTTCCTCAAAATGACGGGGTTGACGATGTCTGTGTTGCAACTGTATTATAATTATGACACAAATATAACCCAATGTCAATAGGGAAACTGAAAAATATTCTTTTTTGTTCTGATTATTGATCCGTTTTTGCGGTCCAGTTACGGTACAGATGGCGGCGGTCAGTCGTCGGGGAGGAGGGGGCGGAGCTTGGCGCGGCGGAAGAGTTCCGCCGCGTGTTGCATTGCTTCCGCCGTCGGCGGGGCGGCGTTTGGCATGGTGTCGGGGCGGCCGACGGTTTCGTATTTCGACCGCGCCAGCGAGTGGTACGCCAACAGCCGGATTCCGGTGAGGTTCTTTACTTGGGAGAGGAATTCCGCGCTCCGGTTCAGCGTGTCGTCGTCCATGTTCAGGCCCGGAATCAGCGGGATGCGGATTTCGATCGGCTTGCCGCTTGCTCCGAGCCGAAGCAGGTTCTCCTTAATCCGTTCGTTGCCGTGCCCGGTGAGTTCGCGGTGTTTCGCCGCGTCTGGGTGCTTGAAGTCGTAGAGGAAGAGATCCGTCACCGGCAGCACCGTTTCAAACGCGTTCCACGGCACGTCGCCGCAGGTGTCTACCGCGGTGTGGATTTTCTCGCGCTTGAGAATGGCGAAGAGCTCGGCGCAGAAGCCGGGCTGGAGCAGCGGTTCGCCGCCGGAGACGGTCGCGCCGCCGCCGGAGAGTTCGTAGAACATCCCGTCTTCGAGCACCGCCTCCGCCGCCTCGGCGGGTGTCATACGCGTTCCGTACAGCACCAGCGCGTCGAAGAGGCACACTTCGACGCACTTGCCGCAGGCGGTGCAGTTCGCGCGGTCGAAGAGGTGACGGCCGTTCTCGATCCTGTGGCACGGGCAGACCTTCGCGCACTCGCCGCAAAGCGTACACTTGTGGAGGCGGAGCCCGAGCTCCGGCTCCGGCCGGATGCTCTCCGGGTTGTGGCACCAGAGACAGTGCAGCGGGCAGCCTTTGAGGAACAGCGTGGTCCGCACCCCCGGCCCGTCGTGGACCGCGAAGCGTTTGATGTCGCAGAGGATTCCGGCATTCACCATGGAAAACTCCTATTCGCTGATGTTGCGGGCGCGCTCGATGTAGGCGTCCTGCTCTTTCCCGGCGAGATCGTTGAAGAGCACGTTCCAGCCGCAGACGCGCACCTGGAGCCCTCGGTGGTGGTCGGGGTGTTTCTGCGCATCGACCAGCGTCTCGGCGTCGAAGATGTTGAAGTGCATGGCGACTCCGTTGTTGCGCATGTAGGCGAAGAGCACGCTCCGCATCGCGGCGAGGCCGTCGGCCCCGCGCACCGTGGCCGGGTGCATCATCATGTCGAGCGGATAGTCGCCGGGGAGCCAGGCCGGGTCGATGTGCGACAGCGATTTCACCAGCGCGGTGACGCCCTTGGTATCCACCCCCTGCGCCGGGGAGAGGTTTTTGGACATCTCCTCGCCCGCCTTCCGCCCGTCCGGCGTGGCGCCGGTCCGTTCGCCGAGCTCGATGAACTGCCGCGCCGAGTGCCCCGACGCCTGGTAGAAACCGCGTCGCGCGTTGGGGCGGAGGTTGATTGTTTCGCCCATGTGCCGCGCCAGCGCTTCCGCGAGGCGGTCCACGGCTTCGATTCCGTTGCCGAACTTGTTCGGGTCGTGGAGGAGTTTCCGCCGCAGTTTCTCGTGGCCCTCCCAGTTCGCCTTGAGGATGTCGCGGAGTTCAGCCAGCGTGAGTTCGCCGCGCTCGTAGACATAAATGCGGATCATCGAGAGCGCGTCGGCGGCGGAGGCGAGGCCCGCTTCGAGGATGGTCGAGAGGTTGTAGACCGACCCGTCCGAGAAGGCGTCGCGGGCGGTTTCGAGGCTGTGCTCGATGGTGGCCGAAAATACCTGCGCCGGATTGATCTCGTGCAGCGATTTTTCGAAGTCGTCGGTGCAGCGGATGTTGGTTTCGATGATGCGGTCGAGCTGGCGGAAGTAGGCGGCGAGGAAGTCGTCGAACCTTTGGAGAGCCTCCAGCGGGCCGGTTTTCTCGCCGAACTCGATTCCGGTCAGCGGATCGACGCCGTCGTTCAGCACAAACTCAATCGGCTTCAGGAAGTTGAGGTGCCCGACCCCGGTGGCGTTGCCGGTCGCCCGCGGCGTGAATTCGTAACAGCCGCGGATGTCGCAAGTCCGCGCTTCCTCGGCGCTGAAGCCGCAGGCGGTCATGGCGCGGGTGATGCCGGGTTCGCAGACGAAGACGAGGCTGCTGTGCCCGCGCCGGATCATGTCGAACGCTTTGTCCAGGAATTCGACCGGCGTGTTGGGTGCGGTCTTGAGCTGGATCTTCGGCGTGTGGAGCCCGAGTTTGTCGTATTCGTCGAGGATCAGGTACGAGAGCTCGTTGATTTCGGTCGAGCCGTCCGCTTTGGTCCCGCCGAGGTAGAACGGGTGCCCCCAGTAGTTGTCGATCGACGCCCACTGCATCATGAAATAGTCGAGGAATTCACGGATCTGCTCCTCGGTGAACCGTCCTTCGGCGAGGTCTTTGCGATAGTATGGCAGCAGCATCCGGTCGAGGTTGCCGAGCGAACGGACTTGAAAGCGGTCGATGTGTTCGCCGAGCACGAAAAAGAGGTAAATTAACTGCAACACCTCGTAGGTGTTGCGCGGTGCGCCGTGGAGCAGCGCGTCGAGACACTCCGCCACCGCGAGCACCCGGTCGTTCCCTTTGGCATGGTCGAGCGCATAAGCGTGGAAGCGTTCGAGCAGTTCGAGGATGGCGGTGTAGGTGATCTCGATGCCGTCGAAGTAGGCGGCGGCCTCCGGGGTGAGCGTGCCGTTGCGCCGGTGGAGCTCCCGGAACTCCCGCGCCCGTTCGCGGAGGCCGGGGAAGCCGAGGGTGTAAACCGCGTCCCAGTCCGGCACGGAGTGGTCGAAGTCCTTCCAGATCCGCGTCGCGCCGGTCTGGTTGCAGAGTTCGCGCAGGCGGGTCAGTTCCGGCGAGTCCAAGTCGGCCGCATTGCTCCAGTTGTCGATCAGCCCGGCAAGCGGGCGGTCGTAACGGTTCCAGCAGCCGAAGCCGACGAACCAGTCGTGCGGATTCACATCGATCCGCACGTTGCGGGTGACGTATTCGAAGGCGCGGGCCTTGGCGACCGGGCGCGGAGTTTGTTCCAGCTCCCCGCCGAGGCGGGCGAGCCCGGCCTTGATCGCCTCGTTGTCGAGCCCGGTAGCCGGATCGAACTCCGGATGCTGGAACTTCCCTTTGAGATAGGCTTTGTCCGCTTCGAACGTGTGAAACATGATGATCGTTCTCCTTTTCTTCCTTATTATACCGTTTTTTGCGGAAAAAGGAATGGCGAAAAGCGGAATTGGTTTTGCATTTTGTGATAATCGATGATATTTTATCTGTATCGGAGAGAAACACGATGGGACTTTTGAGAAACCGCGACGACATTTTTCATCTCAGCAACCGTTTGGCACTGACCGTGACCCACTTTGCGAAGGGAGCTTTCCCGATCGTCGCCAGCCATCAGGAGGCGCTGCCGGTCAACCGGATGCTCAGCATTCTCGCGAACCCGAACGGCGGGGCGAATTTCATTCGAGACGAGACGACGCGGTATGAACCGAAGCCGGGAACCGTCTATTTCATCCCGGCCGGATATCCGGCGGAAGTACGGCTGGACACGGCGCTGCAATTCGTTTCAATCCAGTTCCGCTTCGAATTGTATCCGGGGGTGGAGCTCTTCACGTCGCTGCGGGGAATCCGTCCGGCGTACAACCCGGAGCTGACGGCGCGCCTCGACGAGTTGTTTGAATCCGAAAACCGGTTGCTGCTGGCGCTGGAGCTGAAGAGACACGTCGCCGCGCTCGCCTGCGATGTGCTGGCGGAGAACGGGGAGGCCCCGCTCGAATTCGCCGCCCGGTTCGCCCCCTACGCGGCGGTGCTCGACTATATCGCCCGCCACTGCACGGCGAAGACGCGGGTGGAGGAGCTGGCGAAGGTGATGCACCTGTCGCGCGAAGCGTTTTCGCGCCGTTTTGTGGCCGATACCGGAATTACGCCGAAGCGGTTTTTCGACCGCCAGCTCGTGCGCCGCGCCTCCGAGCTGCTGCACCGGCCGCGCGTTACTGCGCGCGAAGTGGCGGCCGAACTCGAATTCAGCAGCGAATTCGTCTTCTCGCGCTTTTTCAAGGCCCGGACCGGGATGCCGCCGGATACTTACCGGAAGCTGCCCC
>Ga0209373_10005359_pt1 | contig 10508 bp, 10 predicted proteins | sample Higcelweek5metaG_FD_187173 | JGI IMG/M metagenome (GOLD analysis project Ga0209373, IMG submission 187173) | Freshwater pond sediment microbial communities from the University of Edinburgh, under environmental carbon perturbations - High... | ecosystem: Environmental > Aquatic > Freshwater >...
TTTTGCCGTTCTCAGATCCTTGGTACCCCGGCCGCTGCTCACTTTTGTTCGCGTCAACCGGATATTTACTTTATCTCACAATCGCCTTTCTGTCAACCAGTTTTTGACACTCTTTCGACAGAATTACTGGCTTTATCTTCTTCGCGTTGTCCTTAGAATCTGCATGTGCAAAATCATGCAGTTCGCTTCTTTATACGCGTGTAATGCGCGCGCGCGTATATAATTACAAAAAGGCTGTATCGTTTGAATTTGCGATACAGCCTTTTCTTATCATGCGGTATGCTTGCGGTTTTCGGGTATGACGCGACGTTCGTATCAAGCTTTACTTCCAACTTCGGAACGGAATTCTGTCGAAATTACTGACAAGTATTTCTTCTGCGCCGGGTAACAAGAACGGCCAGGATTCCGCCGGCGGAAAGAAGTAGAATTGTCCCGACAATGATCCGGTCTGTAATTGTTGTCTCCCCTGTTTTTGTGACAGTAGAATCGACAGATCCGTCCATCGGCGGATCTACCCGATTGGTTCCCTTGACACCTGTTTTCGGCGTAGGGACTGCCGTCGGAGATGTCGGAGCTTTCGTCGTCCCTTCTGTAGTAGGCGTCGGGGTTATCGTGGGCGGAGGGGTTGTCGACGGAGTGGGGCTATTGGTCGGAAATTCCGTTGGGAAAGGTGTCGGCGTCGGTGTCACGATGGGTGTCGGCGTCGGTGTCACGGTGGGTGTAGTCGTCGGTGTCGCTGTGGGCGTAGTCGTCGGTGTCGCTGTGGGCGTAGTCGTCGGTGTCGCCGTGGGTGCCACAGTGGGCAACGGAAGAACATCTAGATCAAATGTGGCGAACGGCTTCTCGATCTCACCTTCATTCAGGGAATCCAAAGACTTGGCTGTGATAGTCGCGTTTCCGATCGCGTTCGCCGTCGCTACGCCGGTGATTGGGTCAATGGATACAATCGCGGGATCACTCGAAAACCACCGGATCGAGGTGTCGAGAACGGAAGTTGCCGGGACAGATATCGAGACGTCTGTGAATCCCCCGGTCATGCTTGCAGTAAACGTAGCGGTTTGCGTTAGGCCAATCGTTTCTCTTGGATTATCAATCGTAACGGTTGCGGCCAGAACACTGAACGTGCAATTCACGAATGTTGAGGTTGTCGAACCGGTGACCTTCGGGGATGACGCGTTCGCATAACTCGTATATATGGGATATCCTGCCGGGGCGTTAACTTCATTGGGGTCGGAAGGACTCAGAAGTGTTACTCCTGAAACCGCCTGTTGAAGCGTATAGGCGGCCAGCGAGTCAAAGTCGAAATTATAAAAGCGAATCTGTGAGGGCGAAGTCGACAGTAACGTAATCGTCGAGTCCTCTGCTACCGGGAGCTGAGTCGTACTGTCATATGTCGAGGGGTGCCCTGATGAGAGAATGTTTACGGCGACAAGATTGGCCGGAGAACTCCCTAAGTCTGGCACAGAGAAGCTCCCGACCGTGGATGTCGAAGTAACGAGTTTGATCATGTAACCGGGAACGCTGGCGGGAACCGAAGCAGCGGACACTCTGGACAGGATCGTTCGAATTGCGGAGATCTGACTCTCGACAGATATCGGAGAGTCCGTTCGAACCAACCAGTAGTTATCTGTCAAATCAAGGACGGCATAGGAAGACGAGGCTGTCGGGAGCGTGGAATAAAGGTTGATTGCCGATGCGAATGACGATCCGTTGGATGTGCTGTAGCGAGCGTATCGGTATTGGCTTGGTACGTATGTTTTCGCGTATTGATAACGCTCAATGTGCAGGTAGCCCTGACTTCCCGTTGCGGTAAGAGAGAGAGATCCGGAGAAAACATTCTTATACGTCGAGTAGAGAATGTCGGACCCATTGTCTGTGTCTTCGATTTTTACGGAAATCGTCGTGGAATGGCATTGTGATCCATCAATGGTAAGATCCCGAAAGTAGTTATTTGTGGCACGGTTCATGCTGACAATGCCGAGGCCCATGGTCGTCTTGATATTGCGAATCATCAAGCCTTCGAAATTATGCTGGCCATTCGAGCTGTAAATGTTGATGGCGACGTTTTTGGACAGCGAAGCGGTATTCGATGTCCCGACATTCTGAATCACACAATTGCGCATTACAAATCCGCTTGTCCCGTCCCAGGGAGCAGCGACGCCTGTGATAAAGAAGCAGTACTCGCCACGGCTTTTCGCGGAAGTCATATTACGTCCGAGCCCATCGAAAATAAGATTCTCGAAATAAACGTTCTTGCTGCCAATATTGTATCGCTCAACCGTGTTATCCGGACGAGCAGACTTGCTAAGCATAGCAGTCGGATCGCCGTTTACGTCTTCGTTCAAGCCGACGAGGGATAGATTCGCCACAGAAAACCTCGTGTACGCGTACGGATCCGTGTCCGTGTACAAACCGGCATCGAAAAATACCGTATGATCTGCCGCGAAAATACTCACTCCGGCAACCTTCATCGCATTCAAATCATTGGTGACAACAGTCGCCTGAAGCGGATAGGTGATGCCCTGATAATCCACCGTCGTCCACGAAGCCTTCGTCGCGTCCTGTGTCACGAAGTAATAGGAAACCGCGCCGTCATCGAATCGATTGGTCGGATTCACGTAGGCGGTATCCGCGTCGATACTTGCTGAGAAGTTCCCCGCGGAGGCACTTGCCGTGATGCCCGCATTAACCGTCACTTCTGCGGATACGGGAAACGATGCGGAGAACAACAGAAAAGTGGCCAGGAAAGTTGCTAGAACTCTTCGCGAAAGAGAACTCCTACCCGAAATTCGATCAACGCGGATGCCTCTCATATTGTGTCCCCCATAGATATTTTGATTTGTGGCTGGATTTCGGGTTAATTGTTACGAAATTGAGAACAAATGATGTATTTTTACAATAATCCTCGATGCGAAAGAAAGCAATTTCATTTTCTTGATATTCTCGTAAAATCTACTAATTCTTCCATCTCTCGAAAAAAACAAACACCTCCGGCGAAGGAATTCGTCCGACGCAGGAGGTGTTAGGAGAAACTTTGATTATGTTGAATTAGAAGTGACTGCCGCCGCCACCGGATCGGCCGCCTCCTCCGCCGCCTCCTCCGCCGCCTCCGCCGCTACCGGACGAGTGGTACGACACGGACACAGTCTGGCGCGTGAAATTATCTGTCGAGTCAATCACATGGCAATTCTTCTCGTCGATGTAGGTATTTGTCGTTACCGTCACCTTCGATCTTTTCTTATTGCGAACGACAAGCCAAACGATGAGGGAGACAACCAGGGCGACGACGATTGATACGACGATCCGCATCGTGTAATACGCTTGAATATCTCCGTTGATCTTGTCCTGAACGCCAGATATGACCGTCTTTGTCATATCTGCGTAGAGCGCTGCCTGCGCTTCATCAATGGTCGTATCGGTGATGTCCGTGCAATCGTCCGTCGAGAGCCTATCGAAGATATATCCGCTTGTGTGGATATAGATATATCGGCGCTCAAGATCAAATAGGAACAGGAAACCGTCGGGATCCGCCGCATTATCGTCCACTTTGTCTCGATAGTAGTCCTCGGCATACTCGGCGGATCCGGAATCAGAATCCGGATAAGAGGACGGCATCTCTTTCACGGTAAATACGATCACATGAACCTTAAGGTCCTTCGAGATCTCCTCGACAAGAGCTGCTATCTCTTCTTCTTCTTCATCCGAAAGGTAGCTACCCTCGTCGTATACGCCCGTCGTGTAGGAGTCAAGATACTCCCGGTGATTCGCGGAGGATGCCGAGTTCAAGATAAACAACACGCAGATAAAGATCCAAACGCCAACCGCGCCGACCGCGATCTTTGTCGCGAGCGCCCTCTTACTTACTGCGGGATCATATGTTGTATTACTCATAGAAGACCTCCAAGCAAGTATACGAGACCACCGGTTCCCAGAAGGGTTGAACCGAAAAGTAGCGCGAGCTTCACAGGACTCATCGGCGCCTCTCCTGCAATCTTGCCGGTCTGACCATTCATCATGAAGGAGTATTTCTTGCCCCGATAGGTATAGTTCAGCATCCAGACCGGCATCAGCGCGTAACGATAACGAGGCTTGTGATACTGACTGGCATCGTGTACGCTCTTGATCTCTTTATACTGCTTCATCGACTCTTCAAAGGTCTCCCGGGCAAATGTTACCGCGCGAGCATATAGGTTCTTCTCGAGAGCTTCCGCGGAAATATCGTACTTCTCGGCGTAGAATCCCGATAAGTACTTCATCTCAAAGGGAAGGATCGCATGATAATCGTAGGGTTCGAGAATCTCGATCATCTTATCATCGACGTGCGAAGCGCCGTCGAGGGGAATCCGATCCCACGCGAGTGCCATCTGGCGTCGGGCGTCATAGTATTTGGTGGTTGTAGTTGTAGAATTGGGCGAATGACGGACATCCACTGTAACAGCCTCTGCCTGCATATCCATGTCCACTTCGATATCGTAGAGGAAGAACGGTACATAGACACCGGTCAGCTTCTCGATGTTCTCGTTCGAGACGAAATCCTGCGGGGTCATGAGCCCCTTCTTGCACCATGAAAAGAAAGCGGCGACCGCTTCTTCGCGACCATACTTAAAGGGAATGATGTCCGCCGGTCGGAGGCCTTCAACCAGACGCTCCGGAATGATCGTCGGCGATCCGCAGAAAGCGCAGAAAGTTGCCACCGTATTCTGATCGGTGACCACCGCCGCTCCGCAGTTCCCGCACAGATACGAGACCGCTTCCGTGGTCCATGTCGCCTGCGATTCCGGCTGCGCCTCTCCTTGTTCAGACGATTGTGTGCGATTCGGAGCGACCGCCTCAGGCGGCGTCACTGCTTCCGCCTGCACCTGCGTAGCTTCCGGCACACCCCCTGTCACGGTCGTCAAATCTTCCGGCAGGATGGATGATCCACAGAAGGAGCAAACCATTCGCTGCGTATCAGCATCAAAAACCAAGCTTGCCCCGCAATTCGGGCACCTAACGGAAACTGCCATCTCTATTCCTCCGGATGTCTGTCATTCAATAGAAAGTATAAACGATCTCAATTATATCGTATCCTCAAAGAAAGTAAATAATTTCGCAAGGGTATTTTCGAAATATTTCGAAAATATTGTAGGTTCTCTCTTTATCAAGTCTTATCCGCTGCAACGGTCACACAAAACACACGAATCACGTCAACCCGCACGAACCGCAGAGACAATCTCCTGGGCGATATCCGGCTTATTCATCGTATACAGATGAATCCCGTCGACGCCCTCATTCAACAGATCTCGGATCTGTCGAACGGCAAAGTCAATCCCGGCGGCGCGGAAGGCCATCGGATCCCGTTCGTAAGCAAGCACGCGAGTCTCAAAGTTCTTCGGCAGACGTATCCCGGAGAGACGGATCATCCGATCGATCTGGGACACTGACGTGACGGGCATAATCCCGGCCTCGATCGGTACGTGAATTCTTCGACGTGCACACGCTTCCCGAAATGTATAGAAGGTCTCGTTATCGAGGAATAATTGTGTGATCAGGTGGTCTGCGCCGGCCTCGACCTTATTCTTCAGATGGTGAAGATCCGAGAAAAGATCGTGGCTCTCCGGATGTCCCTCCGGATAGCAAGCCGCCATGATGTGGAAGTCTCCGTGCTCACGAATAAATGTGATCAGCTCGTCAGCGTGACAGAATCTTCCGACAGGCGCCGCATCGACAGAAGGGTCACCGCGAAGAGCCAGGATATTCTCGATACCGTGAGCGCGAAAATCATCAAGAATCCGCAGCACATCCTCTTCTGACAAATGAATCCCAGGAAGATGGGCAACACCCTCAATCCCGAACCGGCGCTTCACCTCAGAAGTGATCTCAACGGTCTTCTGGTTGTTCGAACCGCCTCCGGCACCGAACGTGACACTGATGAAATCAGGACGGAGCGTTGCCATCCCATCAAGGGCTGTATAAATCTGCTGCATATCCACGGTCGGCTTCGGAGGGAATACCTCGAAGGAGAACAGCGGTTGCGACAAAGGAAGATCAGATATTTTCATAATGAGTAGCCCTCAGGAAAGCGGATTGATGCGGTTTTTTAACGAGAGGAAACGCCGCAAAAACTTCACAGCGCTCCCTTTTGTTAGGATTCTTTTATTTTTTCACATGAAATCCTTATTGTAAAGGCTCAGCGGTCACTCCGTGTGTGAAAAGAATCGTCTCGCGCGCGTCCACTTTCCCGGTAACGCAGTATAAACATCACCTCTCGGGGAATGGTAAATCTTGTCCAAATCCTTGCCCTCTGCCTTCACAGTGGTTGACACGTCGGGCATGCGTAGATCGCGCCGCCGAGGTAGCTCTCTTTGACAATCGTACCGCCGCATCGGGGACATGGCAAGCTGATTGTGTTTTTCGAGAGCTTTGTCACATATCCGCCCGGTTGTCCAAACAACATCCGTTCCGTGTCTCTGCCTCCCAGACGGATCATTTCGCGAAGCACGGATGGAATCGCGACAATGAGTCGATCCCGTTCTTCGTCGCTGAGCGAAGAGACTTTGCGTTTCGGGTGAATGCCAGCCTCGAAAAGGATGTCCTGGAGAACCCCGTTCCCTATGCCGGGGAAGCGCTGTTCCGTCGCGAGGAAAGCTTTGGCCGACAGGGATGGCTTACTTTGTTCCAACAAACGAAGAAAGTAATCGCGAAAATCGTCCGCGAACACGGACGGCGCTCTCCGGCTCGTCAGATAATAAATGTTCTCGAAGTCATCCTGATGCATACTGATGCTGCCGTACATCCCGACCGTGAACACCAGGCTGCTCCCGTCTTCCAGGACGAGGCACAGCTGGTAGGAGTCGGGAATCTGATCCTCCTTGATGAGTCGCAAATTGATTCCGTCGCTGATCGCCACGCGCTGATTCTCGTCGAATCGGATCTCGGCGAATATTCCGAATCCCGCGGCGCCGGTAATGGTTCTACCCTCGAGCCTTGGGACGAAGGTCGACGGCTCCGGCGTGAAGAAGCAGAGTTTGTGTTCGCGCGTCGGCAGCCTGACTTCCCTCACGCGAAGTCCCGTCACCGTATCGGAGATCTGTGTGGCCAGTGTAAGGGTTTCCGGTAATTCGAGCATCTCTCGTACCTCCTTAAGCGACCTAACGATCGACTTGACTTACTTCATCGCGATATAGAGATTCACATCTGCGACATCTCCGTCCATACCTACATATTCTTCGAAATCTGCCGTGAAACTCCTGTCCAAATCCAGCTCCCAGATTCTGTCCCACGCCTCGGAGACATCCTTGACAACATCGCCCTTCACGCGAAACATCGCATACCGGCCGGCGGGAATGATCTTCTCCGAGAAGTTCTCGGCGGCATTCTCTTTCGATTCTACGCCAACGGTTACATCATAGGTCATTTCCGTAAAATCATACGCGGAATAGACGCCGACGCTGAAGGCGTTTGGACGACCGCTGATTTGTTCCCCGAGATTCTCGCCCATGAATCGCTGCCAAAGCCCCCCGATAATCCGCGTCATTTCGGGATCATTGTTTCCTGTACGGGCGGTAAGTCCGATGATTTTCTTTTCTTCGAGTGTTACAATCTCGTACTGCATAAGAATATCCTTCTTTCGTGATTTGATACTTCTATTTTCGCGCAGTGAATATGACAAGGTATGTCATATCTTGAGAATAAAATCGTCTTTTCGCGAGAAATTTGTATCGAGAACCACGATTAATCGATCGATGGGTAATTCTTTCGCGCTGAATCCAAACGGCGGATCATCTCGGCCACTGCATCATTCGGCGTAAGGATGGTGGCAAACTCTCCGAAGGATGACGTGTACGAGCACAGCGTATCGATGTCCGGCAACAGAAGCTCACATAGGAAGTCTCCGTTCGGCAGTACATGATACTTGCTGATCTCGTCATAAACGCGAAAGGCCATCCGCGACGAAATGCGGACGGTGGCCGCAAAATAGGAAGTCTTGTCCGATGTATCCGGCAACAGAATCTGTTCCGGCACAACACGGTCGAAATGCCGCTCTGTCAGAATCGCATTCTCGATCCGGCGCAACTTGAAGAACCGGCATTCACCACGAAGCTTACAGAAGGCATAGAGATACCATGCCGCCCCCTTGAAAAGAAGCTTCAGCGGCTCGACCTCTCTGGGGAGCTTCTCCGCCTTGCCGCTCGCATAGAGAAAGTGCAATTCTCTCTTCTCAAGGATTGCTGTCTTTACCGTCTCAAAGGTTGCGGCGTCATTCCCGAAATATCCCCACGACGACAAATCCACTTCAATCCAGTCGCAGCTCCGCTTCCCCAGAAGATTCTGGAGTTTAGCAAGCGCGGAGGAGTTCTCTGTCGGACGCAATGCCGCCACAGCGCGCATTGAGGACAGGATATCTTCTTTCTCTCCCTCGGTGAGCACAGCCTTATCGAGAACAAATCCAGGCAGAAGAGAGATTCCTCCGCCTTTGCCCTTGCGCATATAAACCGGGATTCCCGCCTGTGAAAGACACTCAATGTCTCGATAAATTGTCCGTTCGGAGACTTCAAACCGGCGCGCCAAATCTCCGGCTGTCACGGTCGGCAACTCCAGAAGTACGTATACGATCTCGAAAAGCCGGCTTACGGACATAGATCGGTTCGATGCAGAATGTAGATCTTGTTCTCTTCATCGAGGACAAAACCCGCGGATCGCAAGGTGTTACGTGATGCGGCATTCTCTTCGTCCGGTTGAACAATGATCCTCTGCGCTTCAGTCTCCACGAAAACCTTCTCGCACAGCGTTTGGATGATCTTCGTGCCGTAGCCTTTGCCAAGGAATTCCTCATCCCCGATCAGATAATCAATACTGTAGGTGCCCGTAACGTCGATGTTGCCGTGCCAGGTCTCGCCGGGAATCGAATAATCATAATACTGACAGAATCCGATCGGAAGGTCATATTCCTCTACGATGAAATGTCGGATAAACGCAAACGCGGGACTCTCCACTTCAATGAGCCAGTCGCGAGGATCCCCGTACCATTTCTTCACATAATTCTTCTCCAGCCATGTCGTGTACAATGCAATGTCCTGATCCGTGAATTCCCTGAGTTTCATCGTGTTTCCCCTTTCTTATTCTCCGCATCATTATTATTTTCTCGCACATTTTGGAAGATCGACCGGGCATGCTATCTCCTACTGTCGTGAAGCACGCATTATCCGTTTCCTAGATCACAGGTCATTATGTATTCTTCACCTTTTTCCTCGATGACAGCAAAGCCGCATCTCTGATACAGTCGATAGGCGGGATTCAACTTCTGAACGGCCAGAGACGCCCTTGTGTATCCCTTCTCGCGTAAAAGATCGAGCATTTTTCTCATTAATTCTCCGCCTACTCCACGTCCCCGATATTCCGGCAAGAGGGCTATCGCGAATTCCGGCGTATCTTCGTCGACATGTCCGTAGGCAGGGATGATTCTCGTCCAGACAGCACCACAAACCTCGCCGTCTATCTCTGCGACAAGACATGCGTCATCCTTACCACCGAAATCTTTGATGTATATATATACCTCCGGAAGATAAATGATGTCTTGTGGCGGCGGTTGGGTTCCGGTTGGAATAAATATAGCTTCGTAGAGAAAAGTCTCGAGGAGACCTGTCTCATCAGGTTTCAATTCGCGTATCGTTACTTGCACGTTAGATCTCCTACGATCTCGTTTTTGCGTGGTTCGAATGTTATGAATATTTTATCATTATTTCTCAGGAGTCGTTTGCTTTTCGTCAGAGTTTTGTTACTATTCGTATGTGCGGGAAGCGAATTTCTCGCATCAGGAGGATATATGATAAAGGAAGTGGTCCGGGCTCATCTTCTTCGTCATCCGGAGCTCACGGCGTACCATAGTGAAGAGCTCTTTGACGCAAGTGAGCTTGAATATAAGACACCGACAGAGGCCGACGTCGCGAGTGTCCGATATTCACAGAAATCTGAGCTTCAGAGCGTCACATTCGGTCTTGTCGCTGTGGGGATTTTTCTTGCCGTTCTCGTGTTCAACATGATTTCCAGTTCTTCCTATGGGATTCATCCCACCGCCTATTTCTCCGCGGCTGTTCTTCTTGCCGTTTTCGCGGTTCTTCTGATCCATGGGCTACGCTTGCGCAAAGGACCCAAAGGCATTATCTATGTCCGGCTTGTTTTCAAGACAGGCAAGTTTATCATCAAGAAACCGGGATCCGATCCTTTTCGCGAAGGAGGTCAGACCGCGCTTGTTCGAACGGATGATCCGGACGCCAAGCTCTGTCCGGTGCCATTCAACCGGTCCGACGCCGCGAGCTTGCGCGAGGATGACAAGGTGATTCTCGCGAAGCTCTTCACAGGCTCCTATAAGATTATTCCGATTCGAAGCCGGTAACTGACCGAAAATAGCCGAAGAATAACCGAAGAAACCCCGCGCTCCTTCGAACGCGGGGTTTCTTTGTCGCTACCTACGGGTAATTATGTCAATGCTAACTATTTATAATCAGCAGTTTTTAGGCTTCCGAATG
>Ga0209373_10005361_pt1 | contig 10505 bp, 11 predicted proteins | sample Higcelweek5metaG_FD_187173 | JGI IMG/M metagenome (GOLD analysis project Ga0209373, IMG submission 187173) | Freshwater pond sediment microbial communities from the University of Edinburgh, under environmental carbon perturbations - High... | ecosystem: Environmental > Aquatic > Freshwater >...
ACCAAAATCCCAGCTGAAAAATTGTCAACGGCATATTTTAAAAAGTGTCATACCTGCGATGTGCCTGAAGCGCAGGAAGAGTATTTGCGCTGTATCAGTTGCGGAGCTTGCCGCGATTGTCACATGTGCATGAAATCTTGTCCGGAAAATGCAATCAGCCGGAATATCTTAGACGACGGCGGATATGAATATGTCTCCGATCCAAAAAAATGTATCGGTTGCGGGATTTGTGCAGGGGTGTGTCCATGTGGAATTTGGACATTGAGGCAGAATGCTGAACCGATTGCAATGTATAAGACCTGATACAAAAAATTTACAAAGATACAAAACCCGCTCCAATTTATGGAGCGGGTTTTGTATCTTTTTTATGACGGAGGAAGAAAAGAAAAAACATATGTATTTGTCAAACAAACATATAAAAAAAGATGAGCGAATGTATTTTTACACAGGACAGATGACGGTAAAAAATCGAAATACTATTGACATCGAAGATTATGTACACATATAATAATAGCCAGAAAGAAATTCGTTTTATATTTCAAAATTTTATGGAACAACCTGCCACTTACTATTGAAAGGAGGATACTCGCGCGGAAGCGATTTGCCGTTTGCAACAGCAATTATTTTGATTTTTAAGCCGTAATTGTGCAAAAGCAAATTTTACAATAGTGATAATGCAAAAAGAACAGAATAGGGGAGGAAATGTTATGTCGAAAAAATGGCTGTCTTTGATTAGTGCTGTAGTAGCTATCAGTATGTTTGCTGTTTTAGCTGTTGGATGCGGCGGAACTGCTAAAACAGATTCTACAGAGATAAAGGTTGGCGGCGATTTTGAAATTACCGGCGGCGTTGCAAATTTCGGAAAATCAACTGTAAATGGAATTCAGTTGGCATTTAAGGAAATCAATGCCAAAGGCGGCGTGCTTGGCAAAAAACTCGTTCTCGTGCTGGCGGACAACAAATCAGAACCGTCTGAAGCAGCAAACGCGATTACCAAATTAATCACCCAGGACAAAGTGGTTACAGTGCTTGGTCCGGTAGCAAGTTCGAATGTTTTGGCAGCTTCCCAGATTGCCACTGATAATAAAATTCCGCTGTTGACGGCGACCGCTACAGCATCGAAGGTGACCGTAGGTGATGATGGCAAGGTCAAAGAGTATATCTTCCGGGCTTGTTTCATTGATCCGTTCCAAGGCGAAGTCATGGCGAATTTTGCCGCTAAATCCTTAAAGGTAAAAACTGCAGCAATTTATGTTGACAATGCTTCTGATTATTCGAAAGGGTTAGCACAAGTTTTTGAAGAAAAATTCATAAAGAACGGTGGACAGATCGTTGCCAAGGAAGCGTTCCTTGCCAAGGACACTGATTTTAAATCAGCATTAACAAAGATGAAAGCTTCCAATCCGGACGTTATTTTCATTCCGGCATACTATCAGGAAGTCGGTTTGATTGTAAAACAAGCCCGCGAACTTGGGATGGACACCCCGATGATTGGTACTGATGGGTGGGATTCGCCGAAAGTCGTCGAGATAGCCGGCGCGGCAGCTTTGAATAATACCTATTTCAGCAACCACTATTCACCGGAAGACAAAGATCCAAATGTTGTTTCTTTTGTGGAATCCTACAAAAAAGAATATGGCCAAGTTCCTGATGCGCTGGCCGCTTTGGGCTATGATGCAGCGCAGATGCTGATTGACGCGATCAAGCGTGCTAATAGCGCAGAACCAGTTAAAATTAAGGATGCATTGGCACAAACCAAAAATTTGCAAGTCAGCACAGGGATTTTAACATTAGATGCCAGTCACAATCCGGTTAAGAGTGCAGTCGTTATCGAACTCAAAGACGGGAAACAAACATTCAAAGAAAAAATCAATCCTTAATCTACGACAATGAGGTCCGGGGATAAGGCACAAGTCTTATCCCTTTTCCCTGTTTATATCCATATTTGAATGATTATAAAGGAGGTGGAGCGCATGGACTCTTCATCATTTTTATTACAGTTTGCTCAACAACTGATAAACGGAGTGTCACTAGGCAGCATATATGCGCTCATTGCGTTAGGGTATACGATGGTTTATGGAACCATCAAGCTGATTAACTTTGCGCATGGCGATGTGTATATGGTGGGAGCTTATATAGGCTTTTTTGCTACTACGGTGTTAGGCCTGTCGTTTATTCCGGCCTTGCTGTTGGCAATGGTTGGAGCAGGCCTTCTGGGGATGTTTATTGAGAGGGCAGCTTACCGGCCGCTCAGAAATGCTCCTAAAATTGCTGTATTGATTACCGCGATTGGCGTTTCGTTATTTTTGGAGTATGGAAGTATGCTGCTTGTTACGCCGCAGCCGCGAACATTCCCGGCAGTTTTGGCTTCAACCCCAATCCACATCGGCGGTTTGATCGTTAATAGCCAGCAAATTTTAATTTTGGGAGTATCGCTGTTCCTAATGGTGGTGCTTACCTATGTTGTCAATCATACAAAGCTGGGTAAAGCAATGCGAGCGGTTTCGTTCGATACGGATACGGCCCGGTTGATGGGCATTGATGTTGACAAAGTGATATCCTACACTTTTGCAGTTGGATCAGCTTTGGCTGCTGCGGCAGGCGTTTTGGTAGGGGTGTATTATAATTCAATTGACCCGCTAATGGGAATTATGCCGGGTTTGAAGGCCTTTGTTGCTGCTGTTTTGGGTGGTATTGGCGTTATCCCGGGAGCTATGCTGGGCGGAGTTGTTATAGGCGTCATTGAGGCATTGGTCAGCGGGTTCATTTCTTCGACATTCCGCGATGCCGCAGCTTTTGGTATCTTGATTATTATTTTGCTGTTCAAGCCTACCGGTTTATTGGGCAAGAATATACGAGAGAAAGTGTAGGTGGCAGATATGCGTGTAAAAGTAAAAAGAGACTTACTGTCACTGGGTGCATGCCTGCTCTTGTATGCGATCGTTCAATTTCTCATTGACATAGATTTTATTGGCCAATATTGGGTGCTGAATATTGTTTTGATTGGGATCAATATCATCTTGGGCGTCAGCCTGAACCTGATAAATGGGTTTACGGGCCAATTTTCCATCGGGCATGCCGGCTTTATGGCAGTAGGCGCTTACGTTGGCGCTATTATGACGGTTAAGCTGCACTTGCCGTTTATCGTGGCAATTTTGGCCGGTGCAGCCGGTGCAGGGATCCTCGGCTTTGCGATTGGCTTGCCTACGCTGCGGTTGAGCGGCGACTATTTGGCGATTGCTACTTTGGGATTGGGAGAAATTATCCGAATCACCATTTTAAATATTCCATATATTGGAGGGGCTTCCGGGTTAATGGGAATACCTCGCCTAACCAATTTCACTTGGGTATTTTTTGCCACCGTATTTACTGTGTTTTTCATCAAGAATTTTATTAATTCATCGCACGGCCGGGCTTGCATTTCGGTACGTGAAAATGAAATTGCTGCAGAAGCCATGGGTGTAGACACAACAAAATATAAGGTTATGGCGTTTACAATCGGCGCAGCGTTTGCCGGCGTAGCAGGTGCGTTATTCGCTCATTATTTTTATATTGTTCACCCGGCATCATTCACGTTTATGAAGTCGTTTGACTTGCTGACCATTGTTGTTCTCGGCGGATTGGGCAGCATTACGGGTTCAATTACCGCGGCAATATTGCTAACCTTTGTGTCTGCGGCTCTGGCCGGTTATCCGGAAATGCGGATGGTAATATATTCTCTAATGCTGATTGGTCTCATGATGTTCCGCCCACAAGGCTTGTTTGGCAATAAAGAAATCAGCCTGAAAATGTTTAACCGCCTGAAGGGAGGGTCTCCGCGTGACGCTGCTTAAAACATCAAAACTAGGTATCATGTTTGGCGGCTTGCGAGCCGTTTCCAATTTAAACTTGGAGATTTTTCCCGGAGAATTGGTGGGCTTGATCGGTCCGAATGGCGCTGGGAAAACGACTGCGTTTAATTTATTGACCGGCGTATACCAGCCGACGGAAGGAACGATTGAATTTGACGGCGATAGTATTGTCGGGCTTAAGCCATACCAAGTTACGCAGCGCGGCATTGCCCGTACGTTTCAGAATATCCGTTTGTTTGCTGATTTGAGCGTTCTTGATAATGTTAAGATAGCCTATCATTTCCACGTGAAGTACGGCCTTTTGGAAACCGTGATGCGTGTGGGCCGCTATTATCCAGAGGAAGAAGCTTTGGAGCATAAAGCAATTCAATTTTTGAAAATTTTTAACTTGGATGGCAAAAAGGATGAGATTGCCAAAAATTTGCCGTATGGGGAACAGCGCCGGTTGGAAATCGCTCGAGCGTTGGCTGCACAGCCGAAACTCTTGTTGCTTGACGAGCCGGCAGCCGGGATGAATCCGCAGGAAACTCATCAACTAATGGAGATGATTCGTTGGATCCGGAAAGAATTTAATCTGACAATTCTCCTGATTGAACATGATATGAGCCTGGTTATGGGAGTTTGCGAACGGATTTATGTGCTTGACTATGGAATGGTTATTGCCACTGGTACTCCTCAGGAAATTAAAAACAATCCGAAGGTCATTGAAGCGTATCTTGGAGAGGAGGTGCAGTGATGTTAGTAGTGGAAAACATTAACGTGTATTATGGGGCAATCCATGCACTAAAAGGCGTTAGCGTAGAAGTGCAAGAGGGAGAAATCGTGACGCTGATCGGTGCTAACGGAGCTGGTAAAAGTACGACATTACGCACAATCTCCGGGATGTTAAAGCCAAAAACCGGTAGAATTTTATTCGAAGGACAGGACATTGCTGGAATGGCGGCGCAAAACATTGTAAAACTTGGCATCTCACAGGTTCCGGAAGGCCGGCGGATTTTCGCAAATATGTCCGTAATGGAAAATCTTGAATTAGGCGCTTACATTCGTAACGACTCAAAAGGAATTAAAGAGGATTTAGAGAAAATTTTCAAGCGGTTTCCGCGGCTGGCAGAAAGAAAAACCCAGATGGCCGGGACGTTAAGCGGCGGAGAGCAGCAGATGCTGGCCATGGGGCGGGCAATGATGAGCCGCCCCCGGATATTATTGCTGGATGAGCCATCCATGGGTTTGGCGCCTTTATTGGTAAAGGAAATATTCTCGATTATTAAAGATATTAATGCTGCGGGTACAACTATTTTATTAGTTGAGCAAAACGCACATATGGCGCTGTCAATTGCCAACAAGGCATATGTTCTTGAAACCGGCCGAATTTTATTGTCGGGAACCGCACAAGAGCTGGCCGCGAGCGAGGAAGTACGTAAAGCGTATCTGGGCGCCTAAGCGAACGTAGAGGACAGGGCTTATTGGCTGTTAACGCAGATAAAAAGATCAGAAAATAAGAGGGAGTGATAGTGCATGTTTGTGAAAACACGTATGACCGCGAACCCAGTCACCATTCAATCGACGGCTACAATAGCCGATGCTTCGGAAATTATGCGTGCGAATAAATTCCGCCGTCTGCCGATCGTTGATGATGGACGTCTAGTCGGGATTGTAACCGACCGTGACTTGCGGGAAGTCTCTGCATCGCCTGCAACAACACTTTCTATTTTTGAATTGAATTACTTGCTGGCCAAAATGAAAGTGAAGGATATCATGAAACGCAATGTGATCACCATCTCTGCAGAGGCCACGATTGAGGAAGCTGCTTTAAGCATGTATAATAACCGGATTGGCGGCTTGGTTGTTGTCGATGATACTGGTAAAGTCACTGGTGTTTTAACAGAAACCGATATCTTTAAATCTTTTGTAGATATTATGGGCTTAACGGAAGGACGAACCCGCTTGACCATTGAAGTGCAGGAAGATCAAATTGGCGTCTTGCATGAAATAACCGGCGTTTTCAAAGAGTTGGGAATCAATATCGGCAGTTTGGCAAGTTATACGCAACCGGACGGGAAATTGGAAATCATTATTCGTGCGGTAGTGAATGATGTGCCGATCCTGACAGATCGTTTGGCGGCAAAAGGTTATCCGGTTCAGCATGTAGCTCAAATCGGCAAATAGCAATGGATATGCAATAAAAACCTTGTACATCAAATGCTCACTATGCTAATATAGTAATCATAGGAGCAGGCGGCTGAAGCAGTTCAGCGCAGCCGGGTAAAACCGCAGAGTACAAAACCTGCGAGACCGTAAAAGGCCGCGCAGGTTTTTTTTGTGTACAAAGAAGGAGTTAACAATGGATCGGACATTAAACGCCAAAAAACAAAAAACAGCCAGATTATCTGTTTTTTCCAACAGCTTTTTGATTATTATCAAGTTGGTTGTGGGCTTTTACAGCGGAGCAGTCAGCATTATTTCCGAAGCAGCACATTCCGGCGTCGACTTGATTGCTGCCTTGGTGGCATTTTATGCTGTGCGTAAATCAGGACAGCCTCCGGATAATAATCACGATTACGGGCATGGAAAAATTGAAAATTTATCCGGAGCCATTGAAGCCGTTCTTATTATTATCGCCGCGCTTTGGATTGTATATGAGGCAATCCAGAAAATCTCCGCAGCGGAACAGCCGGAGTATCTTGAATATGGCATTGTAGTCATGTTAATTTCCATTGCAGTAAATTATTGGGTATCAGGAAAATTATATTCTGTTGCCAAAGAAACAGGGTCACAAGCATTGGAAGCCGATGCCTTGCATTTACGCGCCGACATTTGGACTTCCGCCGGCGTATTAATCGGATTGGCGGTAATTAAGCTGACCGGGTACTACTGGCTGGATCCGGTGATAGCCATCCTGGTTGCGGGGATTGTTTTTCGAGCCGGCTATAAAATGACGAGAAAAAGTTTTTTGGAATTGACCGATATTAGTTTGCCGGATTCAGAGGCGGAGCAAATTGCTGGGATTGTCGGCGCCCATGTAGAAGTGATTGCTTTCCATCGTCTGCGAACCCGCCGGTCAGGAAGTTATCGACTGATTGACATGCATGTTGTACTAGACAAAAACATGCATCTCGATAAGGCACATGCGGTGTGCGATTCCATCGAAATAGAGATTGAGGAAAGCCTCGGTCATTGTGACGTCGTCATCCATTTAGAGCCATGCAATGCGCATTGCGATGGAGAAGCTTGTCAATTGTTTGTCAATAATGCAAAAGACGATGAATTTCAGATAAAGTGCACCCGCTGAACCAGCGGTTACAGCAACGCAATAGATAGTAAGTCAATTTCCATAGAAGACGGGTCTTGAAGGCTGCTGCGGAAGAGAAAAGAGGATTTTGAATTCAGTAAGTATAATACATAAATGTATAGATATATTGAATAGCAGCGTAAGGCATGAAAACTGCTTCTCAGAAAGGGGGATTAATTAATGGTGAAATTGACGCAGTACACCAAGAGCGGCGGTTGAGCTGCCAAAATCGGGCCAGGGGCCCTGGCACACGTGTTGTGCCAATTGCCACCACAGCATGATCCCCGTTTACTGGTAGGTCTCGGAACTTCAGATGATGCAGGGGTTTACAAATTGAATGACACTACGGCGTTAATTCAAACCGTAGATTTTTTTACGCCGATTGTCGATGATCCATACCTATTTGGGCAAATTGCCGCCGCCAATAGTTTAAGCGATGTATATGCTATGGGCGGGGTGCCTTTAACTGCGATGAACATTGTGGGCTTTCCAATTGGCGTTCTTGACAAGGAAGTCCTGCTGGCGATTCTTCAAGGGGGACAGAATAAGGTAAATGAAGCAGGTGCCCTGATTGTGGGCGGGCATACGATTGATGATCCAGAGCCCAAATATGGATTAAGCGTTACTGGAACGGTTCACCCGGATAGGGTGTTGACGAATGCCGGCGCCAAGCCGGGAGACTGTTTGATTTTGACAAAACCGCTCGGTACAGGGATTTTGGCAACTGCAGCCCGGGCGGAGATGTTTCCGGACGGCGTCCGGGCAGCTATGGCAAGTATGGCGATGTTAAACCGTTTAGCGGCCGAGACGGCGGCACAGTTTTCCATCCATGCCTGCACGGATATAACCGGGTTTGGTCTTTTGGGCCATCTATATGAAATGACGGCTGCCAGCCGTGTCCGGGCAGAAATTGATTCTCAGAGTTTGCCATTGTTGCCAGATGCGCTGTCGGCCGCCGCATCCGGTTTAGTTCCTGTTGGCGCTTATACCAATCGGAGCTATTTGAAACAGGTCTCTTTTTCTCCTGATGTATCGGAAGCACTACGGGACATTGTATTTGACCCACAGACTTCAGGCGGGCTTTTATACAGTTTGGCCGAACAAGAAGCGGTAAAATTATTGACTTCCTTGCGGGCGGCAGGATTGAAGCAGTCTGCAATCATTGGGAAAATACCGGAGGAAGGGACAGGGGAAATTTATGTTTACTAATGTAGATGCCCGGGGGTTGTCGTGTCCGCAACCGGTTATAGCAACTAAAAAAGCGCTGGATTCCATTACTGATGGCGTTGTTGTTACGATTGTTGATAACGAAGTTTCCAAAGAAAACGTGATAAAGTTTGCCACTGCGAACCAATGTGATGTGAGCTGCGAACAACGAAATGGCGCGTTTTATATACGAATTGCCAAATCGGGTTCTGCTGAACCATCATCAACTAATAACCAGCCGCTAGTGAAATCTGGCAATGCACCTTCGGGAAAAGTGGTGTATTTTATCAACCAGGATGTTTTGGGTCAAGGAAGCATGGATTTAGGCGCCGTTTTGATGAAATCGTTTTTTTATACTCTGACGGAGATGGAAGATTACCCCCGTAGCATACTGTTCGTGAATTCCGGTGTTTATTTAACCGTTGAAGGTTCACCGGTGCTGGAATTGATAAAAAAATTGGCAGCTCGGGGCGTAACAATTTTATCCTGCGGAACCTGCTTGGACTATTATAAAATCAAAGAGAAGCTTGCCGTCGGCAGCGTTACCAATATGTATACGATCGTTGGAGAAATGAATTCGGGGCCAGTAGTTACGTTGTAACAACAGGACTGGCCGGGTAATAATGACACAAAAAACAAGGAGATTATGAATGATTGGCATGAGCGAAATTCTGACAACGGCCTTTCTTCTGGAAGTAGGCAAAAAAATTATAAAGCTTGGCGTAATTATCGTTGGCGCTGAATTAGCATTGCATTTTTCGCGGCTCTTGATAGAACGGTTTTTCTTCTCAACGACAGGGACTCGTGCTTTCTATTTTGAAGAGAAGCGGGCCAATACTCTTAGCAGCTTATTGAAAAATTTGATTCGCTATGCACTCTATTTCATGGTCTTGGTCATGATTTTACAGGAGTTTTCGATTGATACTACGTCTATCATCGCTGGCGCCGGTGTAATCGGCTTGGCGATTGGGGTGGGCGCTCAGAGTTTGATTAAAGACGTGATCACAGGATTTTTTATCATTTTTGAGGATCAGTATGCGGTAGGAGATTATATTGTTGCCGGTGATATGGCAGGAACCGTGGAAGATATGGGACTTAGAATTACCAAACTGAGGGATTCAAACGGCGTTTTGCATATTATCCCCAATGGCGCTATTTCCCGCTTGAGCAACTACACTCGCGGACATATGCAGGCTGTCATCAACATACCGGTCCCGTATAAAGCGGACATTGGCAGGGTATTTAGCATTTTAGAAAGAGCTTGCCGGGAAATTGGCGATGAGATGCCTGAAGTCCTTGACACTCCGCAAGTCCTTGGGGTAGTGGATTTTCAGAATGGGGAAATGATCATTCGGCTGATCGCCAAGACTCAATCGCTGGCGCAGGTAAAAGTGGAAACAGCGCTGCGGCGGCGCATTAAAGTTTTGTTTGATGCCGAAGGTGTTCTGCAGCCAACAATAACGCAGCCCACTGGTTAACCGTCTCCACTTGTGCGGGAAGAATTGATAAGGAAAGGTCCCATAAAGGAGGCAAAAAAATGCTGGTTTGTTCAGTTGGTGATATTGTAAAAATGAAGAAGACGCATCCCTGCGGCTCTGATCGGTGGGAAATTACCCGTACTGGAATGGATTTTGGTTTGAAATGTTTGGGCTGTGGACGGCGGGTAATGATCCCCCGGCCCAAGTTTGAAAAAGCGGTGAAACAGGTTTTGCAGTCCACCAATGAAACTAAGGCGTGATTGACGATTTCACCCGAATACTATATAATATAACCCATAAGCGCATACACAACAGATATGGAACTGGCGGATCAGTGGAAATAACCACATGAACCATATCTGAAAAAGCCGACCGCCTGGGCATAATTTATGACCCAGGCGGTTTTTTTCATGGTTAAAAACCAATGAACCCTGCCTGAGTCAAAAGACCGGGATAACCGGAAAATCAGTATGATTATGACTTAGGAGGGTAAAACACATGAGAGAATGGGCAAATTTTAAAGGCGGAGTTTGGGAAACGAGAATTCAGGTGAGGGACTTTATTCAGCAGAATTATACTCCCTATACAGGTGATGATCATTTTTTGACCGGCGCCAGCCAAAAAACGCAAAACCTGTGGAAACGCTGCACGGAATTATTAAACAACGAACGTGAAAAAGGC
>Ga0209373_10005362_pt1 | contig 10503 bp, 2 predicted proteins | sample Higcelweek5metaG_FD_187173 | JGI IMG/M metagenome (GOLD analysis project Ga0209373, IMG submission 187173) | Freshwater pond sediment microbial communities from the University of Edinburgh, under environmental carbon perturbations - High... | ecosystem: Environmental > Aquatic > Freshwater >...
TGAATCACCGTTTGGTCGGCAATAGCAGGAATGCAATCGCCCATATCAACGCTTAACATGGCCCACGCATTTTCTACAGCAGCACCTTCGGCAAACGTTTGAAATGTAAAACGGTTATAGAGTAACGCGGCATCAACACCCAGAACACGTGGGTTCGAAATGCGGTTCAGGTTGAGGCAACTGGCATCGTCGCCCTCGGCAACACTAAACTGGGCCACCGAAAAATCTTCGACAAAACCCTGTTCCTTTCGATAGGTGTCATTGTTCAAATTATGAAGAATTGGCACTGTTGATTCGGCCCAAAACAAAAAACCGCCCGTTCCACTCTTCTTATCTGCTGAATTTCCGAACAAATCTTTACGGTTCATCCCGGTAGAGACGACCAGAAACGTTCCAATCGCAAGCAGAATAATAACGATAAGACTGCGGCTACGGCTTTCGCGCAAGTTTTGAAATACCAATCGACAAACAGATAGTTGCCCTTGCATATCACGTTTTTTCCTCATCAAAAACAAGTCGCTGGCCAGCAAAAAGGCAATCAGCAATAATCCCCCTGCCATAAAAAATAGCCCTGCGTTCACCTTTTCCGATACTGCTAGTTGGGCGATCATTAACCCAATACCAATTGTGCCAAACAGGTACGCCGCAATTTTTTTGATTACAGTTATCCACTTTTTTGAACTTGTTTCTTGCTTGCGTTGCAATTGTACAATGCTCCGGTTCATTGCTTTCCGAAGCACCAACCAACTAGTTACGATTGAAACCAACACACTAATAATTAGCCCGATGAGCAAAGTTGAAAAGCTGTAGTGGCTAATGAGCAGATCGGTGCGTACAATGTCGTTCCAAACGCGGTTGAGTCCAATAAAAACCAATTCGTTGTAAGCTACAGCCAACGCCAAACCGGGAATTGCTCCCATTAGTGCGATAAACCCAACTTCAATCAAAAAAAGTTTTTGAATGGTTGCTTTTTTAAATCCAAGTGAAGTAAGTGTTCCTATTTCGCTGTTCCGTTTTTCAATGTTGAACACAAATAGAAGTGAAGTAAGAAGTAGTCCGGCTACCAAAATGAAGAAACTTAATCCGATGAAAAGAGAACTGAAATCAGTTCCATTTTTAGCGGCCATCACTCCTTCACTTCGCACATTTTTTAGTTGAAGGTCGAAGGCAAAAGGGTCGAGTTGCTCAGTCAAAACTTGAGTCAGCTCCTCTTTTGAAATCAATTCCTGGCTAAATCGATAGGCAGTTGCATTACCAAATCGGTTACTCCACAATTTTTCAGCTTCGGTATAGGCAATGAACGCTTTTGGAACACCGCGGTAGTTGTACCAATAATCTTCATCAATTTTTCTGATCGACTTTAAATCGACCGGGACACCAGTTTGCCAGTCGCGGCAATTTTGGGCATCCGAAAGGCCTGGAATATCGGGCATCAACAACCGATCGGCAAAGTAACCGTTCATCGGTTCAATGTTGGCCAATTTGAATTTACGAGAGGTTTCGGTAAGTTCTCGTAAGGGACCAATTTCATAGAAAAACAGGGTGAGCGAATCACCTTTCTTTACGTTCAAATCGTTGGCCAACCAACTGTTCACCACCACATCACCCGGTGCAACTTTGTTGTCGGGCAGCGACGAAACGAACGAATAAGGTGTTTCTTTTCCGCCCGATTGAAAACGGTTGGCAAAATAAGTGAGTATGGGTGTTGCTTCCAACTCGGTATTTTCGATCATCGTTTGTATGGCATTGTCCATAAACACACGACCCGAACGGAGTTCCCACTCAACTGACGCTGCGGCTTCTTTGATGGTTAGCGCGGCATCGGCCAATGTCCAACTCTCCCGAACCGCTTGTTCAATTTCGGCAATCTCTTTTTCTGATTCTAGGAACAATACGTTCGCACGGTTTTCCATTTCTGAAAGACGATTGAGTTCGCCAATGGGAATAAAAATATTGTAAGGTGCGGTTTGCGAGTTTTGCAGGCTCAGCCGTCCCATTTGCTCCTGAGTGAGTATGGCTGTGACTTTTAATCGGGCTGCTTCGGTTTGATGTTCGTCGGAAACAAAGGGCGCATTGGCCGGAAGCAGGCTTCCTTTTTCGATGCGTAGCTGAAATTCATCGCCTACCGAAAGGTTGATGCGAAGAGCGGTGCTTTGGCTAATAAGGACACCATTCGCACACGAAGGAATCTCAATATCAACTACTTTAGAGAAGTTCTCGTCGATACCCCAAACTTGTACTTTATTCAGCTTAAGTTGGCCTCCATCTGACGAAGCAACGCCTTCGAGCTTTAACGCTGCAGATGCAGAAATGCCCTGCTCGGTTAATTTTTCGGATAATCCAGTGGTGAAATAGCGCTCGGCCGATATTAAAGCGTGGGTCACTTTTCCCAAACGGTAAGCCACAGTTTGTTCGAGGCTGTACTTTACCGAATCTCCCACTATAAGCCCTCCTGTGAGCACTGCTGTACTGATAGCGACTCCCATTGCGACCCAAAGGTTTGCTTTGAAGTAGTGGCGAAAGGATTGTATGATTAACTTTAAAGTAGTCATTAGGAAAAAGTCATTAGGAAAATTTGGGTACTACAAGATTGCTGCATTCTTCATTCTTTTCTAATGACTAATGACGCTTTTCTCATTCAAGAGAAGCTTCCCGTCATTAAGCAGATATATCTTCTCCATCTTGTTGGCCACTTCCATTGAATGGGTAACTACAATTAAAGCAGTTCCTTGCTCTTTGTTAAGTTCGAGTAAAAGGTCGGTCAACATCAGCGCATTTTTGTGATCGAGAGCTCCGGTAGGTTCGTCGGCTAAGATGAGTGATGGTTGATTGATTAACGCGCGAACAACCGCTGCTCGTTGGCATTCGCCTCCTGAAAGTTCTGAAGGTTTCTGAAAACGTTGCTCCCAAATGCCAGTGCGTTTTAGCAGTACTTCGGCTCGGATAGCTGCTTCGCCACCATTCGATTTCAGTGGAAGGGTTGGAATCAGAATATTTTCCCAAAGTGTGCACTGAGGCAACAGGTGATGAAGTTGAAACACCATCCCAATTTTGCGGTTGCGAAAGGCCGGAAATTCGTTTACATCCATCTTCATCAAATCGGTTCCTTCGAATAATGCAGAACCTGAACTGGCTTTATCGAGAGTACCGATAATGTTGAGCAACGTGGTTTTACCTGAACCCGATGGCCCAACAATGGCAATGGTTTCGCCTTTTTTCACTTCAAGCGAAAGGTTATCGAGTACTTTTCGGAACGTAGATCCTGAAGGGTAAGATTTTGATATGGATTGAAGTTGTAACATGATCGTTGATGTAGTATAATGATAAACTTTAAGCTTTCATTCGTATATATTTCTATTAAGTTGCTGAATATCATTTGGAGCGAAGATTGAAACTTTGATCTTCTACTCTACCCCTCATGGAACTCGCAAAGCGATAGACATGTCCTTTTGTGGCACCCTGCCATGCTCGTTTCGCAAGATAGTAAATCACATTCATTTTCACTCTCTCAAGTCTTCTTCTGACTATTGCATTCGTAAATATCTAGTCTATTGCCCTGTTTAAATGTTGATTATGATAGTAATTCATCGAACACGCAAGGCAAGATACATCTCAGGAGACAGTAGTTTACGCAATACTTTTGTACCTGTTCAATATATAAACGTACTATTCTACTTTAACCCCAACCTCTTCACTTTGCTGGCTTTCGTCGCCAATACTATTTACCGAAGTAACCGTATAGAAATAGGTTCCCGCTTCGGGAAGCATGTCTGAGAAAACAATAACATCTGATCCAACAGTCGTTAACAGCTTTTTCGTTTCCCCTAGTTTTTCGCGATACACTTTGAAGCTTTTTAATCCCTCAACAGCAGGTGAATCCCAATGTAGAATAACCGCATCGGTGGTTTTTGTTGCTCGTAAACCCGACGGTGGAACAGGTTTAACTTCGGCCAAATTAAAATCGATACTGGCCGAATGAGGACTTTCAGATTGCTGAACGCCCACTGTTTGCACGGAATAGCTATACGTTTTTCCACGAACAACGGTGCTGTCGTAATAGGTACTTGATCCAACAATGGCAAGCGTATCTAACTTAACACGGTTACCCTCACTGCGCAAAACGCGATAACCTGTAATAAAATTCGACAATGAAGAGATATCGTCCCAAAAGAGCATGGCTTTGTCGTTGTACATTTGCACATACAAATTCATAGGTGTGGGAAGCTCAGGTTTCACAGGTTCTGCAATAACTACCTTCGATTGAGGGCCTTCGAGGTTGCCCCTATTCACCGCCGAAACCGCATAACAATAGGTTTGCCCTGGAACCAAATTTTGAATGGAATCGAGGAACGAAACATTTAGGCTATCGGATAATACGAGTGGTGAAATTTGAATTTCGGTGGCCGTATATCCTTCGCCACGGTGAACGTAGTAACCTTTTATTCCAGCTTCGGTGCGACTCCATTTTACAAGGTTGCCAAGCGGGGTCATTTCAACGGTAACCGAACCGGGAGCCAACACTGGTTTCTCTTTCTCGTCGACCAACCCAATAACTTTGGCCGATGGAGAACTGGTTTCTGTTAATCCTTCAAAAACAAGATAGTAAAAATAAGAGATGCCACGGGTTATCTGCTGGTCGGTGTAAGTTGAATCGGTTGCCGGAACACGTGTCAACACAGTAAATCCGTTGTCGAAGTTCTCACTTCGGAAGATAGAAATGCTCCTCATGCTCTTTTGCATGGTCGAGCGCCAACTCAGCTTAATGAAGTTTCCTTCTGATTTTGCTTCAAATTTCTCGAGTGGGGCAATGGCTCCCTGTCCAAACGTGACGCGAACGGTATCGGATGGAGTTCCCACATTACCAAGTAAATCGACCGGGAGTACTAAATAGCGATATGAAATTCCAGGTACAACCATTGAATCGATAAGTGTTACACCCAGCCCGTCCTTACCACGGTTGTAAAATTTATCGGGAAAAAATTCTTTGAACGGTGTTTGTAATGTTGCTTGCTTAAAAGTGCGAACATTTGCAGGTGTATTTTTCCCGTTCAATGTAAAATTCAACACCACACTTTTCGACGTTGAAGTGTACTCCTTGAAAACAGGTTTTTCAAAATTGGTTTTTCCCGGAAAAGCATCGGCTTTTATGATGGTTGATTTGGTAGGACTACCCTCTTTATCGATTTCAGAAATACGATATTCGTAAACAGTTTTGGGCTTTGCCGATGCATCGTAATAACCTGTTCCCATGGTTTCGATGTAGGACAGCTGTCCGTTATAAATGTAAACCGAATCGGTGGTTTGTTTTCCACGGAGCAACCGAATAAACCGATCAACAGTGATACTGTCGGGCAGGGTAAAGGCTGCATTTTTAGAACCGGCCTGCAATAGTTTTCCAACTACGACCTGATAATTCAGATTAAGTGGAATGGTTCGGTGAATTTCTTCCCACTTTGCCTCTACTTCAGACGCTTTCCGTTCGAGTTTATACTGAAAATTAAGCGGAATGTTCTTTCCGAAATAGACGAAAATGCCATTGGGTCCTGGCTGAGCTATTGGCTGTTGTGCCATTGAGCTGAACCATCCAAGAGTAAAAATGACCACTGAAATGCAGAGAATTCTATTTTTAAACGATTTCATTTTTCTTCAAATTAAGGGGAAACACTACTTAAGTTTAAAACTAACATTAAAAGGTGTGGTGCTGAAAGTAAACTCACCACCAATGTTTACCGACAGATCTACCGCATCGATGCAGCCGGCCAGATAAGGAACGCCCTGTGATACTTTGAGACCTGCGTCAAAAGATGAACTTCCAAACAGGTTAAGCGATCCCGAAGTTTTTGCTTCGGCACCCAGCTTAACATCGGCCTGTCCAAAGCCCGAAAGATCGGTGCAGGTAATTGAACCCAACCCAAACTCAACCCTTATACCTCCCGCAATGGCAGAGCCAAATACCTGATCTCCGGTTTCAAGATTGAGGTAAAACGAAGCATCGAGCGCGGCCAGCGGAACTCTAACATAAGCTGAAGCGACCACAACATCAATTCCAACGTCGAGCCCAGAGATAGGGAGTTCACGTCCTCCAACAATGTAAAATCCGCTCAGTTTTTTATCAAAAGTTGGAGGCATCTCCTTTCTTACGGCGTATTGCAATACTGTATTTCTCATTTCGGGAAGTACTTGAGGATAGTTTCCTATCAAAATTCCCATGTTTATGTTGCATATATCGGGAGCAGGAACACCGCTTGCTTTACAACTGGAATAGAACGCCCAGCCATCTTTGTCCATTAACATATTTGCAACCCCTGTAACTGTTGCAATTCCCAGTGGCACATTGGTCATATTCAATGTTCCAATCAACCGTCCTTTTTGGTAGGTGATTTGAATTCCGCCAAAAGGAGTGTTAATTCCATCGGCCTTAAACCCATTTTGTTCGGCTTTAATTTCACCATGAACCGTGAATACCATGTGCTTGGTTGCATCGGCTGAAACACCTTTGGCGCCTGCTAAATCACCTTCAAAAACGAATAAATCCCAGTCGTTTTGGTCTGCCTTTGTTTTGCATTTTACTTTTTCGAGTAACGTATTGGCTTCTCCAATTTTGATTGTCTGATTTTGAACCAGTGGCGATTCTACAATTTCAGTTCTGATTTGGCTTATGGTAGAGTTGTCGAAATAGGTCATTTTCACCTGAACAGGTTCCAACACGCCCGATTCTTCAACAGTTCCGTAGGTAGTAAATGTGCGAGCCGTTGGGTTAAACGCCTGTCCTGTAAAATTCGTAGTGAATTTGATATTCCCTTTTCCGTCGAAATTGAGGTCAATAGGATCGACTTTTGGATTAGACGAAGCCGATGCATTTTTGACAAAAATGAGCCTCGCACCAACGCCATCGCGAACGCGCGGAATGTGGAAGTCGGCCGAGCCACCGAGCACAAAACCGTCGGTAAGTGAAAATACGCTCTGTGGTTTGAAATCGACGGTATTGTAAAGGCGCATCTTCTTTGCCCCAGTTCCAATCGAAAATACATTTTCACCATTGCTGAGCAGCGAAACGGTTTCGAGCTCGAGCGGAGCATTGTTCATGTTGGGTAATCCATTCACTATTGCAGGTACATCGCCGTTTGCAGGCGGATAAAAAATAACTTGCCAGTGACCCTTTTTATCGCCGCCGCACGAAGCATTGTAACCTACAGCCACTTTGGCACCGCCAGTTTGGTTCAGTTTGTTGAAAGTAATGGGATATCCACCCAAATTTATGTCTGAAGCTTCGGGTTGGCCAATGTACGCAAAGTCGCTGCGCAAGTTAAAATAACTGAATGGGATGTCGATAGAACCTGTATGCAAGACACAGTTTTCAGATACAACACCACCGACTTTTGGGTCGATACGCCAATTTTTTGCTTCAAATTTCCATGCTTTATCGGCATCGTGAATACCACCATCTTTCAAGGCTATCATGATTGGCGTGTCTCCAGAAACGGAAGATATTGCGTTGTTTTTCAAAACCAATTTGGCGATTTTTATTTCTAATTCACCTGCATCTTTCAAGTTTGCTTTCAAGGTAGCCGCCAAAGTAATTTCATTTCCCTCGATAGTTGAATTGGCTGCACTGGAACGAGTATCGAAATTGATGAACTTGAAATTCAAATCGCTGGCAGTTCCCGAACTACTGAGGTTACACAAATTATACTTCACCACATCGTTGCCGTTTCCTTTGATAGATGAGTTGAAAACAGAAATAACAGGACTCAGGATCGCCTTATTTCCCAAACTGATTTTGTTGCAGAAATTGAAATTCACCCCATCGAAATTGAGATAGCTGCTGGGAAACTGAAACGAGTTGTCGATAATGGCAACCTGAGCATTTAACTTTCCTTTCCCATCGTTAGCAGGATCTTTTACAATTGTAAACAATGCGTTATTTGGTGGTGCACTTAATTGTACGTTGAAAGCTTTGGCATATTTCAGCTTTATACCTCTTGTTGCAGTAACAATTACCTGGTCCTGATCGGGAATACCTATAGGTTTACCGTCGACCATTTGAAGTGATGGCGTATAAACCACATTGCTAAATTCTAAAATTAGTGACTCCAACGGGTCGAATCCAGGGCTGTATCCTTGAAGTTTAACACGGCCAGAAACATACACTTTACTGCCACTGTTTTGAGGAAGTATTTTAGTGATTTCTATAGGAAAACCCCACAGCTCGGTAATTTGCATGCCGTTGAAGGTTTTCAAATTCAATTCAAGGCTCCCAGTCGAATTGGGGGCTGTAACTGGTTTCGATTCGCCAATAACTGTTGGAGCGGTTTCCGACATAGCCTCTTTCCGATCCTTGTCATCTGTATTCTTCGCTCCCACATTCACCATCTTTTTATATACAGCGGTAATCATGATTTGTTTGCCCGCAAGTTCAGGCGGAATAGTTGTAATTTCAAACGTTCCGTCGCTCTTCGGATAGGCTTTAAACAAGTATTGTGATTCGGTTTTGGCACCTTCGCCCTGTGAGGTTTCATCGTATTCGGCACCAGTTTGCCATGATTTCAGCTCAACAAATACTTCAGCGTTAGACGTTGGTTTGCCATCGAGCATCACTTTTCCTTTTACCGTGAGTCCTTTTTCAAGATAAACGGTTGGGAGCTGAACTACTTTATCGGATTCGAAGTTGGTAAACGACATTATCTTAGGCACATAGTTGCTACCTGTTGGCCCGCTAATTTTTACTGAAAGGTTGCTCTCCGAAACATTTTTGAAACTCATGTTCACTTTGCCATTGTTATCGGCATAAACTACGAGAGGTGTTGGACTGCCAATCAGTTCAACCATTGCACCTTTAACCGGAGCAGGCAGCTGATAAATTCCGCCAGATAAAATTGCTTTAACATCGAATGTAATGCGGTGCGACCGTTCGTACACTTTAATATCGCCCAAATTGGTAGGAACATTTTCGAGAACATTAACAGCAATGGTATCAGCAAAGTAAGTAACATCTTTGGGTATGATAATTAATTTTCTGGAGCTTCCCGGAATAGCAGGAATCTCAAATTCACCTTTCTTATTCGCTTGTTGACTAAACAGGGCATAGGCAGCGATGTTGTTGTTACCACCAGTCATGGTAATGGTCCCTTCACTTCCACCCGAGCCAAAAAATGAGCTTGCAATAAACTGTACATACGCATCAACCGGGTTGTTCTGTTCGTTCACAATACGGCCTTTTATTGTACCATTTCCATACAAGAATACATTTACAATTTCTTGTTTCCCCATTGCAAATTTCGTGCGGTCGTAGGTATTTACATAGCTTTCTTGTCGGGTGTTCCCCTTCATGTAATGAAACCCCTTCTTTTTAACTTCTATTTGAACATTCTCTAAATATTGGAGCTCGTTCTGGTTTTTCAGTTCGATAAAATACTGTGCAAAATCGAAATAGCCAGCAGTATCGGTAACGCAGGTTTTTTCAATGGTTTCAGAATTGCTAAGCCCCTTTTTGATAAAGAATCGAGCAGTTACATTTGCATAAGCAACCCCTTTACCTGCCGCCACATTGCTGGTTACTTTTCCCTTCAATGTAGGCAAATCGGGGAGCATTGGTGTTGAAAAACCTGTGATTTTGGTGTATTTGTAATCGGCATTAAACAGGTATACTGGTTTTTGGAATGGGTTTAATGTATTCTGACCAGCCATGGTAGGTATGAAATTGGCATCGCCAATCATGTCCTTTGTTCTGAAATAAAGATATACCGGAACCTGACAATTTCTGAAAAGCAGGTTGTCGAATGTGAACGATCCATCCGATGCAGAGGTCGACATCGATATAATTTTGAAATCCTTCAGTTCTTCCAACGAACCCACAATATTTTGGCCTTCGTCCGAAGGAAGTTGGTAGTTCCCTATCTCCGAAAGTTTTCGAAGTACATAACATTCAACTCCTTGTATTGCAGTAAAGATTGGAACGTTTAACGTACTAGAACCATCAGGATTTTTCATCCCAGGTTTCACGTTCGGATTGGGCATATCCCAGCCAACTCCTCCTTTTAAACTGTAACTCATTACGTTGGAAGTGAGCATTCCCACATCGACTGTTTCAAGCGGATCGATGGTTAGGTTATCGTCGGGGCTCATAAACAAACCACTAGGATCGTCGACCACAATGCGGAAGACCCGTTTTACCTTTACTTGCTTGGTTTCATATACTATGCGGAAGTATTTCTCAGGGTCGCTTTCCCACGATTGCCACGAAGCATTACGGTTCAAATTTCCTGTTGAAACCTCGAATGATCCACTGGTTGGATCGGGGTTTTCGGGTTCAATGTTTGGAAACTGAAAGTTGAAATTCCCCGCACCATCGGTTGTTGAGGTATACAAAACCTGAGCGTGAGGGAATGCACTTTGATATTCTTCAAAATGGTTATTCTTTACAATTTTAGACGTTTGCCCCGGTTGGTTGGTTACAAGGCACGAAATGATGCTAATTTTTCGATTGGCCAGCGGTCGTGCATT
>Ga0209373_10005363_pt1 | contig 10503 bp, 8 predicted proteins | sample Higcelweek5metaG_FD_187173 | JGI IMG/M metagenome (GOLD analysis project Ga0209373, IMG submission 187173) | Freshwater pond sediment microbial communities from the University of Edinburgh, under environmental carbon perturbations - High... | ecosystem: Environmental > Aquatic > Freshwater >...
TACTTCGGCTCCGCCGCGGCGGATCAGCACATCGCAGGGACCAAGCTTGGAACTTGGAACTTGGAGCTTGGAACTTGTGATTTGTTTTTTGGAGCTTGGCCCTTCGACTACGCTCAGGGACCAAGCTTGGAACTTGGAACTTGGAACTTGTGATTTGTTATTTTGTCGGTTTAAACGTCTTCACAACCTTCTTAAATACCACAAGATTTTCTTCAAATTTGCCGTAGGTAATTCCAGTTATAACATAATAATCAAGGCCATTAAATAATACTGCCTGATATATCAATTCTTGTTTGAACAATTCTTTGTTTTTTCCCATTGAATAAATTTCGTAGCCGCTGAGATTCCCAACTTTAATTGCTTTTGGATCTCGTTTTATGTCCTTAACCCACTCCAAAGGATACAGATTGAAGAGTTTTGTACATAAAAGCATTTTTTCTTCTTCGGTAAATGCTTTGGTAACAGTGCTCTTCCTGATTGTCATTGCTGTTTTTTCTGTAGTCTTTGACGGAACATTGCCATCGTCGGTGTAAGTCAAAGAGGCAAGCATCAAATTTGCCTTTTTTAACACTGTACCAGTTACATCAACTGTGAAATCAAAACGATCTGTAATGTCCGATTTCTGGGATGCATTGTAAATCACACTTAATAATGATTGATTTACTTCGTCACAGTGCTTTGCTGTGGAGGTCGAAACTATCGATGCACTCAATAAATATGTTCTATAAATGTCACCAATTATTAGCATTTTTCTGTAATAAACTTTTCCGTAAGCCGATTGTTTTCCCTCAATAAGAAGAGCATCATAGCCATTTATCTCGTAATAAGTCTCTTTATCAACGATTACTCCAGATTTAAATAAATATTTTTTATCGAAACCAATAAAGTTGCGGTTTACATCTCCAGGAATTTCAGTTATAACAATGCTTGTGCCTGCAATTTCGTGCTTAAAACCAGTAAAAGTTGTACTGTAAATAAAGCCTTTTGGCGGGACTATTTTGAGTTTTGTTCCCGTCACATCTTTATAATTGGCATTAAGATTGTTTGTTAATTGTATCGCTTTTGAATTTATACCTTGTGAAAAAGATAGTAAAGGCAATAAAAATAAGAAACTTAACGCTATAACATTTTTCATAAAGAAATTTTTCATAAAGTTAAATAATATGTTTTACTTAGTAAATTAAAATTTAATAAATGTTTGCAATACTTATGCCACAGAAAAGACTGGTCTTTATGATTTTGGTTGCTTTAACTTGCTTGTCGCTTGATTTACAGGCAATTAACCGTGATAGTCTCGACTGTTCAGAAAAGGTATATGAGAAAAATCTTAAAACTGTTAGCATTCATCCGTCTGATTGGGAAGCTGGTTATCCGGTTTTAGATCTCGAAAGCGACAATATTTTACTTTTTAGTTTTGATCAACTTGAATCAGCGCCCGAAGATTATTTCTACACTTTGGTTCATTGTACATACGACTGGAAGCCTTCTGCTATGATGTTTTTTGAATATGCTGAAGGATTTGAAGAAAATGAAATTAGCGATTATGAAGACTCTCAAAGTACATTTGTGCCATATACTCATTTCGAACTGGAAATTCCAAACAGAGATGTAAGTTTAACTAAATCGGGGAATTATTTACTGGTTGTTTACACAAAAACTGATGGGGTAGAAAAGATTGTTATTACCAAAAGGTTCATGGTTTACGAACAGATTGCCGAAGTTACAGGCAGGGTTAATCCAGTTGTTATGAGCGATTACAGAAGTAATTATCAAAAAGTTGATTTTACTGTTAATAGAAAATATCTCGAACTTTACGATCCTCAATCTGAGCTAAAACCGGTTGTTTTGCAAAATTATCAATGGAATACTGCAAATTTCGAAATTCCATTCAGTTTTTTGGATAATGACAGAATCGTTTATGAATGGGATGATAAAATTAGCTTTGATGCAGCAAACGAATACAGATATTTTAATTTTAATAATTTGGAATTGAACTCCGAAAGAGTGGAATTTATCGAATTTAAGAAACCATATTATCATATTACTTTACTAAAAGATAAGCCAGAAATGTTCAGTCCATATCGCTCATCGGAAGATATCAATGGTAGTTGCATAATTAGGACTAACCGATTTGCAAATCGCGATTTTCCTGAAGTTCAGTCGGAATATGCAATCGTAAAATTCAGTCTGGAGTATAATGTGCCTTTAAATAATGCCGATATATATCTGTATGGCGAGCTTACTGGTTATGAGCAAAACGAAGATAGTAAAATGGTTTATAATCTCGAATCTAGGTGCTACGAGAAGTTGCTATTTTTAAAACAAGGATATTATAATTACAGATATTTATTGGTTGATACTGATGAAACAAAAAATGTAAATCATAGCTTTTTTGAAGGCAGTCATAAAGAGACAAGTAATGATTATCTTTTGCTTCTATACCATCGCAGCACAGGTAGTTCCTACGACAGACTTGTAAATTTCACAGTTTTTAATTCGTACAATCAGTAGACTCACTGAATAATTGTAGATAGAGATTAAAATCCCAACTAACTTTCAATGATAAATGTGCTGAATTTAATGATGACTTTTTCTAGTTACCTAAATACGTTATTGACATTTAAAACAAAGAGTTTTTAGGGATGTCGATTAAGAATCGTAATTTGACTAAGCTGCCCTTTCAGGGCGAAAGCGGTATTTTGTGTAATAAGCCCAAGCAAAGCTTGAGCTTGAATTAAATAAGGCTTTCAGCCTTATTGTGCAAAATAATGCATTCGTGTTTATATTGTATTCACCATGAAAAAATATGTGGTTTTAAAATCAGGCTGAAAGTCTGATTTACTTCAACAAGAGGCTTTGCCTCTTGTTGAAAGCCACATCCACAAATGCGCCCTGAAAGGGCAGCTTATAAATTCCAACGCAAAATTTATGAATCCTATTACGTAAATTAAAGCAAAGTTAGGGATTAAGTTTTTAGTAGACACAAAGGTTTTTGAAAACTCAGTTGCAAAAAATCGTGTAAATTTCACAGTTTTTTTAATTCGTACAATTCACCATGAAATAAACATGTGGTTTTAAAATCAGGCTGAAAGTCTGATTTACTTCAACAAGAGGCAAAGCCTCTTGTTGGAAGCCACAACCACAAATGCGCCCTGAAAGGGCAGCTTATGAATTCCAACGCAAAATTTATGAAACCTATTACGTAAATTAAAGCAAAGTTAGGGATTAAGTTTTTGGTAGCCACTAAGGTTTTTGAAAACTCAGTTGCAAAAAATCGTGTAAATTTCACAGTTTTTAATTCGTACAATCAGTAGAATCGCTGAATTTAAATCCATTAAGAAAGTCCTTAATATTCATACTCTTCTTCCCCGACATTTGAAGTTCATCAATAAAAATGTAACCATCAGGTGTAGTAATCTTAAGGTAGCTTTTATTGTCGCTTATAAGTTTTCCAGCACTTAGTTGATGATTCTCCGGTAAAAATCTGCTTTTGTAAACTTTAAAAATATCTTCTGAGCCCGAAATAGAAAACCATGCTGCAGGATAAGGGGATAACCCACGTATTTTGTTTTGGACTTTTATGCCTGATTCGTTAAAATTTAGCTTGCAAAACTCTCTGTTAAGCTTAGGTGCAGGATTAAGCGATTCTTTCTTTATTTCTCCTTGATTTACAGTTTTTAAGTTTCCACCGGCTATTTCCTCGACAGTTTTAAGAACTAGTTCGGAACCGATTATCATTAGTTTGTCGTGGAGACTGCCAGCATTATCTTCATCGTCTATTTTACATTCGCGGCTGAAAATAATGCTTCCACAATCGATTTCTTCATCAATAAAAAATGTAGTGACTCCAGTTTTTGTCTCACCATTAATTAATGCATGATTTATTGGTGCTGCACCACGGTAATCGGGCAGGAGTGAGGCATGTAGATTGAAAGTGCCTTTTGCTGGAATTTGCCAGACTTCTTTAGGAAGCATACGGAAAGCAACTACAATGAACAAATCTGCATTCAACGCCTTGAGAGTTTCAATAAATTCTGGCGATTTAAGTTTTTCGGGTTGTAAAATGTTGAGATTATGCAGCAATGCAAATTTTTTAACTTCCGAAAAAGTTAGTTTGCAGCCTCTGCCAGCTGGTTTGTCGGGTGCGGTAACAACTGCTTTAATCGTATATCCGTTCTCGATAAGAACTTTGAGTGGCTCCACAGCAAAACCGGGAGTTCCCATATAAACGATATCCGGCTTGCCATTACTCATTATTCGTCAAGATTCAGTTCGTGACCCATTTTGTTCTTTTTGGTCTCAAGGTAGAATTTGTTGAATTCGTTGGTTTTAGTTTCGATATGCTGAGTGCAACAAATTTCGAGGCCATAACCTTTTAATCCAGCTAATTTGCGTGGATTGTTGGTGATGAGTTTCATCTTTTTGATTCCAAGGCTACGCAAAATCTGAGCGCCTACGCCATAATCACGTTCGTCGTCCTTAAAACCAAGATGGATATTTGCTTCAACAGTATCAAGTCCTTCTTCTTGAAGTTTGTAGGTTGCAATTTTATTCATAAGTCCAATGCCACGACCTTCCTGATTCAAATATACCAGAACGCCCTGACCGGCAGCTTCTATCAATTTCATAGATTCGTGAAGTTGATTTCCGCAATCGCATTTTCTTGATCCAAAAATATCGCCAGTTACGCAACTCGAATGAACTCGTACCAAAACAGTTTCGCCTTCGTTCCATGAGCCTTTTATCAGAGCAGAATGCTCCATGCCGTTGCTTTTTTGCTTAAATGGAACCATGTCAAAATCGCCAAATTCTGTTGGGAGATGAACTCTTTCGCCTTTAACAATAAGGCTTTCGGTTTGCAATCTGTATTTAATCAGATCTTCGATACTTATGATTTTAAGTCCAAACTTGTCAGCGATTTCGAAAAGCTGAGGAAGTCTGGCCATTGTTCCGTCATCATTCATGATTTCGACAAGAGCACCGCCAGTTTTCAGTCCTGCAAGTCTTGTGAGATCTACAACTGCTTCGGTATGTCCAGTACGGCGCAAAACTCCGTTTTCGCGAGCCATAAGCGGGAAAATATGTCCCGGTCTGCCAAGATCGCCAGGTTGCGTGTTGTTGTCAACAAGTGCTCTGATGGTTTTTGCACGGTCGCTGGCAGAAATTCCGGTTGTACAGCCGTGACCGTTAAGGTCGACCGATACAGTAAACGGAGTTTCGTGCAAGGCAGTGTTTTTGCCGACCATTAGTTCCAGATCAAGTTCTTTACATCTTTTTTCGGTTAATGGCGCACAGATTAGTCCACGACCGTTTTTTGCCATAAAATTCACTATCTCGGTAGTGATTTTTTCGGCTGCAACAACAAAATCTCCTTCGTTTTCGCGATCGTAGTCGTCGACAACAATAAGAACTTTACCGTTTTTGATATCTTCTATTCCTTCCTCTATTGTGTTAAGAGGTCTATTGGTTTCGTTTTGTGGGTTTCCAGACATTTGATTTAACTCCTTTAATAGCTTTAAACATTCCGGTCAACAAAGCTAGGTTCATTGAAAAGAAATGTGTTATAAATCGCAAAAATATATTATGTATTTTAAATTTCTTAAGTAAAAAGTCAGTTAATGGTAATAAAAACAGAAAATTATAGCAAATGAACATTATTAAGTAGAATAGTGAATCAAATGCAAGAACTAAATTTAGAATATATGAGAATATTATAAATACTGGAGTTATCCATCTTAGAACTTTATGAGAAAAAAAGCTAAAACTCACACCTGTAAATGGTGGCCACAACATTCTTTTAAATTCATTCAGATTTTGAAAATCGCCGGTAGCAATTCTGACTTTTCTTTTAAATTCATCCGAAAGATTGTTCGAAACATCTTCATAAACAATTGCATCGAGGTTATTGACGGCCTTAAAACCTCCTTGAATGACTTTCATGCAAAGATAGAAATCATCTACAAGGAAATTCTTAGGAACTGGCGAATACAGATTTTTGCGAATTGCAAAGCAACCACCAAATGGTCCCATCATTGTTCCCCACAATACACCTTCGCGGTTCTTAATCATAACTTCTCTCGAAATGTACGACTTCTCTTGGATGGAAATTCCTTCTTTTTTAAGTCCAGTGTTTGTCATTCGCGAATCAACTAGCCCAACTTGCTCGTCAATAAACGGTTTTACCAATTCTCTGATTGTATTTTTATCAAACAAGACATTTGCATCCGAAAGAATAAGAATTTCTGCATTTGACTGATTTGCCAACTGATTTATCACATTAGATTTTCCCTGACGTTCTGTAAATGCAATGAATTTTATAAAACTGTGGTCGGCTGAATATTTTTCGACAATCTCGTTCGTTCTGTCGCTACTGTTATCCGAACCGATTATAAGTCGCAGTTTATCTTTTGGATACTCAGAATTAATTATGGTATCAATTTTTTGAGCAATCACACTTTCCTCGTTATACAATGCCATTACAATGCAAACGTTTGGGTAAAAGTCGGTCTCAACGATTGTAACTTTTTTAAATCCAGAAAATACTTTTAATAAAAATGGATAAAGCACATAGGTGTGAAAAACCAATGCGACTAAAATCCAAAATATTATTTGTACCGCTATAATCATAGAACTGAATTATAAAACTCTGTTAATTTTTTAGCCAGTACTTTATCACTGTAATTGTCTGTTATGAAATTTCTCGCACTTAAGCCCAAAGTCGTGATTTCTGAAGGATTGTTTAATAAATAATCAGTTTTTGCAATAACGTCTTGTGGTTTATCGGCAATCAAAATATTCTCCATATCGGTTGTGGGTATGCCCTCTGTTCCAATACTTGTTGTAATAATTGCTTTTCCCATTGCCATGCCTTCAATTATTTTAATTCGCATACCGCTTCCTGATAATAGTGGTACAATCATAATTGAATAATTATTTATGAATTCCTGAGCATCTGGGACTTCGCCATGAAAGACTATTCCGGGTGAGGCAATTTTCTTGAGAAAATCTGGATTTCCATTTCGTCCAGCAATATGAAAAGACAATTCGGGGTGTAATTTTTTGATTTCTGGCCAGCAGTTTTTTACAAACCACATCAAACCTTCCTGATTCGGAAACCAATCTAAAGCGCCGAGATGAAAAAGGCTTACTTTTGATGTGTCAGGCATCGAATATGAAAAATCATTTAAATTTATAATAGCCGGAAAAATCAAAAATGGTTTTGTATTTCCCAAATTCTTATAAACACTTGCATCCCTTTCTGTGATAGGAATCAGAACATCATATTTGTCAATAATATTTGTTTTAAGCTTTTTAATTCTTGAAGCAAGATGATTGAGATATACTTTTTTGAACGGATTCTTAGTGTTTTGTGCAGTTCTGTACCAAATTTCGTGTTCAATATTATGTGATCGTAGCGAAATTTTAGCATTTGAGTATTTTCTGATTTCTGGAATGTAAGTACAGAGGTATAAACCTTCGAGCTGGATTACATCGAAACTGTATTTATTCAGTAACTCAATTAGTTTATTGAGATAATTTTGTCATAAAATCTTTCTGCAATATATGGTAATCGAGAAAATAGGATGTTTTTTACTAAGGCAAACAAAGAGATTTTGCTATTTACAAAAACAGATTCGATGTTTAGCTTTTTTTGAATTTCAGGATTTATTTCTTCGGATTTGATAAAGTGTTTAGGCGTATTCATTGCCAAAACATATACTTCATTCCCGGCTTCGGCTAAGGCATTTACAATATTAAAAATGCCGATAGTTCCTCCATCTTTTGGCGGATAAGGCATTTTATTTGTAAGACTTAGTATCCTCATATTGCTTCCCTTCGGTTCGTTTTCGTAATAATTATTAGTTATTTAATTACAGTATGAGTTTTAGACTTTCTTTTAAATAAGCCTGTGATTTTGGAATAGAAGTGCGAACTTATTCTCATCGAATCGTTAGCTGCCTTATAAGTCAAAAATACACCAATCGGAATCAGAATAAAAGTACTTACCCACATTCCGAATTCGGGTGCAAAAACCATTTCTCTTACAGTTTTTTCAAAGGTAATCGAGATGATATAGTAAATCAAAAATATGAAAACAGATACTATTACAGGCAATCCAAAACCTCCTTTTCGAATGATAGCTCCAAGAGGTGCTCCAACAACAAAAAATAGCAGGCAGGCAAGAGCTAAAACGAATTTTCGATGCCATTCAATTTCGTGTCTAGCAATCCATCGGCTGTAGCCAATTAGCTCGTCGCCAGTAATTTCAACATATTGCTTGGTCGATCTAGCGTAGTTCATAGCAAAGTCAATAACCTTATTTTTCTGATTATCATTAAGTCCGTTGTAAATATCGTCTAGATTTACTTTGGAGTTTTTTAAGTCCAGTTTATAGTCGTCAACTTTAGTTTGTGCAATTATCTTTTCTTCGTCGCTCAAACTTAACCAAGAATGCTCTCCTTTAAAGTATGAGTATTCCACAATATTGAACCAGATGTCGTGTTCGCGTTTGTGTAAGCTACTGCGAAGCGAATCGACGGCACTCTTTAATTGGCGATTGTTAAGCATTTCGAAACCGTTTTTAAACAGTTCTTCATTATTTCTGTCAAGGCCCAAACCGTCGAGTTCGATATAAACTACTTGCTTTTTGAATTTTGAAGTTTGGTGTGGATGTTTCTTATTGACAGATTTGGCTTCTTTTTCAAGCTTCAGTTCTTCGTAACGATAGCCGTCTGTTAAATCAAAAATCAAAACAGACTTATCTTCGGTAATTTTAATATTTCCTGCCTCAGCGGTTGTTACGTTAGTATTTCCAGAGTTACTTCGATGGTCATAAATTAATATTCCTTCGAGAGTATTGTTATTTCTGTACTTGCGGTCAACTTTTATGCTAAGATTATCGACAGGTTCGGTAAAAATTCCGTTTCTGATATTTATCTCAGGCCTTTGCTGTTGAATGCTGAACAGTAATGACCTCATTTTTAAATTTGTGTAAGGCAGCAAATCGTTAGAGAAATAGTATGCGCCAATTGTGAGGAAAATATTGAGAACGAAAAGCGGGTACATGATTCGGTATAGCGAAACTCCGCCAGATTTCATGGCAAATAACTCATTTTTTTCGCCGAGAGCACCAAAAGTCATAATTGTAGCCAGCAGAACCGAAAGAGGCAATGCGAGAGGCACCAGAGTGAGAGATGCGTAAAACAAAAGTTCGGCTATAACATTCCATTCAAGTCCTTTACCAACAAGGTCGTCGATGTATTTCCACAGGAATTGCATCAGCAGCAGGAACACACAGATGAAGAATGTTGCAACCCAGGGTCCCAGGAAAGACTTTATGATATATATGTGTAACTTCTTAAGCATTTCAGCTTTTTAGGATGGCAAAAATACAAAATCTCCGTTAATTATACAGCTATCTTATCAAAATAAAGTTAACTATGTTGGTAATCGGTGTGTCGGTGGTCTTTGGTCGGTGGCTTCGAGACATTTTGTTATATGTGTTTTTGATTTAGATTTGAGACATATAACATTTTACTACATTTATTAATTATTCATTAACAAAACCCTCAGCCCCCTCAATGTGGTACGTAGTTGGTTTAAAACTTACTGATTACTGATTACCGCAACTACTGTGCTCCTAAAATATATTTAAGTTTATTGACTTGAGTTTCCCAAAGTTCGATAGTTTCTTCACGTTCGTCTTCGAGAACGAAGTCGGTAATAATCAATGCAATTTGGTTAGTTATTTCGTGAGTATAGAGTTTAAATTCGAAATAAGCTTCTTCGAATTCACTGTCGAGCCATTTAAATTTAACGAAGGCAAGGTCTTTTTTTGCTAGGAGTTCTGCTTTTTCTTCAATGCCTTCCCAAATAAAAGTATAGATATTGTCTTTCACGGTAACATCATCAGCAAACCATTCGGACAAGCCTGAAGGAGTACTTAGACGATTGTACAAAACCCGTGGTGAAGAGTTAAGAATATATTCAATTTCGATTTTAATCATAGTTAGTTTTATTTCAAAAAAATCAGATTCAAAAATTATTATTATTCGGCAATTTATAAAAATTTAAGATAGTTAACAAACTTTCTTTGTTTATTAATAAAATTAATTATTTTTGCACTCGCTTTTAACGAAAGAAATTCGATTGAAAAAAGCAAATAGTTTGACATTTTGGCGAGGTAGCTCAGTCCCGATTTTTAAGTAAAAATCAAAACTGCAGCTAAAAAGAAGAAGTTAATTGAAATGTTGCGATATAATTTAAAAGGAGAATTGATTTTTACAGTAAAAATCGAGGATCCTCGAAAAATTACAAAAATTCCTTAAAGAATTTTTTATTTTTCGGGATTAGAGCGCACGATATTTGACATAGAATGGCGAGGTAGCTCAGTCCCGATTTTTAAGTAAAAATCAAAACTGCAGCTAAAAAGAAGAAGTTAATTGAAATGTTGCGATATAATTTAAAAGGAGAATTGATTTTTACAGTAAAAATCGAGGATCC
>Ga0209373_10005364_pt1 | contig 10500 bp, 8 predicted proteins | sample Higcelweek5metaG_FD_187173 | JGI IMG/M metagenome (GOLD analysis project Ga0209373, IMG submission 187173) | Freshwater pond sediment microbial communities from the University of Edinburgh, under environmental carbon perturbations - High... | ecosystem: Environmental > Aquatic > Freshwater >...
CAATTCAAGCTGGTCGTGAACTAAGAGTAATCGTTGGAAGCGAAAAAATTAGTGATTCTGACTCAGAAAAATTAAGCTTCGAAATTGCAAAAAGAGTTCAAGACGAAATGACATACCCAGGACAGGTGAAAATTACAGTTATCCGCGAAACGAGATCTGTAAATTACGCTAAGTAATGGAGAAAACTATTTTGAGGTCGTCACGAGTTCTGGTAACAGGTGGTGCCGGATTTATCGGTTCTAATATTATCGAGAAACTGATAGAACAGGACAATTACATTGTTTGTCTCGATAATCTGGCGACTGGCAAAGTAAAAAACATTGTACCATTTCTTAATCGTTCCGATTTTAAATTAATAAACGGAGATATCAGAGATTTGGAAACATGTCAAAATGCTTGTAAGGATATTGACATTGTTCTTCATCAAGCAGCACTTGGCTCTGTACCTCGTTCTATAAATGATCCTATTACTACTAACCAAGTTAACATTGACGGGTTTTTAAATATGCTCGTTGCTGCCAGAGACAACAAAGTAAAACGATTTGTCTATGCTGCGAGTTCTTCGACCTACGGAGATTCTAAAGAACTTCCTAAAACCGAAGATAAAATTGGAAACCCATTGTCGCCGTATGCTGTGACTAAATATGTTAATGAGCTTTATGCAAAAGTTTTTGCTGATCTGTACGGAATGCAAACTGTTGGGCTTAGATACTTCAATGTTTTTGGCAAGCATCAGGATCCAGATAGCGCTTATGCTGCTGTGTTTCCTAAGTTTATCAAGTCATTTATTAAGCATGAGTCTCCAGTAATTTTTGGTGACGGAGAACAATCGCGAGACTTTACATATATTGCAAACGTAATTCAGGCCAACGAACTAGCAGCTACTACAGCTAACGAAGAAGCATTGAATACAGTTTTCAACATTGCCTTTGGCGAAAATAGCAGTCTTAATGAGCTTACTTCTGAACTTATTACTTTGCTGAGCAAATTTGACCCAGAAATTTCTCGAATAAAACCTGTTTATGGACCTGCCAGAGTAGGAGACATTAAAGATTCTCTAGCTTCGATAGAAAAATCAAAACGACTATTGGGCTATGAACCGCAATTTAATGTTCACGATGGTCTTAAACTGGCTGTGAAATGGTATTATGAGAATTTGAGATGAGTTGTTTTTAATATGAAACAATTTTTCAAATTAAACACCGTTTAACCATTTTAGCATTTAGATAACAATATATTCCATTTGAATAAAAGTAGCAAAGGATGAAATCGAATTATTTCTTAATGTTGATTCTATGTGTAAGCCTGACAAATGTTGTTGCTGCTCAGAAGAAAATAGTATTGGAAGGTGTTGTTCTTGATTTTGAAAGCAAAAGAGAGTTGGTATACGCTAATCTATATTGTAAAAATATATCGGTAGGAACTTTTACAAATAGTGAAGGTAAATTTGTACTAGTCGTGCCCGAAACTGCAAAAAACGAAACCTTGAAGGTATCCTGCATAGGGTATTATGAATCAGAAATTATTGTTTCACAATTCATTGAGGATACAATCTATTTGTTGCCGAAAATAAATATGCTCGAAGAAGTAGAAATCATTTCTGAGTATAATCCGGAAGAAATATTAAAAAAGGTTTACAAAAAACGTAAAACCAACTATCCATTCGAAGAACAATACTGTTGCAAAGCCTATTACAGAGAATATTTTAAAAGAAATGACACAACTGTTCAAATTTTGGAACTAGTTGGAGCAATTAAAGAAAAAGGTATCAAGTATAACTCATTAGAACATACTCAAATGGCAATAGATTCTATTTACAATTTTTACAGAAGGGATGATGTTCATATATTCTCATCCTTGAGTTTTTTCGAAGTTTTTCTAAGAGATGGATTTAAAAATCAGTTTAATGGAACTTTACAAGTTGACAGCGTTTTCTTTTTGAATAATGAAAAACAAATATCCATTACCTATATTCCAAAGAAGAGTGATACAATAACTTATGAGGCTTATGAATACTCTGCATGGTCTAACACAGAACAAATTTCAGAAAATGAAACTCTTGAAAAACGTTGTATAAAAGTAGTTTCTACTAGTCAATACTCTTCGATAAGTCGCTTCATTGTAAATTTAAAAGATTACGCATTGGTTGAATATTTCTCATCATATAATCTATTAGGTGAACCTGAGAAATTTGATTTGAAAGTTAATAATCTCTATATGAATGAATCAAACTTTTTTTTGAAATATGAAAAGAAAAATGGAATATATTTCCCAACTCAGATTAAGCTTCAAAGAGAGTATGTATTTGTCAAAGAAAAGAATTCTGATGAAGTTGATTATAAACTAAATATCTTGATGGAATATATTCTTGAAGAATTAGAGAATGATTGTACAAATACAGCTTTTACCAATGAATACCTGTTTTATGAGGACTTTCGCAAAAAACACCAAAACAAAACATATGAAGATAAAGTAATTCCTTTTTTTGAGGATGAAATAAAGTACAACTTCTTAAATGATATTAAATAAATTTTTCATTTACACATCTACTTCTCTACTGCAATGACGCGGAGTGTACATTCTTAAAAATCAATGTTATAAAAGCTAGGTTTTACTCTCATATGAAAATTCATTTTAGGTATTAGAAACATTTTGCTTTAAATCATTATCCGCCATTATAAACATTCCGAACACAGCAAAATAAACCCTAATATCTATAAACGAGCTAGATTTTAGAGCGTTTAGCAAGATAAAAATCAGCACCAACATGGTTATATATTTTACGCCATTTAGATTTTTGGTAAAGATCATCCATAGGAAAGATAGGAAAACAGCAAGGCCAAAAAATCCTGCTTCGATCCAAATTTCGAGAAAGACATTATGAGGATATGCACGGCCATCGTGTCCAGAATATAAAACCCCGAAACTTCCAAGTCCGTAACCAAACATTGAATCAAATTTATTATCAGTAATGAGTTTTAGCCCAAAATTTAGTTGTTCGACTCTTACATTAACAGAACTTCCCATACCTCCCGAAGCACCCGCTCCGCTTCCACCTCCTGATGGCACAAGTAATTCAAGCCTAACCAATGATCTTTGAACTAGGAAAGTCAGTTCGTCACCGAAGACTAGAAATAGTCCCATAAACATTACAATGAAAACAGATCCGTAAATAATTTTCTTTAGTTCTGAGATAACCATAACTCCAGCATAAGATGTTTTTATGACTTTCCATATCATCGAAAAGAACATCAATACTACTGTAAAAATGAGTGGTCCACGCGCACCGAGAATAAACATCATTAATAAAGATCCAACAACAACAGATGTAGAAACAAATGAAGATTTAAAAATACTACTTTTGCTACCCGAAATTACCAAAACGTTTATTCCAAGCAAAGTTGAACATACCAGGTACAGTCCCAGAATTGCCTCATATGTTTCTTTGTTTGACGAATCAATACTGTATTGAAGGTAAACTGAAATAAACATTACACTTAACACAGGTAAAACCAGAGATACAATTCTGAAAAACTTTGGAATACTAAATCTGTAAGCAATCAGAGGGACTAAAAACCCAATAATATTAGGAATAAATAAAAATGCTTTTTCATATGAGTATGATTTAGATGGAGTCCAAATCAAAGTAACCAGTAACCACACAAAAAAGAAAATCAGAATAAAAAAAGCACTAAGATTTCTTTTTTCATACTCAAGAGAGATTTTGTTTCGACTATATTGAATGATGAGACCAACAATCAAAAATACAACTGACAGGATAGTTAAATCGACTGGCATAGGAATGCCATAATATATAAAGAAGCTTTTCAGCAAACCAGAAAGATAGAATAATGCAAATAACAGTTCCATCAATTAAATAGTTTGAGTTATATTTTTATAAACTTCGTCCCAACCTTTCCATTCGTTTACTGACAGATTACTGTTATGCCAAAGCAAAACAAAATCTCCGTTGTACATTTTTGTAATTTTAGCCATATCTGTTGCCACAACGAATGCATTTTCTTTATTGCCTGCAAATCTTCTTAATGCAGTATCCATAACTATCAAAGGTCGTTCTCTCAGATTCAGCTGTTTCCGAGTTACAACATTAAAAACTGGATACTCCATACAAATTCCGCATCTAAATCCTACATGACTATAATAACCCATACTGCTATCAACTTTAAGACCTGCGTCTTCCCAACTTTGCCATGTTTCGGGCACACTAAACCTAAGATAATGCTGACGTCCCTCGAATAGATTATTGCAATAGTTTTTAAGCCTTCTTAGTTCTTTTAATAATTGTTTTTTATTGTCAAAACTTGAATAAGATGGATGGATTCCGACAATGTGTCTTCTCTTTTTTACATTATCAATAATCTTCCGACTATTTTTTCTATTAATATCAAATCTCACATCTTCTTCACCTGGCAAACCTGGTATAAAATAAAATCTTGACTTAATTTGACGCTTTTCAGACAAGTCCATGATAAAATCAAATGTGTCGTAAACGTCCTTTTGTTTTCCAAATTTTATTTTGTACACATCCTTAATTGTCCTCAAAAATGTATTGATGCTTTTGCGCTTAATCAAATCCCCAGTAAGAGCTTTTACAATCTTAATGGGTTTGTCATATCTTGCGATTTCATCTACGTCGTGAGTAAAGAAAATCCTGTACTTTTTCGACATAGGATTCAGAGATATTCCAGATTTTTGGAGCAAGTCTTTTAAGAAAACAATATATTCATTGACTATTGGACGCAAAAAAAACTTATTCTTAACAGCAAGGGATTCATTTTCGTCAAAACGATGGTGAATGTCAAATTTTCCAACAGCAATTTCCTCCCAGCGTGTAAGCATAAAAAATATTGCAGCGAAGATATCGTTTGATAGAAATAGGAAACCATCATCCGACCGTAATTCTTCTTTACCAAACAAAACCGGAATACTTGAGATATTATAATCAGGATAGTTGGCAAAACTTATTTTGTCAGGAACGAGATTGACATTTCTGTAATAAGGAGTATCTTTTTCCAGTCCCGAAAAAAATGCATCTGCGATAACGAGACGACTGTTTCCCTGAATTATTCTATAGGATTGAACATTATCAACAACCAATTTATACTCAGTGCCAAAGATCTCTTTAAATACAAAATCAAAAATGTATTTCTTTTCATTTAGCCAGGCATTATGAATAAAAATTGTTATCATTTAAAAATTCAAACTTTAATTGTTTACAAAAATAAAAAACAAAGCCGGCTTTTCAGCCACATTTAGAATAATTATCAAAAATTAAATTATCACGCATATCAACAATTAACCCAACTGTCCTCAAACATAAAGGGTAAACTATTTTTGCGAGTCTGCCATATTTTGTCCAAAATCAATTATATTCGCAATTATTAAACAGAAAAACCTATGAGTAGTTTTGAAATTGGTCGATATTTTGAAGATTTCACACCAGGTGAATTAATTGAGCATTCAACTTCCAAGACGATTTTTGAAAGTGACAACAACTTATTTTCGCTTTTAACAATGAATCACCATCCAGTTCACACAAACGCTGACTATGCATCTAAACAGCAGCATGGAAAAATACTGGTTGTTGGAACACTTGTTTTTAGTTTGGCGGCAGGAATATCTGTTCCAGATATAAGTGGAAAAGCAATTGCTAATCTGATGTACGAAAACGTAGACCATATTGCACCTGTGTTTATCAACGACACGATATATGTAAAAACAAAAGTTCTTGAATGCACACCTTCAAAGTCAAAACCTGACCGCGGAATTGTATATGTCGAGACCACAGCTTACAATCAAAACAATGTTGAAGTCTTAAGATTTAGACGAAAAGTTCTCATAAAGAAGCGAGTATCATGAAATTATTAATGAGAAGTCTCTTATTTGTTCCAGGACATAATGAGCATCTTTTAACTTCGGCCTCACAAACTGATGCAGACTGTTTATTGTTGGATATTGAGGACTCGGTACAGCCGCAGGAAAACAAGCAGCTTGCACGCAATCTTATTCAGGACTGGGTATCGTCAGGAAAATTAAATAAATTTCAGGTTTTTGTACGCGTTAACGACTGCGAAAGTGGAGATTTACTCAAAGACTTGCATCAGCTTACAATTCCAGGAATAGCTGGATTTATGTATCCAAAATCCAAGAGTGGTAATGATATTTATTTCATTGATAAACTTTTGGAAATTATCGAATGTGAAAAGAAAATTCCTGTTGGCACATATAAGCTTATTCCATTAATTGAAACAACTGCTGCTGTCCTTAATGCACAGGAAATATGTAAGGCTTCCGACAGAGTTGTTGCAGTTGCATTTGGATGCGAAGATTTTATAGCTGATTTGCAAGGCGTTCACGATGACGAACACATAAGTTTATTTTCGCCAAGAGCTATGATAGCTATGGCCGCCAGAGCTTCCGGTGTAATTCCGATCGACACTGTGCACGTAAAAGTTCACGATTTAGAAGATCTAGAATTAAATCTCAAACTTGTTAAAAAGCTTGGATTTGAAGGGATGTTGGTTCTACATCCTAAGGAACTTAAGCTTGTTCATCAATATTTTTCTCCAAACACTCAAGAAGTTGCTGACGCAGAAGAAATGCTTAAACTTTATCACGAATCTAAGGCGGAAGGTAAAGGAGTTGCACTCAAAAATGGTAAATTTGTTTCTCTACCAATGGTTGGACTAGCAAATTCGATACTTTGTAAGAATGAACTGATTTTGAAGAAATACAAAAAATAGTATTCTTTAAGAAATAGTTTTTTTCAGCCTTTTCATTCTTGAAAAAGAAAGTGTTCTGAAGTTTTTTTTCAGCCAGTTTAGCGTAAATTTCAATCGTTTCTTTGGAGAATGCTCCCATGTCATTTGGCATGAGTAGCATGCAGGATCTTTACAGAAAAAGAATTGAGGATTCTTCTTCATAGTTTCTATTTCAACTTCGAGAGTCCCCTGCATATCTGTGTACAAGCCAACTGCATCGCCGATTTTTCCAGAACCCAAAACTGCACCATTTTCGTGATACAACGGAATAAACTTAGGAAATCCATGTGCACAACCGCCGTTCCAATTTACTCTGGCTAGCTTAACTGCTCCATTTACATCCCTATACATCGCACCCATATTGAGCTGTTTACGTTTAAAACCAAGCATTTCGATTGCAACATGAGTTGTGCCAACTCCAGCCACTTGTTTACCAATAGTAAGATTAACGGCTTTCAATTCGCACATTTTAACCAATAATTCGTAGCCACCAGATTCAGGTGTATGTGCAGAACAAAGCTCTTCAGCAAATTTTCCTATGGCAACAAATTTTTGTATTGGATGAAGACTACGTTTCATTTGTGGATGTTTGACCATCTCATTTGCAAATACTCCTGCATAAGAAATTGACTTCTCATCACCGATTATGTGCTCTTGTTCCTCTGTTAAAGGTAAAGGATATACTGTTAGAAAAGCATCCGACACAAGAGTTCCTTCACTTCCGACCACATCAAGTAATGCTTCCAAAAGAGTTTTTGCTCCTCCTTCTACTTTACCGATAGATTTCATCGAAACTTTTAAATGCAATAAATCACCTTCCTTCACTCCCACTTTTTTGAGATCACGTATCAAATCATCCTTTGTAAAAAAATCAGCCATAATTGAGAAAAAAGTTTATTTAATATTTTGGTTTTTTATCATAATTTAACTTTATCATCGACTTTTACTGTTTACTGCTTACTGGTTACCGCTTACCGATTACTGATTACTGTTTCCCACTAACAACACGGTATAGCAAAAATATAAAATAAACATAATATAAAGTCAGAATTGAAGATGTTAAAATCATAAAAGTAATCATATCCCAACCAAAATACATCACAAGACCGAAAATAATCAGACTGATAACAAGCAACCCAATTTGCCAAAATAGAGAAATCTTTTGTCTTTCGAACACCGAAAGGCTTACAGACAATGGGGCAGTTATAAATCTTACCATAATCAGCGGAATCAGAATTCTTGAATACTCACCAGCAATTCTCCATTCTTCACCAAATACTAGTGCAAAAATCCACTCACCGAAAAAGAAAATAATTAATATAATGGGAATTGAAATTAACGTAAGTTTTTTGAGTGTACTCATAAAAACATCACGAGCATTTCCATATTTTTTTCTCTGATCATGTGCCTCCTTGTAATATACATTTTGCATCGACGCCCCGATAATTGCACTCGGCAGTCCTAAAATACGGTTTGACAACGAGAAATAACCAACTTGAGTAACATTATAAAGAGCAGATATCAACATACTCGTCATATTTGTTGCAGTAACATTTGCAAGAGTCGCTGGCATTGTATACTTAGGAAAATCGCTATAGCGTTTTGCCTGAGTTTTCATATTTTCGGCTGTAATTTTTTTCAAAAAAAGTCTTGACTTTATTTTTGAAGATAAAGGAATCAACGAAACTGCATGTCCAAGCATCTGACCAACAATAAGTCCCGCCGGAGTTTTAGAAATAAAACCTATTCCAATTTGAGCTGCAGTTCGTGAACTAGCTCTCAGAACACTTGCGTTAGATATGCTTTTAAACAATTTTTCCCTAGTATTATAATAACTAAGCATATTAAAAGCACCTTGAAGCAGAACAGCCAAAGGAACAAAATACAACCAGAACTTAATATCTGCATTGTTTAATAATGTTGCAATGCCTTCAGCAAAAAAGCCAATAATGATCTGTAGAATAATTGAAAATACAAATGCTATTATAAAACCGAGTCCCATAATATTCCAAGCATCTTCTTTACGGTCTGGCAAAACAATTGACAATTCGTAGCGCATGTTGGCAATAGTTCCAAGAATAGTAGAAACTGAAATGAACAACTCTAGAATCCCGAATTCATCAGGTGAATACATTCGCGTAAGTACAGGCATCAGCAGCATTGGAATTACCTGTGCTATAAGGGTTCCACGGAACAAAATCAGAAAATTCTTTGAGAATTCCGAACCGGGAGCTACTATATCTTTTAACCTGTTAAATACTGACATGAATAATAAATTCTCAATAAATTGTGCAGCAAAAATAAGTAATTAAATCAGATAATAATCTGTTATTTAATCACTAAAGCACGCAAATTTCTATAGGTGAACAAAAAACTCTGTAACCACTTATTAAATAGTTAGGATTATTTCATTTTTTTTACCTTTGTATCTGAAAATTGAATTATGAATTTAAAGAACACTACTTCATATTTTTTTAATCAGCCATTTCTTTTCTTTAAAGGGTTCGCTGTAATTATGTTGCTGTCAGGCATCAGTTTTATGGCTATCTCTCAAAATCCAGTTTCGGTTGATAACATCAAAACAAATTTAGAATTTCTAAGTAATTCCAATCTCAAAGGCAGACTTCCTGGTACTCAAGGATATGATATTGCGTCTGACTATTGCAAAGAAAAATTTGCTTTATATAATCTAAAATCGTTCAACCTTACTGACAAATACACTCAGATTGTTCCACTCGAAAAAAACATAATTATTGGGCCTTGCGATTTTAGCGTAGTTCATTACAGCAAAGGCAGAATGAAACACAAACTCGGAACCAATTATAATTTTCGTGGGTTTACAGGTAGTGGCGAAAAAACTTTGGAGACAGTATTTTGCGGTTTTGGCATTTCTCAATCTGATTACGACGACTATGCAAATGTTGATGTAAATGGTAAAGCAGTTCTTATTTTCAAAGGTGAGGCAAACCTTGACAGCATTAAAACAGATCCATTTACAATAAGAAGTCGTACCCAGACTGCTGTTGAACACGGAGCCGAAGCGGTAATTTTCATTCCAATGCCGGGCGTTGAACGCAACAAGCCTATTGGCAGTACAATGTGCGGCGAAGGAGAGCAGCACGCAGATATTCCGCAAATTCAGATTGACAACGAAACATTAAATTTGTTGCTTGATGGGTCAGAAATAGATATTGCCAATCTTTATGCAAAAATCAAATCGACACAAAAACCTGAGTCACACATACTAAAATCCAGAATTTATGTAAACGTACAAGCTTCTTATGTGCCGGAGATAAAATCATACAACACAATCGGATATATCGAAGGTAGCGACTCTGTACTAAAAAACGAATATATACTTGTGACTGCTCATATCGACCATGTGGGTTCTCAGTGCGAACTTATTTACCCTGGTGCCAACGACAACGCTTCAGGATGCACAGCAGTATTAGAAATTGCAAGATTGATGTCTCAGGAAAATCCCGAACGGAGTATTATTTTTGCTCTGCTAACAGCAGAAGAATCAGGTTTGCACGGATCAAAGTTTCTTGCCGCAAATTTGCCTGTGGACTCAAGTCAAATAGTTGCTGCGTTTAATTTTGATTGTATTGCCAGCGGTGACAGCATTCAGATTGGCAATGGATTAAGTAATCCTGAACTATATAAAATTGCAAAAATCAACGATACCGAAAAGCTAATGGTTAAAGACACTTGGTCT
>Ga0209373_10005365_pt1 | contig 10496 bp, 11 predicted proteins | sample Higcelweek5metaG_FD_187173 | JGI IMG/M metagenome (GOLD analysis project Ga0209373, IMG submission 187173) | Freshwater pond sediment microbial communities from the University of Edinburgh, under environmental carbon perturbations - High... | ecosystem: Environmental > Aquatic > Freshwater >...
CCAGGTAGAGCACGAACTCGTCCATCAGCTCCTGGCGCGCCAGGGACAGGGCCAGCTGGCCGCCGCCCTCGCAGAGCGTGCGGTAGCAGCCGAACTCCGCGCGCAGGCGCGCAAAGGCATTGGCGAAGCTCAGGCCCTCGCCGCCACCCCGGCGGCCGCCGGGACGCTCCGGCAGGCCCCAGATGAGCGTGCCGCGCTCGCGCAGTTCCGCGGCCAGCGGGGTCTTGGCCGAGTACTCGCTGGTCCAGAAGAGCACCTGCTCGGGGCGCTGGCGCAGCAGGTTGAAGGTCGAGTAGGCCTTGGGCAGGGTGCTCGTCACCACCACGGCCAGGGGCTGGCAGAGGCCCTTCAGCGTGCCGTCCTCGGCCAGGCGGCAGGTCAGCTGCGGGTTGTCGCCGTAGAAGGTGTTGCCGCCCACGATGACCGCCTGGACCTGGGCGCGCAGGCGGTGCACGTCGGCCTGGGACTCCGGGCCGCTGACGGCCTGGGGCCTGCCCCCGCGCGCGGCGATCTTGCCGTCCAGCGTGGCCGCCATCTTGAGGATGCTGTAGGGGCGGTCTGTGGTCTGCCAGATGCGGAACTCGTCGATGAGGTCCTGGCACAGGGCCTCCTGCACGCCCAGCTCGACCTCAAGCCCGGCAGCGCGCAGGGCCTCGGCCCCGCCGCCGTCCACGTGCGGGTTGGGGTCGGCGCAGCCGATGACCACCCGGCGCAGGCCAGCGTCCAGGATGGCCCTGGTGCAGGGCGGGGTCTTGCCCTGGTGGTTGCAGGGCTCAAGGGTCACGTAGAGGGTGCAGGCGGCCGGGTCCACGCCCTTCTGGCGCGCGTCGTTTAGGCACTCCACCTCGGCGTGGGGGCCGCCGTAAGCCTTGTGCCAGCCCTCGGCCAGGATCTCGCCGCCCTTGGCCAGCACCGCGCCCACGCAGGGGTTGGGAGCCGTGTTTCCGCGTCCGCGCAGGGCGAGTCTCGCCGCGCGCAGCATGAACCGGTCATGAGGGCCGGTAGTCTCCAGGCAGGTAGGCATGTTCCACCCCCGCTTCTTTGAGCATGTCGTTGGCCAGTTCGTCCGGATACTGCTCGGCGAAATAGATGGCCTTGACCTGGCAGTTGATGAGCATCTTGGTGCAGATGAGGCAGGGCTCGGTGGTGCAGTATATCTCCGAGCCGGCCAGCGACAGCCCGTGCAGGGCGCACTGGATGATGACGTTCTGCTCCGCGTGCAGGCCCCGGCAGAGCTCGTGGCGCTGGCCCGAGGGGATCTTCAGGCGCTCGCGGATGCAGCCGACCTCGAAGCAGTGGGCCACGTTGGTGGGGGTGCCGTTGTAGCCGGTGGCGATCATGCGCTTGTCGCGCACGGCGATGGCGCCCACTTTGCGGCGCAGGCAGGTGGAGCGTTCGGCCACGAGGTGGGCGATGCGCATGAAGTAGATGGGCCAGGGGACGCGGTCATTCATCTGCCAAAGCCTCCCGAAGCCTTGCGTTCACGCCGCCCGGACCCAAGCGGGACAGGTCCGGGCGGCGCAGTGGTGTCCTACCAGGCGAACAGCGGGAACTCGCGGGCGAAGTCCTCCACCTCGAGGCGGATCTCCTCCAGCACGGAGTCGCTGTTCATGTTCTCCAGGGCTGCGGTGATGGCCTCGGCCACGGCCAGCATGTCCTCTTCGACCATGCCGCGCGTGGTCAGGGCCGGGGTGCCGATGCGGATGCCCGAAGTGATGGTGGGCGGCGTGGTGTCAAACGGGATGCCGTTCTTGTTCACCGTGATGCCGGCCTTCTCCAGGGTGGCCTGGGCGTCCTTGCCGGTGATCTGCTTGCTGCGCAGGTCCACCAGCATGAGGTGGGTGTCCGTGCCGCCGGAGACCAGGTCGAACCCGGCGTCCTTCAGGTATCCGGCGAGCGCCCCGGCGTTCTTGACCACCTGCTCCTGGTACTGCTTGAAGCCGGGCTGCAGCGCTTCGCCGAAGGCGACTGCTTTCGCTGCGATGATGTGCATGAGCGGGCCGCCCTGGATGCCGGGGAAGATGTTGGAGTTGAGCACCCGGCCCTGGTCTTCATTGGCCAGGATCATGCCGCCGCGCGGGCCGCGCAGGGTCTTGTGCGTGGTGGTGGTGGTGAAGTGGGCGTGCTCGATGCAGGAGGGGTGCAGCTCGGCGGCGATCAAGCCCGCGATGTGGGCCATGTCGACCATGAGCACGGCCCCGACCTCGTCGGCGATGGCGCGGAAGCGCTTGAAGTCGATGGTGCGCGGGTACGCGCTGGCGCCCGCGATGATCATCTTGGGGCGCGACTCCTTGGCGGTCTTTTCCAGCGCCTCGTAGTCGATGGTCTGGGTGTCCGGGGACACGCCATAGGAGACGATGTTGAAGAGCTTGCCGGAGAAGTTCACCGGGCTGCCGTGGGTCAAGTGCCCGCCGTGGGCCAGGTTCATGCCGAGCACGGTGTCGCCGGGCTTGCACGCGGCGAAGTACACGGCCATGTTGGCCTGGGAGCCGGAGTGCGGCTGGACGTTGGCATAGCTCGCGCCGAAGAGCAGCTTGGCGCGGTCGATGGCCATCTCCTCGGCCTGGTCCACGAACTCGCAGCCGCCGTAGTAGCGCTTGCCGGGGTAGCCTTCGGCGTACTTGTTGGTCAGCACGCTGCCTGCGGCCTGGCGCACGGCCGTGGACACGAAGTTTTCCGAGGCGATGAGCTCAAGCCCGCCCACCTGGCGGTCGATTTCCCCGGCGATGACGGAGGCGATTTCCGGGTCCTGGATGAACAGTTCTTCCATGGCGATTTCCTCGTGGAGTCTGTTGTGCGCTTTGGGCGCTAGCCCTCGAAGCGCTTGAAGAGCATGCAGGCGTTGGTGCCGCCGAAGCCGAAGGAGTTCGACAGGGCGTACTCGACCTGCTTCTTGCGCGGGCCTTCGGCCACGTAGTCCAGGTCGCACTCCGGGTCCGGGGTGATCTGGTTCACCGTGGCGGGAATGATGCCGGTGCTGAGCGTCATGACGCTGAACACGCCCTCCACGCCGCCGGCCGCGCCAAGCAAATGGCCCATCTGGCCCTTGTTGCTGCAGATGGCGATGTTCTTCGCATGCGCGCCGAACACCGTCTTGATGGCCCGCGTCTCGCAGAGGTCGTTCAAGTAGGTGCTCGTGCCGTGCGCGTTGATGTGGTCTACCGCAGACGGGGCGATGCCCGCTTCCTCCACGGCCTTCTGCATGGCGATGGCCGCGCCGGAGCCGTCCTCGGGGGGGGCGGTCATGTGGTAGGCGTCGCTGCTGGCGCCGAAACCGACCACCTCGGCCAGGATCTTGGCCCCGCGCTTCTGCGCGTGGTCCAGGGACTCCAGCAGCAGGAGGCCGCAGCCCTCGCCCATGACAAAGCCGTCGCGGTCCTTGTCAAAGGGGCGGGAGGCGTGCTCCGGGTCGTCGTTCCGGGTGGAAAGCGCCTTGAGGGCGTTGAACCCGGCAATGGACAGCGGGGTGATGGTGGACTCGGTCCCGCCGCAGATCATGACGTCGTTGCGGCCGAGCTTGATCTCGGAAAAGGCGCTGCCCACGGCGTGGGTGCCCGAGGCGCAGGCCGTGGTGGTGCAGATGTTGGCCCCGCGCGCGCCGTGCTCGATGGAGACCATGCCCGCCGCCATGTTGGCGATGATGGTGGGGATGAAAAACGGGCTGATGCGACCCGGGCCGGACTCCATGAGCTTCTTGTGCTGGGTCTCGATGCCTTCGATGCCTCCCAGGCCGACGCCGATGATGACGCCGGCGCGGTGGGCCTCCTCGGGCGGGATGCTCCAGCCGGCCTGCTCCATGAGCATCTTGGAGGCGCAGACGGCGTACTGCGTGAATTTCTCCATGCGCCGCGCGGCCTTGTGGTTGATGTACTTGGTCGGGTCGAAATTCTTGACCTCGCCTGCGATCTGCGTGTCATGGCCGGTGGCGTCAAAGCTGACAAGCTTGGCGATGCCGCTCTTCCCGGCCAGCAGGTTGGTCCAGCTGGTTTCCAGATCGTTTCCAAGGGGGGTGATGGCGGCCAAGGCCGTGACGACAACCCTTTTCATGGGGAATTCCGTGGTTCGGGTTCATCCCTGGCGGGAAAAGACGGAGCGCTCCACAGGCACGCGAGCCGGGAGCGCTCCGGACTAGTCAAGGAGAACAGGCCCTTGGGCGACCGTTCTAGGTGTGCTTCTCAATGTAGTCGATGGCATCCTTGACCTTGGCGATCTTCTGGGCCTCTTCGTCATCGATCTCGATGTCGAAGGACTCTTCCATGGCCATGATCAGCTCGGTCAGGTCGAGGGAGTCGGCTCCCAGGTCCTCGACAAAGGAGGCCTCGGGCTTCACTTCGTCGGCGGACACGCCCAGCTGTTCAACGACGATGGCTTTCACTTTCTCGGCTACGGACATATTCCCTCCAAAAGGTGTTTTTGACGTGACGGTTTGGTGACTACATATACATGCCGCCATTGACAGCCAGGACCTGGCCCGTGACATAGCCCGCGCCTTCGCCCGCAAGGAACGAGACGGCGCTGGCGATGTCCTCGGGTCCGCCAAGGCGGCCAAGGGGAATGTTTTCCAGCATTTTCGAAACAATGGCCTCGGGCAGCGCTGCGGTCATGTCGGTCTGGATGAAGCCGGGGGTCACGGCGTTCACCGTGATGTTGCGGCCCGCCAGCTCGCGCGCGGCGCTCTTGGTCAGGCCGATCAGGCCCGCCTTGGCAGCCACGTAGTTGGCCTGGCCCGCGTTGCCCATCTGCCCGACCACGGACGCGATGTTGACGATGCGGCCCCGGCGCTGCTTGACCATGATCTTGGCGGCCTCGCGCAGGCAGGCGAACGCGCCGGTCAGGTTCACCTGGATGACCCGGTCCCAGTCCTCGTCCTTCATGCGGATAAGCAGGCCGTCCTTGGTGATGCCGGCGTTGTTGACCAGCACCTCGAGGCTGACCTTGTCCTTGATCTCCTCGCTGAAGAAGGCCGTGACGGCCTCACGGTTGGAGGCGTCCAGGCGGAAGGCCTTGGCCTCGCCGCCGGCCTCGCCGATGGCGGCCACGGCTTTGTCGGCCTCCTCGGGGCGGCTGACAAAGGTCAGGTACACCTCGAAGCCGTCCTTGGCCAGGCGCTCGGCGCAGGCGCGGCCAATGCCGCGCGAACCGCCTGTAACCAGCGCAACCTTGGGCAAATCGCTCATGATTATCCTCTCTCGCGGCGGGCTGCCCCGCCGTGTTGATCCAACGGCATTACCCGAATTCGCGCCGGACTGCAAACATCCGTGCGCCAGCGCCCCGGCTGGGTTCTAGAAACGAACCAGGGCCGAGCCCCAGGTGAAGCCGCCGCCAAAGGTGCTGAGGAGCACCATGTTTCCGTCCTTGATGAAGCCCTCGGACCGGGCCTCGGAGAGCGCGATGATCACCGAGGCGGCCGAGGTGTTGCCGTATTTCTGGACATTGGTGAAGATCTTCTCCGTGGGCATCTCCAGGCGCAGGCCCACGGCGTCGATGATGCGCAGGTTGGCCTGGTGCGGAATGAACACGTCCACCTGCTCTTTGGTCAGGCCGTGCTTCTCCAGCATGGTCTTGCAGATGCTGCTCATGGCGCGCACCGCGTACTTGTAGACCTCGCGGCCGTTCATCTCCACGAAGAAGTCGCGGCGCACGGTTTCGCCGGGCTTGTAGGGCGAGGCGGAGCCGCCGCCCTTGACGGTCAAGAGGTCGCTCACGGAGCCGTCGGTGGCCAGCAGCACGTCGAGCAGACGGCCGCAGCCCGCGTGGGCGTCGCCCGTGTCGGCGGTGACGATGGCCGCGCCCGCCCCGTCGCCGAAGAGCACGCAGATGCCCCGGTCGCTGTAGTCCACGCGCGAGGACACGATGTCCGTGGCCGTGACCAGGACCTTGGCCTCGGGGTGCAGGGTCACGAAGGCCCGCGCCGTTTCCAGGGCGAAGAGGAAGCCGGAGCAGGCGGCCGAGATGTCCATGCACGTCCGGCCGTGGAGGTCCAGGCGGTGGGCCAGCATGCACGCGGCCGAGGGGATGTAGGAGTCGGGCGTGAAGGTGGCCACCAGGATGTGGGTCAGCTCCTCGGCGTGCATCCCGGCCTGCTCCAGGGCGCGCAGGGCGGCCTGGTGCGAGAGCCCGACCGTGGTCTCGCCCTTGGCGGCGATGCGCCGCTCCTTGATGCCTGTGCGGCTGGTGATCCACTCGTCGTTGGTCTCGACCATGCGTTCGAGGTCGGCGTTGGTGAGCCTGGTCTCCGGCACACAATGGCCCAGTCCGCGAATAATGCAGGGTATAGTCATGGGCTCGCTCGGTGGTGTTTGCCGGGGCTTACCGGCGGTTATCCTCGGACCGCCCGCGGCTTGCGCCAGGGGCCGGACCGGGGCGCGTCAGGCCTTGTGCCTGCTGAACTGCGCGAGTTCCGTGTGGGCGGAAAGTTCTGCCGCCAGATGCTCGTGGGACTTGCGCTCCACATAGGTCGCGGCCATGCGAATGGCGTTGGTCACGGCCTTGAGATTGCTTGATCCATGGCAGACGATGAGGATGCTCTTGAGCCCCAGAAGGGGCGCGCCGCCGTACTCGGCGTAGTCGAGCATCTGCGCGAAATTCTTGAGCGAACGCATGGAAAGCGCTGCGCCCATGCGCGAGAGCATGTGCCTTTTCAGCTCGCGCTTGAGCACTCGGCCGAAGGATCTGGCCAGGCCCTCGGAGAGCTTGAGGCAGACGTTGCCCACAAACCCGTCGCACACGGCCACGTCCAGGTCGCCGGAGAAGATGTCGCGTCCCTCGACGTTGCCCACGAAGTTGAGCGACGTGTTCTTGAGGAGGTCGAAGGCCTCCTTGACCATGACGTTGCCCTTGCCCTCTTCCTCGCCGATGGACAGAAGGCCCACGCGGGGCTTGTCCACGCCGAGCACGTCGCGGGCCAGCACATCGCCCATGATGCCGAACTGCGCCAGGTGCGAGGCCTTGGAGTCGACGTTGGCGCCCACGTCGATGAGCACGATGGGCTCCTTCTCCGTGGGCATGATGCTGGCCAGCGCCGGACGCTCCACACCCTTGATGCGGCCGAGGGTGAAGATCCCGCAGGCCACCGAGGCCCCGGAATTGCCCGCGCTGACCACGCCGTCGGCGTGGCCGTCCTTGACCAGCTGGCAGGCCACCTGGATGGAGGAGTCCTTCTTGCGGCGCAGGGCGTCGGAGGGCTTCTCCTTCATGTCCACCACCTGGGAGGCGTGGACGATGTCGATGGGCAGGCCGGGCGGGGCGTTTAAGCGCGATAGTTCGCCGCGCAAGGTCTCCGCATCTCCCACCAGGGTGATGCGGATGCCTTCGCGGGCGGCCTGGATGGCCGCAGCCACGTTGATGCGGGGGCCGATGTCGCCCCCCATGGCATCAACGGCGATGCGGGGCGGGGTCTCAGGCATTCGCGGTGCTGACAGCCTGGCGGTCCTTGTAGTTGCCGCAGGCGGAGCAGGCGCGGTGCGAAAGCACCGGCTCGCCGCATTTGCACAAGACAACGTTGGGGGTGGCCACGTGGTCGTGGGCGCGGCGCATGTTCTTGCGGGACTTGGAGGTCTTTTTCTTCGGTAAGGCCATGAGGCACTCCTTATTATTCAGGCCGCGCGGTGGGGAGGGACTCCTCCGGCGTGCGGGCTATGATAGCTTCAAGTTGCGCAGGACTGCAAGCCTTGGATCGCCCTCGGTCGGGGCGCAGGCGCAAGATTCCTGGTTGCGGTCCACGCCGCACTTGGGGCACAGGCCCTTGCAATCCTCGTCACACAAAAGATTCACCGGCAGGGCCAGCATGAACTGTTCCCAAAGGGTGCCCGCCACATCAAGGTCGAGCACGCCCTTGCCGCGCCTGATGCGGCACACCTCAAGGCTGTCGTCGTCCTTGGCGCGGGGCTCCTCAAAGCTCTCGAAGTCTCCGCTCACGGGGACCTCAAGCTCCTTCAGGCAGCGGTCGCAGGGCAGGATGACCGAGCCGGAGAAGCTGCCGACCACGAGAAACCCTTCGTCCTGCGGGGTGACGAACATGCGGGCCTCGAAGTCCTTCCCGTGCTTGGCCTGAACGCCATACTCACCCATCGGCCCGGTCCACAGGGACTGGTCCGTGAAATGAAATTCCCGGCCCTCGGCCGGGATGTCCTTCAGCGCGATCCACAGTTCAAACATATCGCCTCGCAGGCCGCATCTCTATACGGATGGCTTTTTGTTTGTCAAGAAAAAAGCACTTGCGTTTTTCTTCGGCTGGGGCTACAAGTCCTCTTCCTTGATGCCGGGGAGCCCGGTTTCATGGCCCGGCGCGGCCTTTTCGCGCAATGATAGCGACAGTTCCTTTCAGGAGGTTTCCCATATGTCCCAGACGTGCGAGATCTGCGGTAAGCACCCCAGTTCCGGCAACAATGTCAGCCATGCCAACAACCGCACCCGGCGCCGTTTCCTGCCGAACCTGCAGCGCGTCCGCGCCCTGCTGCCTTCCGGCGAAGTGCGCGCCCTGCGCGCCTGCACCCGTTGCATCCGCAGCGGCGCGGTGGTCAAGCCCCCCGTGCGCGTGGTCCCGGCCGCCTAAGCCCTGACTGATCTGGCCTTTGGCCTGCGAAAGAGCCCTGGAGAAATCCAGGGCTCTTTTCGTTTCCGCGTGGCCCAGGCATCAGGATATCGGAACGGCCCCTTCGGCACAAGCCATTGGACCTTGGCCCGCGCCTCTGGCATGAAGGAAGCGTCGGGCTGGTTCTGCCGCCCGGCTTCGCCATGCCAGCAGGAGGGTCATGTATGTCGAGCAGGGAATATTTCGCCAAGGTTGCCGGGGACTGGGACCGGCTGCGCGCCGGGTTTTTTCCCACCGCCGTGCGCGAGGCCGCGCTCAGGCTGGCCGGGGTTCGCCCCGGGCCGGGCCTGGGCCAGACCGCCGCCGACCTTGGCGCGGGCACGGGCTTCGTCACCGAGGCCCTGCTCGACGCCGGCCTGTCCGTGGCCTGCGTGGACCAGTCGCCGCAGATGCTGGCCCAGCTGCGCGCCAAATATCCTGCAAGCGGCCGCCTCACCACCCATGAGGGCGTGGCCGAGGCCCTGCCCCTGCCCGCCGCTTCGGTGGATTTCGTCTTTGCCAACATGTTTCTGCACCACGTGGACGACCCGGCCCGGGCCATCGCCGAGATGGCGCGGGTGGTGCGGCCGGGCGGGCGCGTGGTGCTGACCGACCTGGACAGCCACAACCACGGCTTCCTGCTCACGGAGCACCACGACCGCTGGCCCGGCTTCGCCCGCGCGGACGTCGAGGCCTGGCTCAAGGCCGCTGGCCTCCAGGCTGTGCAGGTGGAGTGCGTGGGGCAGAATTGCTGTGCAGAATCCTGCGACGGCGCCGCGTCGGCCAAAATCTCCATCTTCGCCGCCCACGCAACGCGGCCGCTCTGCGCCATCCCGGCCAGCCAGGCCGATCCGCTGGCTGTGGGCGCGCGGGCGCACGGCTTTTGGGACACGCAGAGGCCGCTTCTTTGCGCCGAGTCCGTGCTCCTGGCCGTGAGCGAGGGCCTGGGCGTCGCCTCGCCGTTGATCCCGCGTGTGGCCACGGGGTTTTGCAGCGGAGTGTCCCGCACCTGCGGGCCCTGCGGCGCCTTTTCCGCCGGGGTCATGGCCCTGGGGCTGGTCCTGGGGCGTGACAGCGGCAGGGACGACCTGGACGAGACCTTTGTGCCAGCGCAGGAGTTCCGCGAGTATTTCCTGAAGCGCTTCGGAGCGCTGAACTGCCGGGAGCTCACCGGGCATGATCTCGGCTCGCCGGAAGGACTCCTGGCCTATCGTCGGCAGGAGCTGAAGCGCACCCTCTGCGGCCCGCTGCTGGAGGCCGCCGCCGCCCAGGTGGTGCGCCTTCTGGCGGAACACCAGGACCGGGCGGGCTGAGGCATGGAAGGCCGCGCCGTCTTTCTCGATGCCTCGCCGGACGGCGGGGGCTGGGGCCAGAGCCTGGAATTCGGCGCGCCCTTGGCCGTGCGCCGGGCCGAGACCGTGGACGGGGTGCTCGGGGTGGTGGACTGGGCCGACCAGCAGCGCCGTGCGGGCCGCTGGGTGGTGCTGGCCCTGGCCTACGAGGCCGCGCCGGCCTTCGACTCCGCCCTTGCCGCGCATCCGCCGGAGCCGGGCGCGCCCCTGGCCTGGGCCGCCAGCCACGAACGCCCCTGGCCCCTGCCGGAGCAGCGGTCCGGCCGGAGCAAGGGAAGCGGCGTCTGCACTGTCTCCCCCTGGCGGGCGCTGGTCCCGCCCCAGAGCTATGCGGCGAACTTCGCCCGGCTGAAGGAGGAGATCGCCAACGGCGAGACCTACCAAGCCAACTACACCGTGCCGTTTGAGTGCGCCTTCAGCGGCGTGGGCGAGGACGACGACCGGGCCTGGTTCGACGGGCTGGCCCACGCCCAGGCCGGGGGCTTCTGCGCCTGGCTGGACATGGGCAGGCACCGCGTGCTGTCGCTTTCGCCGGAGCTGTTCTTCCGCCTGCATGGACGCGAGGTCCTGGC
>Ga0209373_10005368_pt1 | contig 10492 bp, 10 predicted proteins | sample Higcelweek5metaG_FD_187173 | JGI IMG/M metagenome (GOLD analysis project Ga0209373, IMG submission 187173) | Freshwater pond sediment microbial communities from the University of Edinburgh, under environmental carbon perturbations - High... | ecosystem: Environmental > Aquatic > Freshwater >...
TGGAGTAACAATTCCTAACAAACTAGCAAGAACGTTTCCTGCAAAAAGAGATTTTCCTTCTAAGGCTTTTCGGGTTCGTTCTGCAGTAAAGAAAGTTCTTATTATTCCCACAAAGAATATTATTAGTGCCAGTAATAACAGCACCTTTGGAACTTCAAAAATGAAAAATCGAATAGTCTCGGTTAAGTGAGATCCTTTTTCCATTTTGAAAACATCATCGATTAAAAAGTCAACACCAGGTTGCAGATAATGGTAAATTAGAAACCAAACAGGTAACAATAAAATCGGTAAGATAATTTTGCCTTTTTCGGTTTTGAAGAAATTCAGTGACATAAAAGTAATTTTAAAAATAAAATATCCACACGTAATATAAGCCTACTATAATAAAAACTATAGCCACTACTCGTCTAAACCAAATCTCAAAATTTTTCATTCGGTTGTAAAACTTTCCAACGCTAGAAAGGCTAAAGGCAAGAATCCATGCAAAAATTACAACTGGTAAACCTGTAGCTATTGCAAAAACCATTGGCATAAAATATCCACCAGATGCAGATACTGACAATGGAATTAGTGCCCCAAAATAAAGTACTGCACTATAAGGACAGAATGCTAAAGCCAGAGCTAAGCCCATAAATAATGATACCCAACTGCTGCCAGATTTTGATTTGTTTTGAAATTTTTCCGAAATTCCAGAGAATAATGAAAACTTTAGCTTAATGAAATCCAGCATAAAAATGCCAATTAAAATTAGGATAGGTCCTAGGAAATATCCACCATATAGACTAATCGCTTTCTGAATTTTAAAAGCACTTGATCCTTCACGAATAATAGCTATCAGAATAATGCCTAATACAGTGTAAGATACTGTACGGCCCAATGTGTAAAGTAATCCATTGTAAAAAACGCGTTTGCGATCCTGCAAATCTTTACTTATAAATCCTATAGCAGAAATGTTTGTCGCTAAAGGACACGGACTTATTGCTGTCATTATCCCAAGTAAAAATGCTGTGAATATAGGGAACTGACTATTTTCAGCTAAACTATTTAAAAATTCCATGTTATTTCTTCTTCTTTGCCAAGTCCTTTTGTACTTCGAGAATTAGGTTGTTTCCAGCTTGCAATTTATCATCAGGTTGAGCAATAAGATATTTCTTTACTAAATCGGACATATCGTAATAAATATCTCCTTTTTTCTTCTTTACAACCAAAATACATGTTTGTGAGGATGCATTATGCTTTGCTACCAAATCTTTGTTCGCTTCATCAGAAATCTTTACTGATTTAAAAACTACTTCTCCCTTAGGATAGTTTTTTTCAATAAGTGCTTTAATATCAGCTTCAAGTGTGTTGCAGGCTTTTGCTTTGCAGCAGGCCAAATCAGCTTTGAAATACAAAAATTCTGCTTTTTGTGCTTGAACAGCAATATTTAATCCGAAACAAATGGCAAATAATAAAATTACATTCTTCATAATTGATAAGGTTTTAATTGTTTAACATGTTGTTTATTTCGTCGGTAATTTGTTTTTTGAGTACCTCTGGAGATTCTTTAGCAGTGGCAAATGCATCATCGGTAATATCTGTGAACTTTTCACCACTGACAATTAACAGCGTACTCCAAGCTATTTCATATTTGTTTACAAGCTCTTCATTTTTAGAGTCAGTGATATCTATTTCCTTAAAAATAACATCTTTGTTGTCTTTAAAATTCTCCTCCAGTGTTGCTTTTGTAACATCCTGAACGGCAATACAAGTGGCACAACGTTGCTCACCATGAAAATAATATACAATTACTTTGGCTTCAGTTTCGCTATCATTCTTCTTTTCTGTACTGTTTTTACAAGAGTTTAAACTAATTGCTACAGCAAATACTACGACCAGATTAATAAATTTGTTACTCACACTTTTAATTTTCTTAGCGGAGTTCGTGAATGTTTTAAATTTCATAATTTTAATTTTTGGTTTTACTTCGTTAATTTAAATTTTAAATAAATCAGCAAAAAGCTTTTGTGCTTTTACCCAATTTTCACGATTAAGACAATATTTGATAAAAGGAGGCTCTGTTTCACCCTGAATCAAACCAGCATATTTAAGCTCTTTTAAATGTTGTGATAGTGTCGATCTCCCAACTGGAACTTCATCTACTAAATCGCCACTATAACAACATGAGTTTCTTTCCGATAACTTTTTTAAAATGTAAAGCCTTGTTGGATGACCCATGACCTTTGCCCAAATGGCCATCTGTTTTATGTCGTCCGATAATTCTATTTTTTTGGTCATCTTAAGATTCTTTTATTTTTTTCAATATTTCATCTTTTGATGGTACAGAACCTTTAAGTACAACCTTACCATTAATTACCAATGCAGGTGTTACCATAATGCTATAATTCATTATTTCTACAATGTCTTCAACTTTTGTTACTGTCGCATCAATTTTGTTTTCATCAACAACATCTCGAACTAATCTATCCAATTGTTTGCATTTTGGACATCCAGGACCTAAAACTTTTATTTCCATAATATTGTTTTTATAAATTATACATTTCGTTATTTCTTTGTTTCGCAAAATTACGAAATGATATTTAAATTAAAAAGTTTATTTTTAATTATTTTTTGTATTTTTATCAATTCTAATAGAAAACTTAATTTAAATAGTCTAATATGAAAAACAGATTAGTTTTATTTGTAGCATTTACAATTATTTTCGGTGTTGCAAGTTTTGCTCAAAACAATGTTGGAATCGGAACAACTACACCCCACTCATCTGCATTGTTAGATCTAACATCAACCAATCAGGGTTTGTTGATTCCTCGTGTTGTTTTATTAACTACAACAAATAGTACAAGCCCGGTAAATGGTCCAGCAACAGGATTACTAGTGTATAATGAGAGCGGTTCATTATCTCAGGGCTTTTATTACTGGAATGGTAGCGAATGGATTATGGTAGGAGCAGGAGGCTCAGTTGCTAGTTGCACTACATTGGATGAAGCATATGATTGTGAAGGTGCTGGAGCTGGAAGGCTCATTACAGCAGATGCTGGTTCTGTTGAAATAGTTTCTACCACAGAGTTTAAACCTCTTTTGGTTAAGAATTCAGGAGCCAATACGTTTGTAATCAGCGCTGAACATAGTAATACCGGAGTTTCTATTGCTGCTGGATCTACAAATGCTGCAAATACTTACTCAACTATTCAAGCTACAACTAATTCATCGTCTAACATTGCTTCTGCTATTTTGGGAAGTTCCTCAGGACTAGCTTACGGTGTAACAGGTCAAATCGAAGCAACAGGTACTTCATCTGCTGGTGTGAATGGAAATAACCTGAGAACATCTGGTGGATATGGCGTTTTTGGAATGGGTGTGACTGGGGTGGTAGGACAGACTAACTATCTACAAGGATATGGTGTATATGGTATAAACACCGGAACTTTAGGTACTGGTGATGGACCCGGGGTTTATGGTATTGGACAAACTGGAGTTTACGGACAGACAACAAATGGTGATTTTTTTGGCGTATATGGTGAAAATATTAGTACAAGCACAACTGCAACTAATGTTGGTGTTGCTGGTTGGGGTTGGGTTGGCGTGTTTGGACAAGACGATGGAACTGGTTTTGGTGTTTATTCAGATGGCGAATTAGGAAGTTCAGGTACTAAATCATTTGTAATTGATCATCCACTTGATCCAGGAAACAAAATGCTAAAACATTTTTGTGCCGAATCACCTGAGGTATTAAACATATACAGAGGGAATGTTATTCTAAATGAAAATGGCGAGGCTGAAGTTTCACTTCCTGAGTATTTTTCTGAAATAAACATAAATTTCTCATATTACTTAACTCCTATTGGTGGCCCCGCTCCTGAATTACATGTGAAAGAAGAAGTTAGAGGTAATTCTTTTGTAATAGGAGGAGGTACACAGAATTTGAAAGTATCATGGGTACTATACGCAGAAAGAAATGATAAATACATTCAGGAAAATCCTAATTCAAAACTAGTTGAAGTTGACAAAAGAGAAAAGGGAACATATATTCGTCCGGAACTTTTTGGACAACCTGATAATAAAGGGATGTTTTATAAAGAGAAACATAACATTCAAAATATCGAAGTAAAGGAGCAAAAAGTTATGCCGATTTTGAAATAATGGTCTATTAAAATATGGCTTGAACCCAAATTATTAAATTGAAGTAAAATTAGATTATGGAAAACGAAATATTAGGGATTGGTTCAAGGGTGAACCATAAAGATTATGGATTTGGAGTAGTGATACAGGTTAAGGCTGCATCTTATCTGATTACATTTAAAGAGCAGGGTACAAGAGAGATCTTGAAAAACTATGATGGCCTGGAAGTAATAGATTTGATGGAACAGCCTGACGATCTAATCAGCTATGAAGTTGTTGAACAAAGTCTTATCAAAATTCTTCGTCAGTTTTCAGATTTACAAGAAGTTGTCCCAATTGCAGACAAATGGAGAGGTGGTACTTTAATTCTAAAGCCATCAAACTCTGAGATGAAACCTTACGAAATGCCTATTTCGACATTTTTTAACAAAATAATTATGGTACGCGACAGGTTAAGAGTTCTCGAACAAAAAGTAAATGCCAGTAAATTGTGCGAAGAAGATAAAGTTGCTTGTCAGCAATATATTACGAGATCATACGGTAGTTTGACTTCGTTTAACATATTGTTTAAAAACAAGTCAGATATTTTTGTTGGAGAATCGTCTAAAGACTAAAAATTAGTAGTTTTACTGACAAGGTATTTATACCGACTAACATTTTGGATATTTGATAATTGCTGTAGTTGTTATAAACATAGATTATGAAACTTAAAAACCACCTTCCTCAAATTGTAATTTTTGCATTTGCGTTTATACTTTATGCTAATACTCTTGGTCATCAGTATGCTTTAGATGACAAGATGATGTATTGGAAAAATGAATTTGTGCAAAAAGGAGCATCTGGGATTAAGGATATTCTGACCTACGATTCAATGGTTGGAATGTTTGGTAAAGATACAAAAGAACTAGAAGGTGGCCGATACAGACCATTATCACTTGTAACATTCGCTTTGGAGGTCGAGTTTTTCGGCACAGAAACTACTGATGTTTCAGCTAAAGAGCCATTTATTGGATGCCCAGGTGTAAGTCATTTTTTTAATATAATTCTGTATTGTATTTCACTTCTGCTTCTTTTTAAGGTACTGACAAAATTGTTCAGAGATTATAAGCCAAAATTTTGGTATCTTGGAATGCCTTTTCTTGCAACAATGCTATTCGCTGCTCATCCATTGCATACCGAAATTGTTGCAAATATCAAAGGTAGAGACGAAATTCTTGCGTTCTTATTTTCAATTGCAGCTCTAAATTCTATTTTGAACTACATTGATAAAAACAACAAACTCGAATTAGTAAATGCATTTGTATTTATTTTTCTGGGTTCAATGGCAAAGGAAATTACTATTACATTTCTGGCTGTCGTTCCTATCAGTATTTACTTTTTTAGAAAAGAAAAATTGTCAAAATATCTTGTTTCATTAATACCACTAGTTTTAGGAGCAGTCTTGTATCTTATCATCAGAGATGCAGTTATTGGTGATCAGGCGGCAATAAAAGCCACAGAGTTGATGAATAATCCATTTCTAAATGCCACTATCGGTCAAAGATATGCAACTGTAGTACTAACTCTGCTTATATATCTTAAACTGCTGGTTTTCCCACATCCGTTAACTTGGGATTATTATCCATATCATATTCCAATTGTTGATTGGTCAGATTGGCGTGTAATTACAGGCTTAATTTTGTATATGGCACTTGCTGCTATTGCAATATATGGAATACGAAAGAAAAGCATTTATTCTTTCGGGATTCTTATTTATGCCGCAACATTATCTATCACCTCAAATATTTTCTTCAACATTGGAGCGTTTATGAGCGAAAGGTTCGTATATGCTTCACTTCTGGGGCTTTGTGTTATAATTGCTTATTTGATTTCCGAGAAACTCCCAATGAAAATTGTTCATCTACAGAAATATAGAAAAACCGCATTGGCAATAGTGATAGTTGTTTTAGTCGCGTTTTCAGTTAAAACTATTTCGCGAAATGTGGTTTGGGAGAATAATCAGACATTGTTTGCTCACGATATTAATATTAGCACAAATTCCGCTAAGGGAAACAGTACCTATGCCAGTGAACTTTACAAACTATCAGAAGATGCCGAAATTGCCGGTGACACTGCCTTGCGTAATAAGTACATGCTTGAGTCGATTCCTTATTTCGAAAAAGCGATTGAGATTTATCCTGAATATAGTGAGGCTCTAATTAGGCTTGGAAATATCCATTATAAACTTAATGGGGATTACAAAAAGATGTTTGAATACTATATTAGGAGTTTAAAAACCAGTCCTTTGAATGCGGATATATGGGCGAATACTCTTGGTGTACTCATTTATAATGTGAATGATGCTGCTTACGAAAAATATATTTGGACAGAATTTATTAAGTACTCTCCCGAACACTATCAATCTTATTTACAGTTGGGAAATCTGTACTATTTTGCTCAACCTATACAGCCTGACTCAGCAATTTACTGGTATGAAATTGCAAAGACAAAAACTACAAAAGATTTTGCACTACTCTTTAATTTGGGAGTTTCGTATGGCAATATTAGCAATTTTGCAAAGGCAAAAGAAAACTTATTGCTTGCTGCTGAGATAAAAGAAGATTCTGAAGTATACAGATATCTTGGAATTGCATATGGCATGGAAGGTAATGATGCGAAAGCGTTGGAGTGTTTTGAAAAAGCGCTAAAATTGGATCCCGAAAATGAACAGATTAAACAGAATATAGTATTTGTTAATAAACGTTTAGGTAATTAATTCAATAAAATTCAGTATTTTTTGTTAATTTTAATAATGGGGTTTTAATGATTTGTCTGATTTATGAAAAAGTATAATTCTACAATTGCTCTAAGTCTTGTTTTTACACTTATTTTAGTAAACTTTGCTTGCAATGATAAAAATAAAAAAACTGGCCTTGATAAAAAAGGTGTCGAAGTTGTAGTCCCTACTGATTCTGTATTGCTCTTATCTGCGGAAAATCAGTTTGGTATATTTTATAGTTTTCTTGAAAAATCAGATTATCAGGCTTGTGTGAAAATGTTTAAAAGCGAATTGTTGACCTCCCCAGGTGAAGAATCTTTGAAAAATGGATTATCTCAAAGAAATCAAACCATGGGTGTTCCTCAGAGTTTTGCTTTAGTTTACAATTACATGGATTTTAAAACTCAGTCTGATACTGTATTTTATTTTATCATACGCGTTTTTAATAAAAATGGTGGAATGTGTTATGAAAAGGTTGGCTTAGAAAAGACTAACAAAGAATTTTTTATTGGTTTGTACGAATATAGTCCAGTTCCGTATTATGATATTAATTCAGCAAATGACACACGGTCCGAGCTTTATAAAGCAATTGCGAAAATGTATAAGGAGGTTAATTCTAAGAATTATGATGCTATACTTAAATTGGTAGATCAGAATATGATTGAATCGCAGGGAAAGGCTAAAATTCAATCTATGCTTGAGGAGCAATTTAAATCTTATTTGAAGATAAATGACTTTGTCGTTAAGTCTGTTTCAGTAGATTTTATAGCTAATAAGCCACAAATCAATCTGGTGTTGGAAGTAGAAGATGAAAAAGGAGAGGTGTTTACCGAGAATCTTGGTTTTGTTGACAATTTAGGTTCTCTAAAAATTATACAGTACAAAAGACTTGAAAAAGTTAATACATCATCTTCGGGTGAAGTCGAATTGTCTAAAGATGAATATGGTCATTACAAAAAGGAAGCAGGTAATTTTTATACAAATTTGTCGAGTGGTAATTATGATGCCATTATGTCAAAAATTGATAAATCTGTATTCCAGAATAACGATTTTAATTCAATCAAGAATTCCTTCGTCTCTCGAAATGAATATTATGGAACTCCGCTAAATCAGGAAAAAACTCGGCATGAAATTAAAGCTGTAAATGGGATAATTATTGTCGACTTCTATTTTGATGTTTCGAATTCTAAGGGAATTAAATCATATGAAAAAGTATCTATTGCTTGTGTAAGTAATAAAGATTACAGGCTTTATGGATATGACTATTCTGACAAACCATTATAATTTTTTTTCTAGCAACCATTTTAAGCTAAATAGAGTTTAAATAATATTACAAAAGAAGTTTGTATTTGACTAATGGAATACCTGATTAACATATGAAGAATGTTTTTTCTATATTAATTTCTTTGTTTTTGGTTTTACTTGCCGTTTTTACTTCATGTAAAAAAGAGCCAGAGGAGGAACAGCCCGTTAATTCTATATGGAAGAATATTATTTTGGCAAACCCTACCGACTATAATTTGCCGGATGAAATTGATGGAGAACTTACATTTATTATGAGTGATGCTCGAACATATGAATCAGAAGGTTGGTTTGTTAAAACAGATAATGGAAATTACATCCTTAAAGACTCATTAATATTGCCTACAGGTGAAAATCTATTATATTTATTTGTAAAATTTGATATTCACGGTTGGGAACTTGAAGCTGAACTACCACCATATTCTGTTAAAGAGTACACTTGCAAAGATACTATCGAAGTAGATATCTCCTGCGGTTGGGCAAGAGTATCATATTTAAACATTGATTCTGTTTCCCAAACTAGTGTTGAATTAACGTTTAAACTCGAAGATATGGGTGTAGACTCAGTTACTGACATATTAGTCAAAGTTAAAAATCTTGATGAAACCGAAGAACACAATCTTCTCTTTCCAGCAGAATGTGGAGTTTATTCTGCCTCGTTTGCCGGATTATCAGCAGGTGAATCATATTTGTGTCAAATATATGCGCATAATTTGAGCGGCTATAAACATTTGGCTGATTGCGGTTTTCAAACGCTTGAGGGCTACATTCCTCTAACAGCTGAAACATGGGATGTTAGCAATATTACAAGTAATTCTGCAAGTTTGAGTGGCACAATATTGTTTTCTGGTGATGAAACTACTGTTGTTGAAAGAGGTTTTATTTGGGGTACTAATGCTGACCTCAACTACACTCAAAATTTTGGTATCAAATTATGTGGCAATGGTGTTGGCCCGTTCTTCGCTACTATTAATGGTTTGAGTTATTCTGTTGATTATTATTTTAGGGCCTATGCAAAAAATGCTGATTCTGAAATTGTTTATGGAGAAGTCGTATCATTTACAACGAAGGACTTGAGTCCACCAACTATTGGGACTGTTCAACTTTACTCAATTACATCAAATTCTGCTTATTGTAGCGCTGCAGTATCAGACGATGGTGGGAATCAAATTTCAGACAAGGGTTTTGTATATAGTTTTTCAAACGATCCTAGTCTGGAGAGTTTCTTTGGAATTACGCACCATGGTGCAGGTGTTGGAGGTATCGCTCGTACGATTGTTGATTTATGGCCCAATCGAACCTATTATATTCGCGCATATGCAGTTACTTCTTTTGGCGTTTATTATGGAGATGTTACGGTTTTACTACTGAGCCAATTAATCGAATAGTAATCTTAGTAGTCGATAATCTTGAAACAATTATAGACTCGATAGAACTTACCCAATCAAACCCATAAACTCATCTTCGTTTATGATTTTAATTTTTAGTGCTACAGCTTTTTCAAGTTTTGAAGGGCCGATGTTTTCACCTGCAACTAGGTAGTCGGTGCTTTTCGATATTGATGAAACGTTTTTACCGCCATGTTTTTCGATTATATCTTTAATTTCTTCGCGCGAAAAATTAGTAAATGTGCCACTGATAATTATTGATAAACCTGCAAGTTTCTCCGACAATTTTTCTTCTTCTTGTATCTCGAATTGTAGACCAGCATTCATTAAGTCAGCAACAATTCTAATATTATCTGTTTTTGCAAAATACTCAATGATACTGTCGGCAATACGGTCACCGATTTCGTCAACTGCTGTAAGTTCTTCTTTGGTGGATGAGGCAAGTTTTTCAATGTTTTTTAAAGCATAGGCAAGCTTTTTTGCAACTGTTTCGCCCACAAATCTTATCCCTAAGGCAAAAAGTACTTTGTCGAAACTCACCGTTTTAGAGTTTTCAATGCTTTTAATGATATTTTCAGCCGATTTGTCCGCCATTCTTTCGAGTGGGAGAATCTGTTCCTTTGTTAATTTGTATAAATCTGCAATTGACTTGATAAGACCAGCATCATAAAACTGAGATACCGTTTCTTCACCAAGACTATCAATATTCATTGCCTTTCGCGAAATAAAATGTTCTATTTTACCTTTTATCTGAGGAGGACAATTGTCGCTATTTGGACAGAAATGTTTGGCTTCGCCTTCTGGTTTTATTAGTTCTGTTCCACATTCGGGACAAAGTGTGATGAACTTGGTAGGAGTGGAGTGATGCTCATGTGTTTCTACTCCAACGATTTTAGGGATTATTTCGCCTCCCTTTTCTACATAA
>Ga0209373_10005371_pt1 | contig 10488 bp, 9 predicted proteins | sample Higcelweek5metaG_FD_187173 | JGI IMG/M metagenome (GOLD analysis project Ga0209373, IMG submission 187173) | Freshwater pond sediment microbial communities from the University of Edinburgh, under environmental carbon perturbations - High... | ecosystem: Environmental > Aquatic > Freshwater >...
AATAAAAAAGGCGAAGGAAACAATAAGAAACAGAATAATTGACGAATAGTACTTTTTCATCTAGTTTCTATTGTATTTGATACAAAGCTTTTTGTACTGAGAGGAATTTTTACTGTGTCCGGCCTGTCTCCCGGATAGTCTTCGAAATATACTTGAAAAGTCTGATTGTGGTAAAAAACGCGGAATAATTCAGAACCCCCCGAAGCGTTTGATATCTGCTTGCTTGAACCCCACTCTGCACCGTAATCACCGGTATCGTTTATAAATTCAAAATATCCTTTGGGTGGAGTTGGGTAGTTTGATTGAAGGAAATTTATTAGATTCCGAGAGATTAATCCACGATTAACAGCATAGCTTCTGGTATAGGTAAGGTAAAACATAGACGTATTTAATATCAAAAAAAGAAAAATGAATGATTTGGAGAGTATGTTTTTGTTGTGCTCACAGATATGTGAAAGAAAGTATGCAAATCCAATCATGGGTAAGGTCAGTTCCAAAGTAAACTTGTGCCAAGGAAGAAATAAAACGGGAAAGAGGCTAATAGTAAAGAAGGCGGCCGAAAAAATTATAGTTCGATCAATTTTTCTGATGAATTTTATTAATAAAAGACCGGTATTGATGATGGTAGCTGCGAGAAAAGTAAGAATAAACTTTGACCAAAGCGGATAATCGGTAAAGAAACGCGGCAAGATTTTAAGACCGCTACCGACATAATCAACCAGTAACTCGGGAGCACCCAGTGACCAGAGAGAGTACCAGAATAGTGTATTTGCGGCTCTTATAGGTGAAAAATCCCAGATATAACTATCTCCCCCACTTCCATGGAAGACAAAGAGGCGGAGGTAAAGATAGGGAATTAGAATAGCAATGTATGGAATCAACCTCTTGAGATTGATTTTGTTTTGATACCAGTCAATGAGTAATAACAGCGGTGGTAAGACAACGGCGGTTTCTTTGCTCAGTAGAGCCAGAATAAACGAAGCAATAGCAATAACCGGTTTTTTCCGGAAAGTTATTAAACTAAGCAGAACAAAATTTACCAAGAATAATTCCTGATAAGCGGAAATAAAAAATAACCGGGTGAAGTTGGTGACGGAAATAGCATAGAAAAATATAACAAGCGAAACATTTTTTGTTAGGGTTGAAGTAAATTTATAAAGAAGGTAAATACTTAAACAAAAAAGTATAAATCCAAACACATAATAAGGAAGTGGGTTTAGACCAAAAATCCTTTGAAAAGAAAGGAAGAAAACTTGGGTTGAGAGGGGGCGGTAAAAGGAAGCGGTTTGGGGATTGAAAAAAAACGAAAAGAAGTTTAGAAATTCACGAAATGAATGGATATCGGAAAGTCGAAGATGAAACCAGTCGTCTGAAGAAAAAAAAGGGTTCATGACTTATTCTAATATATCTCCCGGTGATTATTTTGTTTTTTGTGCATAAATAATGATATTGTTCCCAAAGGTCGGCATCAGATTGGCTAGAAGTCTGGAGTATATTTTTCCTGAAGAATGAAAGTTTATAACCATTGATGAAGAATTTAGAATCCGGAAACCATTTTCTTTTAGCAGCTGACACAAACTAGTGCGGGTAAAATATCGCACATGTCCGGCATCGGTAAATCTTCTTGTGGTTTCAAGAAATGGGTTTTTACCAACCAGAAGCATCAACCTTCTTCCAAGAGCGGCTACGTTGGGAGTGGTGATAACAAGTTTTCCGTCCCTTTTTAATACTTTACTGATGTTCTTGAGAAAAAAATCTGTATCAATAATATGCTCAATAATTTCACCGGCAAATACTATGTCAAATTTTTCCGTAACTTTTTTTGACCATTCAGAGTTAAGAGAAATATCGTAAACTTTTATTCCCTTTTCTTTTGTTTTGCGAATAGCATTTTTACTTATCTCAATTCCGACCACTTCATTGCCGGCATCTTTTATCCTTTTTGATATTGACCCATCCCCGCAACCAATATCAAGAACCAGCTTGTTCTTTCCAATGAGGTTTATTATTTTATTTATCCTGATCTCGACTGTCTTATTGATTTGAAAATCGCTCGCATACCGCATTGAATTAAAAACTTTATCCTGTGAGTAGTTTTCCATTGTTGGTGTATTTTTTTAATGTATCTTCAGAGTAATGCCCCCCAGACTGATTTCGGATTTTTTATCCGGTTTTAAACGAAGTTCAATAATACCCTGAATAATAGTAATTCCGAGAAAAATGAAGACCCAACCGGCAGAGTTTTGTGATAACTGAAATTGATTTAAACTGCTAAAAATAGCTGTTAAGAGGGTGAAGAAGGAGACAAATATTGCACCAAAATAACTGCTTATTTTGTATAAAAAGACGGTTTCTATCCAACAGAAAACCAGTACTTGAGGAACAAGATATCCAACTTTTGTCTGAAATATAACCTGAAGAATTATAACAATCATCATAAATAACGATGGAAGGATTCTAAAATGATTATTTTTTATAAATAAGAATGCCAAAAAAATAAAAAACGGGGTCAGATAGGTGAATAGAGCAATGATATATCCGATATCGGTAATAAGATTTAAGATTCTTAAGAAAATATAGTTGACTGCGTTTGCAGGTTTGAGCAAATCCGAACGGGCAAACTGATATTTGGAAGTGAAAACCGGTCGAATTGGACTAGTGGCAATGGCGTTGGTTTCTGTTCCCCCGATAGATTCAATCTCGAAGACGTATGTCTTATTTTTTGAGTTGGTAATGATAGGAAACCCAAAGGGAAAGAGTTCTTTTGGCTGAAACTGGTCGACTTTGTGTTGGCTTTCATAGTACCAAGCTGTGCTGTTTTTTTCTTTGATCCGAAAAATGATGGCGTCGGTACTCATTTCGTTTTGATTATCAAAACGAAATGAAAGCCCCCCTAAATTGTTGGTTTTGGCAGTGAAAAACCCGGAGACCACATTTCCTTTTAATAGCAAACCAGAGGAAAAATGGTCTAATTGGCTGGTTTTGTGTCCAATACTAATCGCGGTGAAGCTATTACCGGCACCGACATAGACAGTTTTTATCACCAAGAATAGACCCGCAAAAAATAGTAGTAAGGAAATTAAAATATTTAGATTTCGTTTCTTTTTCATCTTTTTTTGTGAATTATTTTTATCAGACGGTAAGGTTTAAGTATATATGTAAGGCATATTAATAGAGTGATCAAAGATATAGCTGAACCCAAATTAAAGAGGTGTTGTGGCCAAAATTCGATGATTAAAGAAATATCGTATGTACCATTGGGGTTTTTAACACAATCCGTTGATTTATTTTTTTGACAAATTTCTGAAGGATCGATAGTCCAACCATTGGCATTGCCGTTGACTTGTAAGTGTTTTGCGGAGGTTACAACCGTTCCATGGAGTAGTGTTTCAAGCAGATTGCCGGAGGATAAATTATCGTTTTGAATCGTACCTTGAAAATTTTTGGAGATATAGCCCGCTCCAACCGAGTCTAACCAGTTGCGGGAAAGATAAAGAGTAAGTTCATCGCTTGTTGCCTGTTCCAAATTTTCTTTTAACGGATATCTGCCGGTTAGGGATTTAATACCGTTACTGGAATGTTGAGGGGTAAGATATAACCGCCAATCGGGGTGATATTGTTCGTTAAAAATAAGAATGAAAGGTTTTGATGTTTGATGAATGACCAGTCTGTATTTGGTGGGATTAATATTTTTAAACTCAGTGACCCGATTGTTATCCTGAGTAGAGTTTCCGGAAATAAAATCCTTTATAAAACTATCTTTATTTTTAAAAAGGACGGCTGTTCTAATATCAAAATCGTCCCTGGATACGATATCCGGTAAATCTTTTATCTCTCCCTCGCTAAATAATATTTTATTGGTGGTGAAGACGTGCGGAAGAAAAATGTTTGACTTGCTGTTGACAATATTAATTGATGTTAGCTGCCCTATGGTTGTTACGTTATCCGGAAAAACACTTTTTATCTTTTCCTGCAGATGATTAAAGGTATCTCTATCGTCAGGGTACCAGTATGGACTATCAGTTACCGTTCCCCAGTTAATATCGTTATGAAAAATTATTGTACTAATGTTTTGGAATCCGAGAAATTTGAGATATTTCTTGTCGGTAACTAATTTTGAGAGGTTGTAGTCATTGACCGAATCATAATCAATATAGAAAGTCCGCTTACTGGACAACATATAAATGGATGGATATATCGAAGCATATCCATCCTTGCCGTCATTCCACCAAAATGAACCCATACCGATTTTGTTTATGGGAACAGGAAAAACAACAGAGTCAAGTTTGTTCTCGTTTAAAGAATTTGATAACTGATAGTATTCCTGAGGGATATTAACCTGACGATTGGCAAAATCTCCAACATTACGGAACAGTTCGCCTGTCCAAAAAGGAAAGGTAAAAACAAGATAGATTAAAAAGATAATGAAAATGATAAGAGAATATTTATTTCGAATCATAAGATCTTAAGTAGAGCTCGCGCGCTTTTTTGATTTTTTGGGAAGAAAAACGTTTTTTAATCGGTTTGGCGGGGATTCCTCCAACAATCGTATATGGAGGAACATCTTTCGTAACTACTGCTCCGGAGGCAACTATTGAGCCCCTGCCGATGGTTACATTTGGAAGAATGACTGCATGTGTACCTATCCAGACATCATCTTCAATAATAATCTTTCCCTGTATCGTTTTCTGCAACATCATAGGTTTTAAGTCCGCATGGTCGTGTTCGCCTGCCAGTATTTCACAGTACTGACCAAGCATAACGTAATTTCCTATCTTTATTGAACCAAATCCAAGAAGGGTGCAGTTGTTATTAATATAAAAGTGGTTACCTATCTCAATATTCCAAGGACAAACTATCTGAACATTGTCCATAAAGACGACATCTTTTCCGAGATGTTTAAAAAACTGTTTCCAAAATAAATATCTAGTATATATCTTTGTGTACTCCTTAAGGCGGTAGAGGAAACGTAATAACTCGATAATTATCTTTTTCATTTACGGGATTGTTTTATTTTAATATTGAAAATCATATCGAGACCAAGAGTAAATAAAACGAGCATTGAAAGAGCAATATAACCAATAAACCTTTGATATCCTGATCTAAAAATTGTGGTCAGATTGAAGTGTGAAAAGATAAAATGATTAAGATTACCTAAGGGGTTATAACTACCTTTCAGGAAAAAAATGAATACTGTTAGTGTCAAACCAAAAAATAAAATATAAGAGCGGTATTTTTTTCCAAATAAAGCCAAAAAGGAGACTACTGGTATAAGAAAACTAAAAATCAATAATGGATTGGAGAGATATGGTTGGTACCAATGATAGTAGGGGGTTCCTTTTGAGTAACTACCGAGTGCCCAGTAACCCATTAGACGGATACTGTCTGAGATCCGCGAAGAGTTAAGAATAAATAGTGAGTCGGAATCCCTATATATTTGAACAGACGAACCGATACTTTGACTCATGGTATAAGCAAACCCGTAGGAAAGAGGGAGGAGATAAAACATGTTTAGGAGAAACCAAATTCCAAAAGTTGTAAGCGAGCTCAGAATTGCCGTTTTAATTTTCTTGGCTTGGCCGAAGTTTAAATATAGAAAAAATATTAAGTACAGAAACAAGAAGAATAAATCAAGGATAATAAATGGGATTGTCTGATAAGCGGGAGTGATGGTTGCGGTATACAAAACAGCCAAGAGAACTGCACTTCTTAATATTTTTGGTTTTTGAGACTGAAGATTTTTGATAAATATTGCCAAAATGAAAGGGTAAAATGAATATCGGAAGAGTATTTGAGATAAGCCAATCCACAGGAAAAGAGAGCCAAAATTAAATGTGTAAAAGAAAGCTCCAATTGCCCTGCTGATCTTATTGGTTGAGGGCGCAATTGTAGAAATTAAATAATAAAAAGAGAGCCCCGAAAAAAACAAGAGTGTCGTAAAAAGCAATTTTTGATATACGGATGGATCAAGAGGAATAGAAAATAAGTAAAAGAACTTGACTATCAACCCGAGAGGAGCGATAAACGCAAGTTTTATTGCATCATAACTTCCGGGGGCAGTGTTGGATGACCAGATATAGAAAAAAGTATCATCCTGAGCTTTCATACTGAGAGGTAGACGAGTGTCGTTTGAGAATAAAAATTGATGGTTGGCATACCAAACGTGATCGATAAAAAAATATGTCACTATATATAACAGTAACGCTGCCAATATAATTTTTATCCGAGGATGATGGAGAATTTTGGATATCATTTAAAAAATCAGAATAATATTTCTTTTACTAGTATAGCGGTGATTTGATTTGCCGTGTCACCAGAAATAATAATGTTTATTATCAAAATACTATTTAGAAGATGTAATAATTTTTAGTTCCCGATTGGCGATTGAACTCCAGTTATACTGTTTAACAAATTCTTTAGCTTTTTTCCGTAAACGGATTAATTCTATTTTTGAGTCCAGTAGACTAATGATTTGTTTAGAGAACTCAATCTTGTTCCCGACAGGTACAGCAACAAAACTATCTTTCCAGACCGCAGTCAGTTCTTTTAAACCGTATGAGATAACCGGAGTGCCGGCTGCCATTGCTTCACCAATTACAATTGCCCAATTTTCTTCATAACTCGGCAAAACAAATAGTTCACTTTGGGCAATTTTTTTAAATTTTTCTTTTGGATCATAAATAGTACCAGAAAAAATTATTGAGTTATTCAGATGTTTTTTCCTTACAATCTCTCTAGCCCTTTCTCCATCAATCCCCTCTCCAATGATTAATATTTTTGCGTGAGGATGATTCTGTAAAACCAATTCCCAAATTTCAATAATATCGAAGATTCCCTTGACTGCCTGTAATCTTTTCATGAAAACCGCGGTATATTTTTTTGTCTTTACCTTGTCTGTAATTGCCGATATTTCATCATAGTTAACACCACATTCGACGGCATGAATTTTCTTCCGATTTACTCCTTCACTCCGTAATTGTATTTCAGTACTTTTTGAAACCGGTAAAAGTACATCGGCAAACCAGTTTGCCAACCAAACACTCAACCGTTCGTTTAGAAAAAACATAATAGAGCTAAGAACGGTAGATTGTCTGCGTTTCCATGGAGGAAATGGAGGGAGCCAGTGAACAACTGTTGCCCATTTTATTTTCCGTGGATTTCTAAGTTTTAATCTGATTGCCGGTAGAACATCAAAAACCATTTCGTTGGTGCTGTAAACAATTCCCTCATTGAATCCATTAAGTGATGCCGGAAGAAAAAAGCAGGATTTTAATGCCCTTAATACAAATGTAAATCTGTTAATTTTTTTTGAAGTGTCAAAATTGTGAAAGACAACTTTCAATCCCATGCTTTGACATAAATTTTTACCACCAACGGAACTTAAAAGATGTATTTCGTGTCCTTTTGCTGCCCACGCTTTGGCAATTTCAATAAACCTGACTTCTCCCCCGCTGAGTCCCGGATTTTCTCCTACGATGGCGTTGGCGATAAATAATATTTTCATAAACAATTACCCCAACCCGCTATATTTCCTTAGGACATTATAAAAAGCAAAGTCTAAAGGAAGACCAAAATATTTAAATTTCCAACGAAGATCAACAAGCGCTTTAAAAGAACGGAATCCTAAATACAAAAATCCTTTATAGAAAATATTTTTTATTCTTGCCGTAACCAGACCAAACGAGTCAGGATCTTTAAAGAAGAAAATATAGATGGAGATCATTAAGATTTTTTTTGCTTGCTTACGGGTAACCCAAGTTTGACGGACTTTCATCTTTGAAGCATCTTCGGCGGCGATTAAATATTCGTGCCAATCTTCGAATTTGTCCGGTATTTCAAGACCCATCTGTCTACTTTGTTCAAATAGAGCCGTACTGGGGTATGGTAAGTATAAGGCAAACATCTGTCTAATCCGGGGGTATATCTTGAACATTCTATCAATCAACCTTAATGAGGATGTAAGTTCTTTGTCGGTGATTTTGTGACATCTATTTAAGTTTTTAGACCGCGGAAAACCAACCAAGAAAGAGCTCAGAATCTTGACGTCGTACTTGGCGCAGATTTTGGTTAGTTTTATCGTGTCGGAAACGGTGATGTCTTTTTGCATGTACGCAAGAGTGTTGTTGTTACCCGACTCTGATCCAATAAGAATGCAAGCGAGTCCACTGTCTTTCATTAGTTTCCATGTATCGTCACTGTATTGGCTCATTTGTCTAGTGCGACCATTAACATTGCCCCACTTGATATTGACATTTAGTTCAATAAGTTTTTTTGCAAACCGGCGTGAACGTTCTTCGCTGATAAAGAAATTGCTATCGATAATCTGAATTGAGTCAATATTGTACTTTTGTTTTAACTCTGCGATTTCTTCCGCTGCTTTTTCGGGTGACAGACCAACCCAGCGGCGTTTATTTACAATTTGTTCAACACAAAATAGACAACGATGGGGGCAACCGTAACTGGTGTAATAAACAAGAGACCGCTGTCCATATTCTTGAGGTGCCAAAAACTTTTCTACATCGATAAGATGATAAGGAACGGGAGGAAAATTATCCAATGATTCTATTGGTCGGGGTGCGTTTTCAATGATTTTTCCCCGCTTATCTTTATAGATTACCCCCAAAATGTTTTTTAATGATTTTTTACTTTTTAACGCTTTTACCAGTTCGGTAAAGGTTCTTTCCCCCTGACCATAAACCACGATATCTACGAGTTCATCTTTAATAGTTTCATGAGGAAGAATAGAAGGATGCCACCCCCCCCAAACAAGTGGAACTTTGGGATATTTTTTTCTGACTGCCCGAGCTATCTGCAGACCATCATAAATAGAGTATCCGGTTAAAACAGAGAATCCTACGCAGACTGCATCTTTTGCTTCTTTGACAGTCGCGGCAATATAATCTTTGTTTACCAACGGGTCAATAATCTTTACCGTATAGCCATCCTTGACAAGAAATCTGGAAATCGCTAAAAGTGCCAATGGAGCTCCGCTGTAAGGTCTGGTTTTTGAAAATACATGTGGCCTGACCAAGACTATCTTTTTTTTGGGTTTGTTTGTAATCATTATTAAATATTATTTGTAATCTTATTGGTAATAGTTGTTATAACAAATGATTTTTATCCGAGATACAAAGAATACCATACTCTTTTAAAAACCAAGGGTAACGGAAAACTTTGTTGTTAATAAATATTAATATTTTATGAACTATTGAGTTATCAATTATTGGTTTTCCAACTTTCCCATAATCGGTTGAGTCTTGGCCGGTATGAATTGTAAAACGGTCAATTATTTCAAATTTTCCGCTTACTAATTTTTCCAGAGATTCCGGTGTAAAAGTATACGGGTGACCAACATTATTGAATTTACCGATTTTTTCGCTTAAATTTTTTATTTGAGTAATAAAAGGAGAGTATGTGTAACAAATAAGAAGAAAGTAACCATCTTTTTTTAATACTCTTTTGACTTCACTTACCACTTTATTTGGAATTTGAGTATGATCAATCACATTCCGGCAAACAACCAGTTTAAAGCTGGAGTCCGGAAACGGCATCTTTTCCCCCTTTCCTTCAATTATCTTAACTCCGGGAATAGAGTTTTTGTTTGTGAGATTAAGTTTACCCGCCAATGGCTCTAAACCGGTAACTTTTCCTTTTCCCAGAAGTCTTGAGGGAACTGTCGGGCCGCAGCCTAAATCAAGTACCCGATCTGTGTCTTTTAGTCCGATCCGTGTAGAAACTTTTGGAAATAATTTCGAAAATTTCTTTACAAGTTCCTTCCATTCATCCTCAACAATATGGGGAACATTTGCCCAGTCGTATAACTCAAATTTTTGGGCTTCCTGCCAACGGTTCATATTCTTCCCTTTCCCAAAAACATATTAAAAAGTCTTAAATAAACAATTTTCCAAAAAAGCGAGCTTCTTATGGCAGTAAAAGAGTTCAAGTATTTGGCAAGCCGGATTTCTGTGGCAGTGAGAATTGGATGATCCAGTATGCTCTCCCAAGCATATGATGTAATTTTTTCTTTCTTCTTTTTATTTACCCAGTGATTGGCATAACAAAGGTCTCCGAGTTCTGTACCTATAAGAGGATAAAAGATTGAAGCCATAACAAAATCCGGTTTAGCCCTCCAATTAAGCCAAAGGGTCCTAAGTAACATACGGCGGTTTTCCATAGGTAAACCGACCATGGTGAATGACCATGTCTGAAGGCCAATTTTCCTAGCCCGATGGAAAGCCTCAATCGTAACTTTATTTGTCATGTACCGTTTCATCATCGAACTCCGGTATTTTTCATCCCCACTTTCGACACCGATAAGTAATAAGTAGCATCCGGCTTTTTTGAGAATTTTGAGAATTTCATCGGTACAGTACTCTACCCGAGTGGCTGCGTAAAACGGAAGTTTTATTTCTTTTTTATATAATGTGGCGAATTCTTTCAGCCATTTTTTGTCAAGCGTTAAGTTGTCATCATGGAAACCAACCGTAT
>Ga0209373_10005372_pt1 | contig 10487 bp, 9 predicted proteins | sample Higcelweek5metaG_FD_187173 | JGI IMG/M metagenome (GOLD analysis project Ga0209373, IMG submission 187173) | Freshwater pond sediment microbial communities from the University of Edinburgh, under environmental carbon perturbations - High... | ecosystem: Environmental > Aquatic > Freshwater >...
GGGTGCAATGCGGCGGTATTGTAAACCCACGGAATAGAGCTTGGCCGTATACATTAGTGATGAGTTCCATGCTGTTGAATATTCTGAAGAGGCATTCAGATTAAAAGTGCTTGAAAGATTTTGGATCAGGGCATTATCGACATCGGAAAGCAGCGTGTCGGCTAAGTTCTTGGTGAGCAAACTTATTGCTCCTTCGGTTTCCCATACCACCGATTTGGCCAGTTTTACCTTGAAATGGGTTCCCAGCACAGTGTTGGCCTGAAGTTCTTTCAATGTTCCGCCTTTCGACAAATCAAAAGAAAGGGAATCGTCGGCAATGCTCAAATAAATGAGGTCCAAATAATTGTTTGCATTTCCAACACCCACTTTGAAACTGTATCCCTTGCGGGTTGGGGCATAAAGGGTATCGAGCGGATTTGCAGAATTAGGAATGGTTTTCTGTTTAAACCTGCCGTAAACGCCCGAAAGTCGGAAAATGCCAGGAGTAAGCTCAACACCTGCACCCATAAATGAGTGACCGGCTAGTGTATAAGACGAAAAGTTCATGCTGCGATATCCAAGATGAACTTTGACCCATTTGTATTGCGGGCTAATCCCAAAGCGGTTGAACGGTTGTGTGTACGCAATTTTTTGGCCACTGTACATAAACGAGAACGGCAGGCTAAGCCCGTATACCGACACATCGACATTTCCCGAAAGCAAATAGTTAAATGGATCGCGGGTGGTGGTTTTTCCGGTAATGTTGTACATATTTGCTGTAGAAGACAACGATCCCCGGATGGTTACGGGTTTTTGAGTCTTCATTTGTGATAAATCCTGGGCATATACCGTGTAAAACCCAAAAAAAATCAAGAGGGAGAGGAGAGAATAAAATTTCATTTTGATAAAAAATGATTTTGGTTAATCAAAATTAAGCAAAAAGGGAATATACAGATGAACAGATGATAAGAAACTAAAATCAATTAGTAATTGTATCTGTTTACAATGTAATTGCTTTCTATCGATGACCGGTCAAATGCAGCTGCCTTGAAAATCATTAACAAGAATGAAAAAGTGCTTTCAGAACTGTGATTTTTTGGAAATAAACAGGGATAGATGTGGATAAAACGATTGTTTCCAATACTACTTTTTGCCTTTAATTAAAAGACCGATCTCTTTTGCCAAATCACGCGATAACTTTACTGCCGATTCTTTATTCAAGTGGCTGCCATCGTATGTTTTATATCGGGCATGGTCGAAATTAATCCAATGGCCTCCTGACGTTTGAAAGCGAGCCGCAAGCTCTGCTTCGTTATATAATCCCAATGTGTCTTCTAATTCGTGCATTGGTTGCGACACTGGTGGTCGAAATCCTACAACAATAATTTCCCTACTGCTCCATTCTTTTACTTGTTCCATCAGGCTATTTACATAACGCTCTTCGACTTTAAAATTTGTAAAGTCATCGACATAAGAAGGAATGGCCTCCATGGTATCGACAGGAAATTTTTCAGACTCAACATAGCCATTTAGATGATATTCATTCAAATAGAAACTTGTAGTTGGTTCTTTCCGTAGTTTTTCTTTTATTGCTTCGGGCGTTGTAGACGAGAACCGATATAAAATTCCGTTCAGGTATAACCTTTCAAAAACATCTTCGCGCGGACGGTTTTTTTCTTGAAGATATTGTTCGTTTTGCTGAGTGTAACTGGTGATGCAATTTGGCGAAACACCCAATACGATTACTTTCGGGTTACGGTTTTTCGCTAATTTATTCTCAGCCATTTTAAACATGGTAGGGTTTAAACCTCCGTTTGAGAATCCAACGTTGAACACTTTCTTTCCGGGTAATTCTACTTCCATTACGTTGGGCGATAATCCTCGGTAAACCCGTGAATCTCCCATTAACACAATATCGTAGTCTGAGGGGGCAAAGGTTTTTTTTGCCCAGAATCGATCACCAAGGTATTTTTCGTTGTTTTTGGGCATGACAAAGCTTAGCACTCCAACCAAAATGGCGGCAATGATAAGTGTGATCGATATGTTTTGATACTGCTTCATGCTAAAACTGGAAATAGATAAATTCACTGCCGTTGCCTCTGAAATAAATAATTACAGTAATAATTACTGCATAGAAAATCATTTCGGACCATGCCCAAATTGGTTTGTTCCAGCTAATTTTCTCTTTTATTCCGCTGGCGGCCAGGGCTTCGTTAAGCAGCATAATTGAAATGAATATTGTTCCGCTCAATCCCCAACCAAGTTGAGGAGGCCCAGTGAAAGCAAACATGGTTTTCACAATTTGCCAAGCTTGAGAAATCGATTCGGACCTAAAGAAGACCCATGCAACCAGTACCTGTACCATTACCAAAAGGCAACTAATAATGCGCAAAATTTTGTTCTTTTTTAAATAGTCTGGCCAGTTTGTAACGCGTTCAAACGACATGAAAAAAGCGTGCAACGCGCCCCATGTTACATAAGTCCATTGTGCACCGTGCCATAACCCCGACACGACCATTGTAATCCACAGGTTAAGGTGTTGGCGAAATTTGCTGCCGTGGTTCCCGCCCAACGGAATGTAAACATAGTCTCTGAACCAGGTTGAAAGTGAAATATGCCAACGGGTCCAAAATTCGCGAAGGGAAGTTGAAATGTAAGGATGGTTGAAGTTGTCGGGGAATTCATAACCCATCCACTTGGCCAAACCCCGTGCAATGTCGCTGTATCCGGCAAAGTCGCAATATATTTGGAATGCAAAAGCAATTATAATTCCCCACCAGTAAAGCGACGATTGATTGATTTCGGGTTGACTAAAGGCTGCAACAACAATTGGTGCAAGGTTATCGGCAATAACCATTTTTTTAAAATAGCCCTTCACAATAAACCGAAATCCAATCCACATCCCTTCTTTTGAAACAGGGGTAACTTTTAGCAGTTGAGGCAACATAATTTTTGCCCTAACAATTGGGCCTGCCACTAACTGGGGAAACATAGAGAGAAAGGCGAAGAAATGGAGTATGTTTTTAGTAGGCTCCAGCCTTCGTTTGTAAACATCGATGGTGTAGCTTAAACTTTGAAATGTATAGAAACTGATTCCAACGGGGGTTACCAAAAAAAATTCAGGAATATGGTTCGAAAGCGAAAATTGCCCGCTAAGGCCAAATAGTAAATCGAGGTTATGAGCAATAAATCCTGAATATTTGAAAATGGAAAGCGATCCAATGTTGGCGATCATCGACGATATGAGAAAGAATTTTCCATGTTTTTCCCACCGTCTCATTCCGATAGCTGCTGAAAAATCGATCAAGCCACTGAAAACGATTAAAAAAAGGAAACGCCAATCCCACCATCCATAGAAAAAGAAAGACATGGCTGTGAGCCAGAAGAGCCTTCCCTTTAATCTGTTCCCGATTAATTTCGAGACCAGAAAATAAACGAGCGCAAACGCAACAAATATGAGTGAGTTAAAAAGCATGGATCGATTTGGAGGATAAAAATAGAATTTTTTAAATAAAACAATGTTCCAAATTCGATTATCAGGTTTTCGATAAGACGAAGCAAAATGAATAGTTGGAAGATAAGCTTATTGAAACACTAAATTGAAGTCAATAGCCTTTGCGGAAACCAGAAAAATCAACTGAATCAATTCATAAATACCTTTCCCAATTCGTCGACCTGTTGGTTGTTAAATGGCACCAATGCTCCAATTGACATATTGTTTTTGTTAGGTGCTGGCTTTCATTTTTTCATTTAAATTTTCAACAGGTCTTGTCATCGTTTTTTTAATATCTGCATATTGACCTGTCAGCGACCTATTAAAAAGTCCATTTTCATAAACGATGTCCATTTCATTTAAATGTCCATATTTAACGGAACAATGAACTTTAAACATGTCAACAAAATCGTTAATTCTACCGATTGCCTTTTTATTATTGTTTGTCTTGATGAAACTAATTTTTGCTCCGTCGGTAAGAGGAATTGCATTATTAAAGTCGTCGATGACTCTGTCGTGAAGCAATTGCTCTTTAAGTCTCTTTAAGAAAATCTCATCGATGTTTATTAAATCCTTTTTTATAATGTCGGCGATAAAAACTGAATAATATGTCAGGATATTGACAAAGACCAAACATTTTCGCTTATCAACAAAAAACAGATGGGCATTCCAGTCCGACAATTTTATGTCATTAAAATCGTCTGGCAACGTTTCTTCAACTTCTCCAATGAAGTCCTTTAATTTTTTTGTACAATATACTCTTGTCATTATGTGTCTATATCAATTTTGCACTGTCCCAATAAACTTGCTGCTAACATAGGAAGCTATACGCAGGGGCGGTCCCGATAATTATCGGGATTGCGGGCTACACAGCTTGTTGTCAGCACGGAATTGAAAATCGGCGGAGCTAAACGGCAAACAACCAACGGGAGTTCAGCGGAGCTAATTGACATATCGTTTTTGTTGTGTGTAGTTTTTTATTCGTCTATTCGGTTCTCAATGTCCATTTTCTGGTGTAAAACCCTTATTATTTCAACAATATTTCTTTTGGATTTCTTATAGAAAATGATGTGATATTTAACTTTTGATGCTCTATATCCCTTTTTGATATGGTCAACGGATTTTCCAGATTCAAAGTTCTCAGATATAAATTCAATTTCGTCTAAAATTAAATTGTAGTATCTGTCAGCTTGTACAAGCGACCAGTTCTCAAATGTGTACAACCATATCTTTTCGATATCTTGATTTGCTTTCTCGCTAATGGAGTATCTCATTTCTTCAAGTGTTTAGCATGAAGATTCTTAAGATTTTCGGTTCGGTTAAAATCATTTATAAATCCACTCTTCTCTCCAATTTCAAGCTCCTTAATTAGAGCGTTATACCTATTTTCCTCATTCTCCAAAAGACGAAGAGCTGTCCTAATAACCTCACTGACAGACGAAAACTTTCCAGTCGAAATTTTCTCATTAACAAAGTTCTCGAAATATTCTCCAAGTAGTATTGATGTATTCTTTGCCATTATAAATATTTTTTCAAAAATACCAACTCTTGGTATAAATTCAAAATCTCGGAACGGCTTTTTTAAATTACACAACGTTCGGAACTATATGCAGTTCCGATTTCGGATAGTTTTCCTGTCGAGCCGCACCTCTCCCGATAATTATCGGGATTACGGGCTACACACCTTGTTGTCAGCACGGAATTGAAAATCGGCGGAGCCAAACGGCAAACGATCAACGGGAGTTCAGCGGAGCTAATTGACATATCGTTTTTGTCATAAGCCGTTTTCATTGTCTATTTGCTTCTCAGTTTCTTTGTCAATAAACTTTATAACTAATTTACTATTTGTCATTAACTGATAGCCAATGATAGTTTTTACAAGATGAAAAATAATCCAACCCGAATTAGGGGCTTCTCTAAACATATTTTTCTCTTGAATAAAGACGAAAATCTGTCGACAAAGCATAGGAAAACTGTCAACCAGAATAAGTCCGCCAACTACAATCACTGCAATTGACAGAATAGTTGATTGTTTAATGTTTAATTCGATTTTCTCCTCTGTGAATCCCCTGTCCAGATGCAATTTGTCGATAAGCCAAGCTGTCTTAAAAACGAAGAGCCAAAGAACTAAAATGTAAAGTGCGATTGTCAGCAAAAGCAATATTAAAAATAGTCCAACTCCATGAAAATTTCCATTTATGTCATTAATGGTTTGACCAAATAATGGCAAAGCTGTCAAGAATTGCGGAATAACTGTCAGGCTACTAAGTACTAATGAAATTCCTAAAATCTTAATAAAGATTGTCCAAAAGGTTCTTATTGTCATAGTTGTGTCTGTTTTTTTAATGGCTTATAACGTTCGGAACTATATGCAGTTGCCTATTGCGGAGCTAATTATCATATGTTTTTTGTTATAGGCAGTTTTTATTTATTCAATTATTATTTCAGATTCTTTATTTGGATTACCATTTATGTATCCATTTTTAAATTCAACCTTTTGAGTGAAATCCTTTCCTGTTGAGTCATCTAGGAAGTGAATTAGAAAATTGAAATCAGTAATGTCTTTCCTTGATTTACTTGCATTTTTAGAAAATAATTTCAGCTCTGTTTTTTTATAAGCAATCTCATCTTTAGCATTTAATGTCTCAAACTTTGAACTCCCCCTCGTTTAGCTTGCGCAACGAGGGGTTTGCGAACCGTCGTCTTTGACGACACCCTAATTGAACCGAACACCAGCTTTAAGCTTTGAACTGTAACAATAAGGAAACTATTGAATTGTCACGACTTTCAATTGTCACGACTTTCAATTGCCACGACTTTCAATTGCCACGACTTTCAAGTCGTGGAATTAAGTTGTTGCTAAAGCAGATTGGCTTTAGCCAAACATATTTGGGCTAAAGCCCATTGATCTTTCATTCATTTCCTATCCCGGGCTTAAAAGCACCGGGCAATTGATAGCAGTGCGGCGAAAAATGTCTGAACCATGATTTAAAGGATTAAATGATTTTTAAAAAGAAAACAAGGAAATAAGGAATATATTTTAATTGACCACACGATACATCGTGCGGTAGCGGGGGTTCTTCTTATTCTTAACGCACTTATTTGAATCAGAATCCCATTCTACTGTCTGAACCTTGATTTTTTTGATTTACAAACAGGTAAAAATCCCGCTAAACTATTTCCAAAAAGTCGGTTCATGAAACAGCTATAGATACATTTATTCCTTTAGTATAATCAATGGGATAAAATTGCGTAGGAACGGCGAATTAAATTATTTATATTGAATGCCAATATAACCTGCTTTTTTAACCAATGCATCAAATGTTGCTCCATAAGATGGTTTTCCTTCGCTTTTACTAATAACTTCCTTATTTAGAATTCGAAGGAAAATTTCATAAGGCAAATTGGGATATTTATACCCACTTCCCTTTTTAAATTCAACATACATTTCTACTCCATCATGAGCGATTCTTTCAATGTCTTTTGAATCCCATCCAATTTCTTGCCATTCTAATTCCATAAATACCTCCTTTTTTATTTTTGCATCCAACGTATTATTGTATCAGTATAATTCAATTTATCTGGTTTATCCAGCTGCCAAGCACCAATTTTTGCTGCAAAGTTTATGTTCTTAACTGTCTCTAATAAAGGTATCTTCACTTTCATGGGGATTTTCATTGATTCACCAATTACAAATGCATCCCCATTGCCTAATGAAGGCAATGATTTTAAAAACATTGAAAAATTGTTTGGGGCAAAACTTATAATTCTTGATTGGTCTTCACTGTTAGTCAAGCGTAAAGCAATAAAGGTACTAACTTGGGATATTATTGTGTTTGGAATCTCTATTGGTCTTTGTGAAATTATCATTGCACCCAATCCAAATTTTCTCCCTTCTTTCATAATACGTTCAACAGCATTTTGAGCAAAACTATTCTGAGTTCCAGCATTTAAATAACGATGTGCTTCTTCATAACAGATTAACAAAGGTCGCCCTTCATATTTCTTATCATCAATTTTTAATGAATAATATACTGTATCGAATAATAGATTAGATAGGACGCCAATAACAACGTCTAAAATATTATATGGAATACCACTTAGATTTAGCACACTTATTTGTTTATCATTTTCAATCCAAGATGCAATTAATTCTGCTATGCTTTTATCTCCTTTTATAAACTCATCTTCTCCGAATACGAAGTTAAAATCTTCATTACGCAGTAGATTTTCAATATTATCTGCTATGTTTTTATATTGAACTTCATTTGACTTAAATGGTCTATTTATTCCCATAGAATAAGGCTCAAATTGAGGCTTGATCATTTTTTCAGCATCTCCAACTAACGGATTTTCATCTTCGTCATTTGAATATACAAAATCACCATATTCTCTTGAAGCCTTGTCAAATGTCCCATATCCTCTTTTATAGAACTCAAACCATATATTTTTAATATTAAAAGGAATGGGTGAATTGATATTTATATCTGCGAGATTTATACTTTTCTTAAGCTTCTGATCTGCATCAATAAATGCTTTTTTCATTTGAAGAATTCGATCTCTAAAGACATCTATAATTGAAGAAGAAGTTAAACTATTCCCAAAGCCAAATAACTTGCAAAGAGTATCAAAATCGAGCATCCAATATGGAATCACTAATTTATTTGCTGGATTATAAATTGAAAATTCATTTGCATTATCACCTAGATATTTCATGTATTCACCATGAATATCAATAATTACAATCCTAGAGCTTTTATATCCTGAGATAATATTGTTTAAGAGATATGCAACTGTATTCGATTTGCCACTACCCGTACTGCCAACTATAAGAGAATGCTTTAGCACAAATTCATTAAGGTTTAAATATACAGGAAGACTGTTGGAGAAATAGTTTTTGCCAACCTCTATAGGAAACTTTACATCTGATTTGAAAATAACATTAATATCGTCTTCATCAATCAAGAAAACAGAATCGGCTATACTTGGAGTTATTTTTGCTCCACTTTCAAACTCGCCTTTTATGTTTTTATATCCAAGCAATGAAACATTGATTACCTTTTTATTAATAGCAACGTCGCCTGTTTGCATATAGGTTGAAAATGATTCAACTACACAATAAACACATGAAAGTCCATTAATAATCTTTACAAAACTACCAACCTGACCAATGCGATATAGAGTTCCATTATAGATAATATTATAATTGTCGAGTTCATTACTAATCTCAACGATAACTCTTTCTGAGTTTACCTCAATCACCTGACCAATTTTGCCACTATTTGTATTGTTTGATATCATGTCACAGGTGTTGTTTTAGCTATAGGTGAAACAGGTTTTGAGAAAGTAATCTCATCAATCAATTTTATTAAATTATTGAAATCACCTATGTTTGATGGACTATCAAAGTCACTTTCTCTTCGATTTGAATATTTTTTCTTATCGGTATAAATAGAAAAGTTTGGATAACTACCTAGTAAATCGATTCCCCTTTTAAAAGTTTCATTATCAAAAGCCAATGCAATTACTGACAATCGATGATTATTATTAAGACCATTAACAATAACCTCATTTATATGGTCATCTCCAAAAGAATAACCCAATAAAAAAACAATCTTTTCCTTATCAATAAGATATTTTCGTAGTCTATCTAAATAAGAAATATATGGAGCCTTCCTCGAAGATAAATACTTATCCATTGATGGATAAATCAAAAGATTTTCAGAAGAACTACTTCCAGTATTGTCAATGTATATTTTATCATTTGCATCTTTTACGAAATTCAAAGAACCATGTAATTTCCATAGTTTAATCCAACTTTGCTTCACATAGACGCCTTGAAAATCATCAACAGAGTCTGTAATAAAGAACGGTTTTACGTTTCCAATAAAACCGCTGAAATATGGTAAGCTCGCCTTTTCAAGCGCTTTTTCAACTAATAAATCATAATTGAGGGTGAATATCTCTTTCTCATAATCACGATTTATAAAATTCAACCAAAGAACTAGCTTATAAAAGTTGTCAGTATCTTTCTCAATTGACAACTCATCGAAAATGATTTTTTTAACAGCTTTTTCAATATCAACGATGTTCTGTTCTTTCAGGCTATTTATTTCCTTTCCTGATTTAAGTAAAGCTATTAATTGCTGTGTTTTATTCAATATATTCTCTACCGTGTCCTTATCATCCAATAGTTCGATAAACTTAGGACTAGTAATGCCTGCTTTTACCTTTTTCGTTATATCCTCAATATTTGGTAATCCACATGCTTTAGACACACCTGCTCCTAATAAAAGACCTATTTGTTTCGGAGTAGCGAGAATTTCTTTTAAATTTTCCATGTTTTTATTATATGATGAATGTTGAGTCTTGCACCTATCCTTGCCCAACTCGCAAATACCACCATAAACATAGTAATTTTTCCAGTTCATTATTCTGCTAAACAAAAATAATTATCAATTCAATCCATTATTTATCAACATCAAATAGGGTTGAAACGTGGCATTTCATTCACAAATTATAAACTTTTCAACTTGAATTCTAGCGTTGGTTCCTGAACTTTCGAGCGGCTTTCAGGGTTTTGGAATCGCCTTCTGGGTTTTAGAATCGTCTTCTGGGTTTTCAAATCGTCTTCTGGGTTTTCAAATGGTCATCTGGTTTTTAGAATCGTCTTTAGGTTTTTAGAATCGCCTTCTGGGTTTTAGAATTGTCTTCTGGGTTTTCGAATCGTCTTCAGGTTTTTGTAATTGCCTTCTGGTTTTTAGAATCGTCTTCTGGTTTTTCAAATGGTCTTCAGGTTTTTAGAATCGGCTTCAGGTTTTTGTAATCGTCTTCAGGTTTTTCGAATCGCCTTCTGGGTTTTTGAATGGCCTTCCGGACTTTAAATCGAGCAAAGGTGTTCATCTCTTCATAAATACCTTTCCCAATTCGTCAACCTGTTGGTCGTTAATTGGCACCAATGCTCCAATTGACGTTGCCATTACAAGCGACTGTGCACTAAATTCGGCCACTTCAA
>Ga0209373_10005374_pt1 | contig 10482 bp, 4 predicted proteins | sample Higcelweek5metaG_FD_187173 | JGI IMG/M metagenome (GOLD analysis project Ga0209373, IMG submission 187173) | Freshwater pond sediment microbial communities from the University of Edinburgh, under environmental carbon perturbations - High... | ecosystem: Environmental > Aquatic > Freshwater >...
TTGGTAAGGGAATTACTTTCGACACGGGCGGGCTGAGCATCAAGCCTACGCTCAACAGCATGGACGAGATGAAATCGGATATGGCCGGCGCCGCAGCTGTTGCCGGAACCATGATTGCTTTGGCTCGTATGGGTTTGCCGGTCAGGACGATCGGACTGATCCCGGCTACGGATAACCGTCCCGACGGTAACGCGTATGCTCCCGGCGATGTGATCAGGATGCATGACAATACCTCAGTCGAGGTGCTGAACTGCGATGCCGAAGGTCGCCTGATCCTGGCCGATGCGTTGAGCTATGCAAAGAAATTCAAGCCGGAGCTGGTGATCGATCTGGCTACCCTGACCGGGGCTGCGCAGGTTGCACTCGGATCACAGGCATCTGCCGTTATGGCAACTGCACCGGATGAAACCGTCGAAGATCTTATTCAGGCTGGTTTTTCGGTTCACGAACGCCTGGTGAGATTACCCCTTTGGGAAGAATACGCAAAACTCATCGAATCGGATATCGCAGATCTCAAAAATATTGGCGGACGATATGGTGGAGCCATCACTGCCGGAAAATTTCTCGAACATTTTACCGCATACCCCTGGATTCATCTCGATATTGCCGGAACAGCCTTCCTCACCTCGCGTGAAAGCTACCGGGGAATCGGCGGCACCGGAACCGGGGTCAGATTGCTGCTCGAATTCATTACGAAACATTACCAACTGTAAGTCAATAATATGGACGAACATAGAATCAGGGTAGGAATTACCCAGGGCGATATAAACGGAATCGGATACGAAGTGATTATCAAGGCGCTGACTGACCCGCGAATCCTCGAAATCTGTACTCCCATAGTGTATGGTTCTCCAAAGGTGATGGCCTACCATCGCAAGGCGCTGAATATTCCCAATTTCAGTCTGAACAGCGTGGCCAATGCCAAAGAAGCCAATCCCCGCAGGGCAAATCTGATCAATTGCCTCGACGACAATGCCCGGGTTGAACTGGGTAAACCATCAGGATATGCCGGCGAAGCCGCCTTTATATCACTGGAAATGGCTGTCAATGACTTAATTGAACATCAGATCGATCTGCTGGTAACGGCTCCGATCAACAAAAATACTATCCAGAGCAAGGATTTTAGTTTCACCGGGCATACCGAGTATCTGCAGGAAAAGCTGGGATCCGGCGATGTGCTGATGCTGATGGTCAGCGAATATCTGAAAGTGGGAGTGGTTACCACACACATTCCGATATCACAGGTAGCTGAATCGATCACCACCGAAGCCGTGATTTCGAAAATCAGACTGCTCGATCATTCGCTGCGTACCGATTTCAATATCGGAACCCCGCGGATTGCCGTTCTTGGACTGAACCCGCATTCGGGCGACCAGGGGCTGCTGGGCTCTGAAGAGGAAGAAATTATCAAACCGGCCATCGAGATTGCCCGTAAAGAAAACATTATGGCCCTGGGGCCCTATGCTGCCGACGGGTATTTCGGATCAGGTCTGTATCAGAAATTTGATGCCGTTTTGGCCATGTATCATGACCAGGGTTTGGCTCCTTTTAAAGCGCTTTCGTTTGATTCAGGAGTCAATTTTTCAGCCGGACTGCCGTATGTCCGTACCTCACCCGCCCATGGAACCGCTTATGAAATCGCCGGTCTCGACAAAGCCAGTCCCGATTCCATGAGGCAGGCAATTTACATGGCTGTCGACATTTATAAATCCCGGAAAGCCAATCGTGAACTTAAAAAGAATGCCCTTGGTGCACAGTAGATTACATTGAAGGTACAATGGCAATTTTTGAATACATAACCGGAAAACTAAGTGAGCTGACGCCGGCGATAGCCGTGCTGGAGGTGGGCGGCATCGGGTATCTCATACAGATATCCCTGCAAACCCATGCAAGCTTGCGGGGTAAAGAACAGGCTACGCTCCTGATCGAGGAAGTCATCCGGGAGGATGCTCATATTCTGTTCGGTTTTTCAACCGGTGAAGAACGCGAAATGTTCCGTCTCCTGATATCTGTCAGCGGTATCGGACCGAATACTGCCCGAATGATGCTCTCTTCCCTCACAACGGCCGACCTCAGGAGAGCCGTTCAAACGGACAATGTAAACCTGCTGAAAAGTGTGAAAGGGGTAGGGGCGAAAACAGCCCAACGGGTGATTATCGATCTGAGAGATAAAATCGGGAAAACGGAAGAAGTCGGTGGTATTTTGACGAATATGGGCAATACGTCAAAAGATGAAGCGTTATCTGCTTTGGTCATGCTTGGGTTCGGTCGCAATGAATCGGTAAAGGTTCTGGATTCGATACTGAAAGAACACCCGTCAAACGGGGCCGAAGAACTGGTCAAGCAGGCTTTGAAAAAACTTTAATCGCTTCATGGGAACCTCAATGCAGTACAGATCTTCGATTCATAAACTGATCAACCTTTCATTCCTACTGGTTGTCATGTTGGTATTGCCATTCAAGCTGACGGCCCAGCAGAACGGTGTGAAAAACACGGAAAAAAAAGGGGTGGAACCCATCAAAAAGGACACCTCTTCGCTAATCCGTTTTCCAATTCCATCGGCCAAGGGATATCCGTTTGACCTATACACCAACCGTCAGTCACCCTTATTCCTCAAGGATCCGAAAAACCTGACCTCAAATATCGATTACGATCCGGAAAAGAACGATTACGTTTTTCAGCAAAGGATTGGTAAAGAGAACTTTGGGGACCCCTATTTTTTAACCCCTGAGCAATACCGGAGATATGATTTTAACCGCTCGGTAAAAGATTACTGGAAACAGCGGGTTGGGGGAGAACAGTTCCAGTCGCAAGGGGGCCTGATCCCGAAATTATACATCGGTGGTGAAGCTTTCGACCGGATTTTCGGTTCCAATACCATCTCGATAAAACCCCAGGGATCGGCTGAACTTATTTTCGGGGTTCAGATCAACAAGACTGATAACCCTTCACTTCCTGAAAAAGTCAGGACCAATACCACGTTCGATTTCGATAATAAGATCCAGATGAACGTGAACGGATCGATCGGAGACAAACTGGAGTTGGGAATATCATACAACACTGAAGCTACCTTCGATTTTGAGAATAAAACCAAAATTGCCTACACGGGCAAAGACGATGAAATTCTCCGCAAAGTGGAGGCCGGTAACGTTAACCTGCCCCTTTCAGGATCCCTGATCACGGGTAGCCAGAGCCTGTTCGGAATAAAAACTGAATTGCAGTTCGGTAAACTGACCGTTACGGGGATTTTCTCTCAGCAACAAGGTGAAACTGAATCCATTGAGGTTGAGGGCGGAGGTGTGGATAACGAGTTTGAGATCAGTGCCGATGAGTACGAATCGAACAAACACTTCTTTTTGTCGCACTATTTCAGGGATACCTATGATCAGGCATTGAGAAGCATGCCGGTAATCAATTCCGGAGTCAATATTACCAAGATAGAAGTTTGGGTAACCAATAAAAACGGAAACTTTACCGAATCCCGTAACGTGGTCGCCTTTGTCGATTTGGCTGAGGGCAACACCTCGACCGGAACCCATATTTACAACCCCGAATTTGTAAAATACAAGGGGCCCGGTCGCTATCCGAGTAACGGGATCAATGACCTGTATGGGAATATGGTCAATAACTATTCCGGAATCAGGGATATAGGCCAGGTGACAAGCGTGCTGACCCCATTGGCGAGCTACGGCTTTTTAGGTGGTCAGGACTATGAAAAAATTGAAAATGCCCGTAAGCTGACCACCGAGGAGTATCAGGTGAATGCTAAACTGGGATATATTTCGCTGAATCAGCAGCTTGCTACGGATGAAATATTAGCTGTAGCCTATGAATACACCGTTGGCGGCCAGGTATACCGCGTTGGAGAATTTGCAAGTGATCTGAATAAAACCAGTGATTCCGATGCTCCTTCCCTGATCCTGAAATTATTGAAGGGAACTACTTTGGCTCCCGGACAGCCGACCTGGGACCTGATGATGAAAAACATATACTCAATCGGGTCAAGCAAAATCACTGCAGATGGTTTCATTCTGGATATCCTTTATCAGAATGACAAAACCGGTAATGCCATCAGTTACATCCCTGAAGGCGCGATCGATGGGAAAAACCTGCTGAGCGTGCTGAATCTCGATAACCTGAATTCTCAGCTCGATCCGCAACCCGACGGGTTATTCGACTTCGTGGATCAGATTACGGTTTATGCATCCAAGGGCCGGATAATTTTCCCGGTGCTGGAACCTTTCGGATCGTATCTGAGGAAAAAGATCGAGGGAGGAAACCCTGACAACAAGATAATTGCCGATGCGTATGTTTTTGAGGAGTTGTATACTCAAACCCAGACTGTTGCCAAGCAGACTGCACAAAAGAACAAATTTTTGATGCAGGGATCGTACACATCCACTTCGTCGTCGGAGATCCGGCTGAATGCCATGAACATCCCGCAGGGCAGCGTGGTGGTTACTGCCGGTGGTCTGAAACTGACTGAAAATTCTGACTTTACGGTGGACTATACCATGGGTACCGTGAAGATCATCAACCAGGGATTGCTGGAATCCGGCACCCCTATAAAAATTTCACTGGAGGATCAATCTTCATTTGCCCTTCAGACCAAGACCATGGTGGGTACCCACTTTGAGTATCGTTTTAATAAGGATATCAATTTGGGAGGCACAATCCTGCATCTGAGCGAACGACCGCTGACTAATAAGGTGGACCTGCAGAATATCCCTATTTCAAATACCATATGGGGCTTTAATACCAATTACCGCAAGGAGGCTCCGTGGCTTACCCGATTCCTGGATAAACTGCCGCTTATTCAAACCAAAGAGAAGTCGGTAATCACGTTCAGCGGCGAGTTTGCCGACCTGATTCCCGGGCATTCACGTGTCATCGATGCTGCCGGATCTTCTGAAGGTGAAGCTCTGATTGACGATTTTGAAGGCAGTGAAACCAGCTATACCCTGAACCAGCGCCAGTCATGGGTTCTTGCCAGTACGCCATTTGGGCAGGAGGATCTTTTCCCTGAGGCGTATGAGAGCAACGACCTGTCGTACGGCTACAACCGGGCAAAACTTGCCTGGTATCATGTCGACCCGATTTTCTTGCGAAACAACTCGGCAACACCGAGTCATATAGCCAATAATCCGGAGCAGCAGAACAGCCATTTTGCCAGGGAAATCGAAGAACAGGAGATCTTTCCGTACAAAGAGAGTCCTCAAAACATCCCGGTTTCTCTTCAGGTATTGAACCTGGCTCTCTATCCGAATGAGCGGGGACCCTATAATTTTGATGTTAATGGGTCAAAATATTCCGGCGGTATGGACGAAAATGGTAACCTCCGGTCGCCACAGTCGCGTTGGGCAGGTGTCATGGCCAAACTGTCGACCAATGATTTTGAAGAGGCCAACGTAGAATACCTCGAGTTCTGGCTGATGGATCCATACGTTGAGGATGCTCAAAAAGAGGTCAAACGTGAAGATGTTGATCCGGCGCTGTATTTTAACCTTGGAAACATCTCTGAAGATATTCTGAAAGACGGTCGTAAATCATTTGAAAACGGGCTCAGCGGAGGCAGTACCCTGAATTATGTCGATACCACTGCCTGGGGCCGGGTGCCTGTTACCCAGTCATTTGTCAATGCTTTTGATAACGATTCCAAAGCCAGGGCATTGCAGGATGTCGGGCTCGATGGATTGAATGACGATGACGAACGTACATTTTTTGGTGCCTATCTGGATAAACTTCAGGCGGTTGTTAATCCGGCATCTGCTAAATATCTGGAATACCTCAACGACCCTTCGGGAGATGATTACCATTATTTCAGGGGCAGGGATTACGATGCTGACCAGGTGGGTATTCTCGACAGATACAAGAAATTCAATGGTATGGAGGCCAACTCTCCAACCTCTGACCAAACCAAGGAGGATTATCCTACACAATCGACTTCGTTGCCTGATGTTGAGGATATTAACCTCGATAATACCCTGAATGAATCCGAAGCCTACTACCAGTATAAGGTGAGTATGCGCAAGGAAGATTTCAGGATCGGGAAAAATTATGTGACCGATGCCATTATCGGGAAAAATGAAGAGGGCGATCCTGTTACCTGGTACCAGTTCAAGGTGCCGATCTATGAACCCCAGAAAGTGGTGGGTAGTATTCAGGATTTCAAATCGATCCGGTTCATCAGGATGTTCCTGAAAGGATTCGATAATCCGGTCATTTTGCGTTTTGCCACTCTTGAGCTGGTCAGGGGAGAATGGAGAAAATATAATTTAAGTCTGATCGAAGGCGGAGAACTACTTTCAACCCCTGAATACACGAAAGCTAAATATGAAGTCGGGTCGGTAAGTATCGAGGAAAACGGTAGCCGTTACCCGGTAAATTATGTTTTGCCTCCAGGCATCGTTCGTACCACTGACCCGTCGAATGCTCAGATGATTCAGAATAATGAGCAGTCACTCGAAATGAAGGTTATCGACCTTGAAGACGGGGATGCACGTGCATCATACACCACTCAGCGTATTGACGTTCGCCAGTACAAAAACCTCAAAATGTTTGTGCATGCTGAGGCTGTCGATAAAGATATGCTGGAAGACGGCGACCTGTGTGCCTTTATCAGAATCGGATCGGATTATACATCGAACTATTATGAGTATGAGGTTCCGCTGAAACTTACGCCGCACTTGATTGCTCCTGCTAAATACAGCCAGACGCTGATTTCTGACCGGACCCTGGTTTGGCCCGACGAGAATGAGTTTAACATCGAACTGGCAGTTTTCCAGCAATTGAAACAAGCCAGAAACGATGCCATGCGGGTGGCCGGAAGTGATATCGCTCTTGAAACGCATTTTATTCAATATGACGGGACTCACCGGATGACTTTAGTTGGTAACCCGAACCTGAGCAACGTCCGCACGATCATGATCGGTGTTCGTAACCCGTCGCGTGGAAATAACGAATCTGATGATGACGGACTTCCGAAAACAGCCATAGTTTGGATAAATGAGCTCAGACTGACCGGTTTTAATGAATCCGGTGGTTGGGCCGCAACGGGCCGTTTATCGGCCAATCTGGCGGATCTGGGAAATCTCTCCATTGCTGGTAGCAACAGCGTTCCGGGATTCGGAAGCATCGACAAGAATGTCAATGACCGCAGCAAAGAGACGGTTACCCAATATGACGTGTCATCCAGCCTTCAACTGGGTAAGCTGTTTCCTAAAAAAATAGGTGTCCAGCTGCCTATGTATGTGGGATTCTCGCAAACAACCAGCAATCCTGAATATAACCCGATGGACCCGGATATTCCCTTGCAGGCTGCACTGGATAATGCGAAAAACAAGGCGGAAAGGGACTCTATCCTATACATATCCCAGGATTTCAGCCGCCGAAAAAGCATCAATTTCAACAATGTCAGGATCGAGCCCATGTCGACAGGACGAAGCGTTGAACCCAGGATCTGGAGCCTCTCGAACTGGTCGGTTTCTTACTCATTCAGTGAGGCTTTCTCGCGGAACATCAAAACTGAAGCCAACCTGAGCAAAAATTACAGCGGCGGAATCAGCTATGTCTATTCGTCGAACAACCTTAAACCATGGGAACCCCTGAAGAAAGCTACAAAGCTTGACAAACCTGCTTACAGGCTGCTGAAGGATTTTAACCTGTATTATCAGCCATCCATGCTTAGCTTCCGTACGAATATGACGCGGAAGTACAGTGAGATTCAGTTGAGAAATGTGGCGAATCCGGAGATTGGTATCGATCCCACGTACAGTAAAAACTTCTATTGGAACCGGAGCTTCGATGTCAAGTGGGATCTGACCAAGAACCTGAAACTTGATTTTTCAAATTCCAATATCGCCCGTATCGATGAGCCCGAAGGAGCCATGCACCGCGGTGACGTTGACTATGAACAGAAGCGTGACAGCATCTGGAATAATATTCTGGCGATGGGGCGTCCAACCCAATATCACCATTCGCTCAACAGCTCGTATCTTATCCCGATCAACAAAATTCCTTTGTTCAACTGGGTAACGGCGAATGCCTCGTACCTGGTGGAGTATGACTGGGCTGCGGGTCCGATCACGGCTGATACAATCGAACTGGGTAATACCATCCAGAATAACGGGCAATTCCAGCTGAGCGGTACCGCAACTTTTCAGACCCTCTATAATAAAATCGGGTACCTGAAGAAGATCGACGATAAGTTTAAACGGCGTGAATCGGCATCACAGGCCAAGCCTACCAAAGAAGTGAAATTTGAGGCTGACAAGATCAACCTGAAGGCGAAAACCGGCAAAGTCGTTATTCATGACCTGATGACCAAGGATGTCAAGGTTAAGGTTCTTGACCAGAATAACCGGGTGATTGAGGTTGAAGCCGAGCCGATCAGCGAGCGGCGGGTAATGGTAACCTCCGATACCGATGTGAGCGGTGCAAGGATCGAGGTCTCCGGTACTGTTGAGGTCAGGGAAAACGCTCTTACCATTGTGACGGATAATTTCCTGAGATTACTCATGGGGGTGAAGAACCTGAATGTGAACTATACCAGCGACAACGGAACCATGCTTCCGGGATATATGCCAGAGCCCTCTTTCCTCGGATCGACAAAAACAAACGGAATACTCTCTCCGGGTGTGGGTTTCATGATGGGCCTGCAGGATGAGGGATTTGGTGATTTTGCTGCGGGAAATGGCTGGATAACAACTGATTCCACTTTGAATGAAGCCTACACCAACACATACAACAAGTCGTGGAGGTTCTCATCATCCGTTGAACCAATCAGTGACCTGCGCATTTCGCTTGAAGCTTCGCACTCAACCAATACCGACCTCGAACAGTATTATGTATATGGAGGTGATGGATCATTTACGGCTGAAAGCATCAGGTACGGCGGTACCTTCAACATGACGATCATCACCCTGGGTTCAGCGTTTGAAAAGATTGATGCCGATAATGGCTATCTCTCAGAGACTTTTGAGAAATTCAAGAATAACAGAATTGTCATATCACAGCGGTTGGCTCAGGAACGGGTAAGCAGCCGGGTCCCAGGAAGCCCGGATTATGATCCAAACGCGGGAGGCACTACCGGATATGCTAATGGTTACGGACCTACTTCAGCGGATGTGATGATCCCGGCATTTATAGCTGCTTACACCAATAAAGATGCAAGCAATGTCACACTCCGTTCCATGCCTGGACTTTTGAGTATGATGCCGAACTGGAAAATCCAGTATGACGGCCTCCAGAAAAATGAATTCATCAAGAAATATCTGAAACAGTTCAACCTGAATCATTCGTACCGGAGCACTTACTCGGTAGGGAGTTACACTACAAACCTGTTTTACGAAGCGGATATGTCTGATGGTATGAACTATATCAGGGATAATCAGGATAACTTTCTGGCGCAACGTGAAATTGGTAGCATCAGCATATCCGAATCGCTCAGCCCGCTATTCGGTATCGACGCCACTCTGCAGAATAGCCTGCAAGCCAGGGTCGAACTGAAAAGGAACCGGAATATCAGCTTGAGCCTGAGTAACAACCAGGTGATGGAAAACCGTTCCAACGAGATTGTTATCGGTACCGGTTACCGTTTCGACCAGGTTCCGGTCACCATCAAAGCCGGCGGAAATCAAAGGAAATTTGAATCCGACCTCGACCTGAGGCTCGATATGTCGATCCGGGATAATATCATGATCATGCGCAAGCTCGAAGAGGATGTGAACGTTCCAACATCCGGACAAACCAGCATCACTGCCAAATTTACGGCGAGCTACCGACTGAGTACTCGCTTTGAGCTGAAGTTCTATTATGATCAGGTGATCAACAAACCGATTGTCCAAACTTCTTACGCAACATCAAATACCAAGATCGGGTTTAACCTGAGATTTACCCTCGCCAATATGTAAGGTTTTTTTTACATTTGGAGCGATGAATTGCATCTAATTAAAGATATACAACCATGAACGTACCAAAGGATTTAAAGTACACCCAGGATCATGAATGGATCCGTGTTGAAGGCGATTTGGCATTTGTCGGCATTACCGACTATGCACAATCAAACCTAGGCGATATCGTTTTTCTGGAAATTGAGACAGTTGGTGAAACTCTGGCTAAGAGTGAAGCTTTCGGTAATATCGAAGCTGTAAAAGCAGTTGAAGAGCTCTATATGCCTGTTTCAGGTGAAGTGCTCGAAGTGAACCCGGCACTGGAAACCAGCCCCGAAGTCGTTAACAAGGATCCTTACGGCGAAGGATGGATGATTAAAATTAAAATCAGTGATACCGCTGAAGTGAGTGCACTGCTCGATGCTGATGCATACACCAGCCTGATAGGATAAGTACCTAGAGTACATAGAGTACTTAAAGTACTTCAAGTGCCTAAAGTACTTAAAGTAACAAAAGTGCCTGAGGTTATTGGTAAGGAAAGGGTTTTTCCTCTACAATAACTTCAGGCACTTTCATTTTTGTACGGTCCTCT
>Ga0209373_10005376_pt1 | contig 10479 bp, 7 predicted proteins | sample Higcelweek5metaG_FD_187173 | JGI IMG/M metagenome (GOLD analysis project Ga0209373, IMG submission 187173) | Freshwater pond sediment microbial communities from the University of Edinburgh, under environmental carbon perturbations - High... | ecosystem: Environmental > Aquatic > Freshwater >...
TTCCACCTCATCGGCTTCGTCAATTACGTGGTTGTTTGTCACAATATAACCGTCGGCTGAAACGATTACGCCGGAACCAAAACCGCGGACCTCCCTGGGCTTGCTGTTCCCGGGACCGTAAAAGAATTCATAAAGCGGATTGTTGTACCCGTAATCTACAGTTGCTTTTGTTTTGACATGCACTACTGCATGTACTGTTTTCTCGGCAGCAAACGTAAAGTCGTTTACCCCGCTCTGAGGAACCAGATTCGCATACCTTGCATTCTCTTCAATCTCTTTTTTCTCTTTGTCTGCCCCGATTACAAGCTTATCCCTGTCAAGAAACCTGGTATAGACGAACAGACCTGCCATTGCCCCGAAAAGTGCAATGAACAATGTTGCAATAAGTGATTTTCCCTTCATAGCTTTATACTGAATTTTAAATGACTCTTCATTACTTCGGTGCTGTTCCTCAAATTACGTGCCTCCGTTAAAGATTCATATCTTTACAACCCTGTTTTCATTGAAATGTTTTACAAATTTTCGATTTTTTAACATATTGGAATGGCACGTTGACAAAATTTAACCTCAATTTAACATAATGAAAATTCTATTTAACAAATACGAGGGTGCAGGCAATGATTTCATAATTGTAAACAACACCCCGGCAGTGATAGATCACGCTGACAATAAGTTAATAAGCCAACTGTGCAACCGCCGGTTCGGTATAGGTGCAGACGGTTTCATACTGATCGAAGAACGTGAGGGATACGACTTCGAAATGGTCTTCTTCAATTCTGACGGATATCCTTCGACGATGTGCGGTAACGGTGCACGCTGCGCATCTCATTTCGTCATGAAAAATCTTACCGGCCAGCGCAAACTGAAATTCCTGGTTGGCGACGGAGTTCATTACTCTTTCCCGGAAGGTGATCTTATTGATTTGTCAATCAGCGATGTACACGACATTGTCACAACTCCGGACGGGATGGTTGTGAATACAGGCGTTCCCCACCTTGTCGTTTTCACATATGACGTGGACGATACCGACGTAATCACGGAAGGCAGAAAACTTCGCTACTCTCCGTTGTACGAGCCGGCGGGAGTAAATGTGAACTTCGTGCAGATAGTTGGCGAAAGGCTTAAACTGCGGACATATGAACGCGGTGTTGAGGATGAGACACTGGCGTGTGGCACAGGTGCCACAGCATCTGCCATTGCGGCAGCCCTTTCCGGAAAAATTGTCACTGAGCAGGCGGAGGTCAGAGTTAAAGGGGGCACCCTGCATATTGCATTTAAAATAAATAACGAAACAGTAACAGATATCCACCTGAAGGGTCCGGCCACTTTCGTATTCTCAGGTGAGAAGGAAATTTAACCCGTTATACAAGTAAATATGAAAAGACATTTTTGCAGGACTCTCACTGTCCTTACGCTATTTGTGGCAGCAACCCTGTCCATGACCGCACAGCCTGGCAACACCGAACTGTTGAATGCCATCCGGTCAGTGGACGGAAATTTCGATGCGTTGGATCACAGACTCGATGTGCTGGAGAAAAAAATTGACGACCTGCTCTGGTTCGACAGGGTTGGCGATGTGGCTTATGTAGATAAAATATATATTACCGGTCCCCCTCCGGCAAAGGAGACCAACCCGACGGGACAGGGTGCCGGCAATCCTCTGAAATTCTGGAACTACGTATTCATCCCGCGTGATGCGGATCCCTCCAAAAAATACCCCTTGCTGGTTTTTCCACACGGTGGCGTTCATGCAAATTTTGACACTTACTATACCCACATCGTGCGTGAGATGGTCTCACAGGGATACATAGTCGTTGCAGCTGAATACCGCGGATCGACAGGCTACGGTGCAGGAATGTACCGTCGCATAGATTACGGCGGTCTGGAGGTCGATGATGTCGACGCAAGCCGTCAGTACATGATTGACAACTATAATATTGTCGACAAGGACCGCGTGGGTGTAATCGGGTGGAGTCACGGCGGACTCATCGGGCTCTTCTGCATATTCGACAATCCGGAAGCATACAAGGTATGTTATGCCGGCGTACCCGTCAGTGACCTTGTGGCACGCATGGGATACAAGGATGACGAGTACAGAGACCTCTATTCAGCTGATTATCATATAGGCAAGTCTGCCGACGAGAATGTTGCGGAATACCGCAAACGCTCACCGGCCTGGCAGGTGGATCGCTATAAGAACACTCCACTGCTGATTCATACGAATACCAACGACGAGGATGTCAACGTGCTGGAGGTGGAGCATCTTATCAAGTCCCTGAAGGCGGCAGGCAAGGAAAACTTCAAGTACAAAATATTTGACGCAATGCCCGGCGGCCATTCCTTCAACAGGATGGACTACAGGGAGGCAAGACGGATAAGGCTCGACGTCTACGACTTTCTGAACGGATACCTCAAGCCGCAGAAGCCTTTCAAGAGTATCGATGAACTTGAAAAGGCGGCCTACAGATTCTGATTATGAAGGAAAGATTATTCGGAAAGACCCTGGCGGAACTCTCCGCAGTGACTTCTGCTGCAGGCCTTCCCCCTTATGCGGCAAAACAGATTGCGGGCTGGCTTTATAAGAAGGGCGTGCAGTCGGTTGAGGAGATGACTGACCTCTCACTCAAAGCTAGAACAACCCTTCCTGAGACTTACGAAGTGGGGATCACGCTACCCTCTTCCGAGGCTGCCGGCAGTGACGGCACAAAGAAATACCTCTTCAGTGTCCTTGAAAACCGATTCATAGAAACAGCATTTATTCCCGACCGTGACCGGGCGACAGTCTGTCTCTCGGTGCAGTCGGGATGCCGCATGGGTTGTCATTTCTGTATGACGGGAAAACAGGGCTTTCAGGGGAACCTCTCGTCAGGCGATATTCTGAACCAGTTCAGGAGCATCCCCGAACATCCGCGGCTCACCAATATCGTATATATGGGAATGGGTGAACCGCTCGACAACCTCGGTGAGGTGCTGAAGAGCCTGGAGATCATCACCTCTGAATGGGGTTACGGATGGAGTCCAACACGGATTACTGTAAGCACTGTTGGCATTGTGGCCGGAATGCAGCAATTTCTGGACTCGACTAAATGCAATCTTGCAGTCAGTCTTCACAGCCCCTATGATGAGGAGCGTCAGGCATTGATGCCGGTTCAGAACGCTCATCCAGTGAAGGAAGTGCTCGATATAATAAGGTCCTTCGACTTCGGCAGGCAAAGGCGCGTATCCTTCGAATACATAGTCTTTAAGGGCATGAATGACACCCCGCGGCATGTGAAGGAACTTGCAAAGATCCTCAACGGCATAAGGTGCCGCATCAACCTGATCCGCTTCCACGCTATTCCGGGTTCGGAATTTGTCAGTCCCGGCACCGCGGAAATGGAAGCTTTCCGTGACAGCCTGAATGCAAAGGGAATCACTGCCACAATTCGTGCCAGCAGGGGTCAGGATATCAATGCCGCCTGCGGTTTACTGTCAACACTTGAACAGAACAAAGCTCTATGAAACCCAGGGGAATACTCACACTGATGCTGACGGTTGCCACACTCACCTGCCTTAAGGGGCAGGAGGAGGTGGTGAAATCGATGCTGGCAGACACTACTCTTACCGGAACTTCATACTCGATATGTTTCGCCGATGCGGTTACCGGAGAGGTCGTCTTCGGATTCGATGCAGACCGCAACCTGGCATCAGCCTCAGTTATGAAGCTGTATCCCACAGCAGTTTCACTCTCTCTTCTGGGGGCTGATTACCGTTTCAAAACCAGTGTATTTATGTCAGGCCGTTTCAACCGCAGGAAAGGAGTCCTTTACGGTGATGTCGTAATTCTCGGAGGAGGAGACCCTGCACTCGGGTCAGCCTATTTTGCCGACCATTACGGTGATGTGCCGGAAAGATGGGCTGAGGCGCTGGCAGCTGCCGGCCTGCGACGTGTAACAGGCCGGGTGGCGGTAGCTGAGTCTGTCTATGATCAGAACCCCGTACCGGGAGGATGGTCCTGGGCCGATCTCGGCAATTATTACGGCGCCGGGGTATATGACCTCAACTATAACGACAACAAGTACAAAATCTATGTTACCGGGTTTTCGGAAGGAACGGCTGCTGTCATCGATTCGACAGATCAGTACGGAAGGGAGATGCATATCGAGGCCTACCTGACCTCCTCCGGCAAGTCTGACAACGGTTATGTTTACAATGCCCCGTACTCCACCAATGCCTGGATCTCCGGCTCCGTTCCGGCCGACAGCAGTATGGTTCTCAGGGCATCTATGCCTGACCCGCCGTTCACTGTTGCTAATCAGCTCGATAAAGCGTTGCGTAAGGCAGGTATTAAAGTCGCCGACAGTCCTGTTCGTGAGAGGGTCATCCTGAACCAGGAATCATATCCCCCGATATTTGTTACCCTCTCTCCCCCATTGAGTGAAATCATCAGAACAACAAATCACGAGAGCGTAAACCTGTATGCAGAGGCGCTCAGAAAATATCTCGGCGTGGCATCGGGTACGGGTGGCACTTTCGGCGCCGGATCCTCAGTAATCAGAAATTTTCTTGACTCCATAGGCTGTGAACCCTACGAGGCTGTGATTCTTGACGGATCCGGGCTGTCGCCCAACAACAACATCAGCGCCCTGATGACAACCAGACTGCTGGTCCACATGTACAACAGCAGTGTTTCGGAAGTTTTTCGTTCCTCTCTTCCCGCAGCAGGAGTCTCCGGTACCATGAGGAGTTATTTCAGAAGCGACCTTTTCAGGGGCAGGGTAATCGCCAAGACCGGCTCGATCGGATCAGTGAGGTCATTCGGCGGATATGTTACGACCAACAGCGGCAGGACACTGGCATTCACAATGATAGCCAACGGATTCACTGTTCCCTGGCGTCAGATTACCAACAGGATGGAGAAAATAACGGAAGAGATTATCCTCAAATACTGATATCGAATACTGTCAAATGCTTTTTAAACACAACAGGTTCAAACCCGTTTTAAAATACTTTGCAGCCTTATGAGTACAAACACGACAAAATTATCAATCAAGGAAAAAATCGGATACGGCCTTGGCGACACAGCTTCGCACTTTGTATGGGATATGGTAGGTTTCTGGATTCTGATTTTCTATACAGATACTTTCGGCATATCGGCCGCTGCCGCCGGAACTATAATGCTGATCGCCCGTTTCTGGGATATGATCAGCGATCCGATTATGGGTATTATTGCCGACAGGACCAACACACGATGGGGTAAATTCCGTCCCTACCTGCTGTGGATGGCGCTTCCCTACAGCATACTGGCAGTGCTTACCTTTTCCACACCTGATATAGGTCCCACAGGAAAAGTTATTTATGCCGGAGTAACATATTTGTTGCTGATGACAGTTTTTACTGCCATAAACCTTCCCTATTCATCCCTGGGGGCCGTTATGACCTCCGACTCTTACGAAAGAGCCGGATTAAATTCATACCGTTTCATATTTGCCTTTGCCGGGCAGTTTGTTGTCACGGGAACCGCCCTTTACCTGGCCAGCTATTTCGGCAAGGGCGACAACGCTAAAGGCTATCAGTACACCCTGTTACTTTTTGCGGCAATCAGTTTCGTTTTTTTCATGATTACCTTCAGGACAACCAGGGAAAGGGTAAAACCTCCTGCCACTCAACAGGACAATCTTAAACTGGATATCAAAAACCTGTTCAGGAACCGTCCATGGGTCGTTCTGTTCTTTGTAGGCATTGTCTCATTTATCATGTTTGCCCTGCAGAATCTTTCCATTGCCTATTACTTCAAATATTATATCGGACAGGAACAGAACGTCCAGTTATTCAATGTAATTGGTACTGTTGCTCTGATTGCAGGCATCCCGTTCTCAAAGCCACTTGCAAAAAGGTTTGGGAAACGAAATGTATTTATTGCCAGTTCATTGCTTTCCGGCCTTTTTTTCATTTTGTTGTATTTCCCGGGCAGTGAGAATATGACCTCCGTTTACATTCTGAATGTTCTGGCAAAATTCACTTACGCTCCTGCCGTTCCCCTGCTCTGGACCATGCTTGCCGATACTGCTGATTACTCAGAATGGAAATTTGGCCGGCGGGCAACCGGGCTGGTCTTTTCGGCAGCCACATTTGCTCAGAAGGCAGGCTGGGGAATCGGAGGTGCTCTGGCAGGCTGGATGCTTGCCCTGTTTCAATTCGTTCCCAATACTGTCCAGTCAGCCACCACCATTAACGGAATTAAACTTATGATTTCAGTCTTTCCCGGGGTTCTGTACATGTCATGTGCCATTCTGTTGTATTTCTATGCCATTGACCATAAAACATGCCTCCTGATGCAGGAAGAACTGGAAAAAAGAAGAGAAGAATCAGAATTGAGCTAAAAAGGAGCCTGTGCGGTCTTCCAAAACAAAAAATATTACCGGCATTATGAGAAAGTTCCGTCCATTCCTGTTTTTCGCCATGGCAGCCATGATGGCTGTATCATGCAACCAAAGGCCGGTCGCCACAGACAAAACCGCAGCCGACATACTGGGGTCCCCCGACTACCAGGCCATTTCATATGGAGGGTATCGCGAATTGACAAGAGATATTCAACCTACAATTCCCCAGCTAAAGGAAGACATGAAAATATTGTCGGCCATGGGAATTAAACTGCTTCGCACCTATAATGTCCATCTCGATGAAGCTGCCAACCTGCTGGAAGCCATAAGCCAGATGAAAAAAGAAGATCCGGCATTTGAGATGTATGTGATGCTTGGTGCCTGGATAGACTGTAAAAATGCCTGGACCAGCCTACCTGATCGTATCAGAAACGAAGAGAGCCCCAGGAATGCAACAGAAATTAATCGCGCTGTTGAGCTGACTAAAAAATACCCTGATATTGTAAAAATCATTGCAGTGGGTAACGAAGCGATGGTGCACTGGGCATGGGATTATTACGTTGAACCCGCCATCATCCTGAAATGGGTAAATCATCTCCAGAGCCTGAAGAATAAAGGCGAATTACCCGGGACTCTGTGGATAACCAGTTCGGACAATTATGCCGCTTGGGGAGGAGGTGAAACCGCGTATCACCTGGAGGACCTTACCGAACTCATCAAAGCGGTTGATTTTATTTCAATGCATACCTATCCTATGCATGACACGCACTATAACCCCGACTTCTGGCGAGTCCCCGAGGAGCAGGAAGATTTTTCAGAACTGGGAAAGATTGATTCTGCCATGTTAAGGGCAAGGAATAATGCCATTGCTCAGTATGAAAGCGTGGTAAAATACGTGAAAAGCCTCGGTGTTGATAAACCTGTTCATATAGGCGAGACAGGCTGGGCTACCTTTTCAAACGAACACTATGGTGATACGGGATCCAGGGCGACCGATGAATACAAATCCGCACAATACTATCATCTGATGCGGGATTGGACTAACACTTCCGGTATAAGCTGTTTTTACTTTGAAGCTTTCGACGAACAATGGAAGAGTGCCACAAACCCACCTGGAACAGAAAATCATTTCGGACTGTTAACCATTCAGGGTCAGGCAAAATACGCCTTATGGGGCTTGGTTGATGCCGGCCTCTTTGACGGCTTGACCCGTGACGGCAACCCTGTTGCCAAAACATTTAACGGCGACACCATAGCCATGATGCAGCAGGTGAAAGTGCCGCCATCTTTTTTAAACGGTCAATAACCTGCAGCTACATTTAAACAAAACATGACCACTGCCCGTTTTAATATTCTTTAACACTAGCATCGGAATAATCAGCTAATTTTGCAGGTCATAATATTTAGATATCAGTTGACAGTTTAAGAGGATGAAAAAAAGCACTAAAATAATTTTGTGGATCAGCATTCCGCTGGTTCTTGCTGCAGGTTTTTTAGGACCGAGACTGGGCCTTTTCGGTAACAAAAAAGAAGGCCTCAGTGCATCAGCAGCCGCGCCTGCCCAGGGTCAGGGTCAGGCACAGGGCCAGCGCCCCGGTGGTCCAGGAGGTCCAGGAGGTCCGGGTCAGGGCGGGCAGCAGGGAGCAGCAGTTCTGCCTGTAATGGGAAGCATAGCCAAGCCCTCATACCTCTCCAACGGAATCAGGTCGGCCGGGACTCTCCTCGCCAATGAGGAGGTAGATATAGTAAGCAAGGTGTCGGGTAAAGTCACCGGTGTTTATTTCAAGGAAGGCAGTCCGGTGAGAAAAGGAGATCTGCTCGTGAAGATCTACGATGATGACCTGCAGGCCCAGTTACGCCGTTCAGAGCTGCAGGAGAAAATGCTCTCCGAGAAACTGGAGCGCCAGAGAATACTCCTTGCAAAGGATGCCGTCAGCCGCGAAGCCTTCGACCAGTTGCAGACCGATTATAACGTAATACTTGCCGACATCAACCTGCTTAAAGTCAGGATCGCCGAGACCGAGGTCAGGGCTCCTTTCAACGGCGACATCGGCTTCCGTTTCGTAAGTGAAGGAACCTATGTGCAGCCTTCGGTCAAAATTGCTCACCTGATTGACTATAATAAACTGAAGCTTGAATTCGCTATACCTGAAAAATATGTTTCCGAGTCTTTGATGGGAAAGAAAGTCTCTTTCAGAACCCAGGGCTATGATGAAGAGTTTTTTGCATATGTCTATGCAATTGACTACCGTGTCGATCCGGCAACTCTTACAATAGGTCTGCGGGCATTGTATGACAACCGTGATAAGCGTATCGTTCCGGGTATGTTTGCCGAAGAGCTTGCCCTCATAACAAATGAAAAAAACAATGCTTTACAGGTGCCCAGCGAAGCAGTGGTACCGGATATGAACGAAAAGAAACTCTGGGTATACCACAGTGGCAAGGCAATACTTGTTCCTGTTGTGGCAGGTACACGAACTGAGTCGATGGTTGAGATCCTGTCGGGTATCAGTCAGGGTGACACTGTTATTATCAGCGGCCTGATGCAGCTAAGACCCAATATGGCTGTAAGGGTAAATATCACCGAATAAACCGCCGCACCCTGTTTCTCTTTTAATAAAAAAAGCAACAAATGAGTTTATCCTCAATAAGCATACAAAGACCTGTTCTGGCCACGGTAATGAGCCTCGTGGTGCTCATTCTGGGAGGAATAGGCTTCACTTACCTGGGAATACGTGACTATCCCAGTGTCGACCCGCCGATAGTTACCGTATCAACTTCATTCCCCGGGGCCAACTCGGATGTAATCGAGACGCAGATCACCGAGCCTCTCGAGTCCGCCATAAACGGCGTACAGGGAATCAGGTCTATTTCCAGCTCCTCCAGTGACGGTTCGAGCCGTATCACCGTAGAGTTCAAGCTCGAGGTCGATATGGAGACCGCGGTAAACGACGTACGCGACAAAGTGTCAGGGGCTATGCGCCGCCTTCCCCAGGATGTCGACCCGCCGGTAGTTCAGAAGGCTGATGCCGATGCACAGCCTATCTACGGCGTCTCACTTCGCAGTGAAAGCAGGTCCATAATCGATGTAAGCACATTCGCCGAGATCAACTTTAAAGAGCGCATGCAAACCATTCAGGGCGTAAGCGCCGTGAATGTAATGGGATCAAAAAAGCTTGCAATAAGGATGAAGATGGATCCTTCGAGGCTTGTCGCTTACGGTCTTACTCCGCTTGATGTAAGAAATGCAGTTACCCGTGAGAATGTGGAACTTCCCTCAGGAAGAATCGAGGGCAACAACACCGAACTGACAATCAGGACCTTCGGCAGGCTCAGAAGTGTCGACGAGTTCAATGACCTTATTATCAAGAAAGACGGCAACAGGGCAGTTAAATTCAGCGATATAGGTATTGCAGAGGTGGATGCTGAAAACATCCGTTCGATGGTAAAGGTTAACGGCCTTCCAAGCGTAATCGTTTCGCTAACACCTCAACCCGGTGCAAACTATATCGATATAGTCGATAATGCCAAAATAATTCTTGAAGAGCTGAAGAAAGACCTTCCTGAAGACATAAAGACGGAGGTGGTGTTCGATAACACCATTTATATCAGGAAGGCGATAGAAGAGGTTGAGACGACAATCTTCATTGCTTTTGGACTGGTTGTACTTGTAATCTTCCTGTTCCTGCGCAACTGGCGAACGACACTGATTCCCGTTATTGCAATTCCGGTAGCCCTGATCGGTGCCTTTTTCGTGATGTATATCGCCGGATTCACAATCAATATCCTGACTCTTTTTGCAATTGTTCTCGCCATCGGACTGGTCGTTGATGACGCAATAGTGGTTGTGGAAAACATTTACACGAAGGTCGAGCATGGGATGTCCCCGGTCGAGGCAGCTAAGAAAGGATCGAGCGAGATCTATTTTGCAATTATCGCAACAACAGTTTCACTCGTCGCAGTATTCTTCCCCATCGTCTTCCTGCAGGGTGTCACGGGCCGGCTCTTCCGCGAATTCAGCCTTGTTATCGTAGGTTCAGTTACAATATCTGCGTTCCTTGCACTTTCACTTACTCCCATGCTTTCTTCGAGGTTCCTTAAGCACAATGCGATGGAG
>Ga0209373_10005377_pt1 | contig 10477 bp, 8 predicted proteins | sample Higcelweek5metaG_FD_187173 | JGI IMG/M metagenome (GOLD analysis project Ga0209373, IMG submission 187173) | Freshwater pond sediment microbial communities from the University of Edinburgh, under environmental carbon perturbations - High... | ecosystem: Environmental > Aquatic > Freshwater >...
GAGGTAGATGCCCACTCGGCTCTTGTCGACCTTGTCCCAGGCCACGCCGGAGTCGTTCACCGCCTCGTGCGCGCTGTAGATGCTCATGCTGCCGGCGCGGGTGCCGATGCGCAGCTCCTTGCGGGTCTGGTAGCGCGTCGTCTCGAACTTGCACACGCCCGCCAGCACCTGGCCCATGTGGCGCGTCTCGAAGAACTCCACGCCCGACTTGCCCGTGAGCAGAGCTTGGCGGAATTCGGCGAGGTTGTTGCCATTCGGGGCCGTGAGGCCCACGCCGGTGATGACGATGCGGCTGAGGTTCATGATGGGAAAAGAAGGCGATAGCGTTGGGGCCGCGCCGGAAAAAGCCGAAAGATTGCCTAGCCTCCGGCCCGCGAGGCAATAAAAGTTTCCGCCTCAACCTATGAACGTCCTCGTCGTCGGCGGCGCCGGTTACATCGGCAGTCATTGTGTGCGGCAACTCGCGGCCGCCGGGCATCGCCCGGTCGTGCTCGACAGCCTCGTCTACGGCCATCGCGCCGCGGTCGCGCCCGAGGTGCCCTTCCACTCCTGCAACCTCGGCGACGAAGCCGCCCTCGCGCGCATCCTCGCCGACGAGAAGATCGAGCTGGTCATGCACTTCGCCGCGTTCGCCTACGTCGGCGAATCCGTCACCGATCCGCTCAAATACTACTTCAACAACGTCGTCGCCACGCTCCAACTCCTCCGCGCGATGCTGAAGGCCGGAGTGAAGAAATTCGTCTTCTCCTCCACCTGCGCCACCTACGGCGTGCCGCCCACCCTGCCGATGACCGAGGCCACCCCGCAGGCCCCGATCAACCCTTACGGCCAGACCAAGCTCGATATCGAGAACGCCCTCAAGAACCTCGCCCGTGCCCACGGCCTCTCCTTCGCCGCCTTCCGCTACTTCAACGCCGCCGGCGCCGCCGCCGATGGCACCATCGGCGAAGACCACAAACCGGAGACGCACCTCATCCCCGTCGCCATCGCCGCCGCCACCGGCCGCGGCCCCGCCCTCCAGCTCTTCGGCACCGACTACCCCACCTCCGACGGCACCTGCCTGCGCGACTACGTCCATGTCGACGACCTCGCCCGCGCCCACATCGCCGTCTTCCCGAAACTCGCCACGTCCGGCGCCGGCTTCTTCTACAACCTCGGCACCGGCACGCCCACCTCCGTCCGCGAAGTCATCGTCGCCGTCGAGAAGATCACCGGCCTGAAGGTCCCGGTGAACGAATCCCCGCGCCGCGCCGGCGACCCCCCCGCCCTCTACGCCGACGCCACCAAGGCCCGCGCCGAGCTCCACTGGGAACCCGAGTTCAAGACCATCGAGCCCGTCGTCGCCTCCGCGTGGAAGTGGCACAAGTCGCATCCCAACGGCTACGCCGACCGCTGAGCCGCTGGCTCCACCGCCTCGCTTCCTTCCGGCCCGGGCTTCAGTGCCCGGGCCTTTTTGCGTCGTCCACGGCCGCAACAGGTCCGCTTGTTCACAGCCGAGCCAACTGATGAGGAATCCTGACGTCGGCTACACGAGCGGCGCAAAGCTCCTGACATAGCGCTGTCAGTTGCCCGTGTTAGGCTACGCAACAACGTCACCACGGGACGGAGATACCGATTCGTCCCCGCAACCCGGCATCCTATGAACCTCGTCAGAAACGCCCTTCTCGCGCTCGTCGCCCCGATCGCGGTCACCCTCGCCGCCGGGCAGTCCGCAGAATGGCCGCTCCCCACCACCACGCCGGCCGAGGCCGGCTTCTCCGCCGAACGCCTCGGCCGCCTACGCGCCACCCTCGACCGCACCGTCGACGAGGGGAAGTACGCCGGCTACGTCCTCCTGCTGGCCCGCGACGGCAAGCTCGTCGACTGGAGCGCGCACGGCTGGGCCGACGTCGCCGCCCGCACGCCGATCGCCCGCGACTCCATCGTACGGCTCTGCTCGATGACGAAGCTCATCACCTCGGCCGCCGTCCTCATGCTCATGGAGGACGGCCGCCTGAAGCTCGACGACACCGTCGAGAAATTCCTCCCGGCCCTAAAGGATCGCAAGGTGCTCGTCGGCGGAACAGCCGACTCGCCCCAGCTCGTCCCCGCGCAACGCCCCGTTACCATCCGCGACCTCCTCAGCCACACATCGGGCTACTGCTACGAGTTCCTCGCCCCCGGCGAACCGCTGCGCGAACTCTACCGCCGCGCCGAGATGTCGAAGGCGCAGAATCTCGACGACTATGTTGCCCGCGTCGCCCGGCTCCCGCTCGTGGCCCAGCCCGGCACAGAGTTCCACTACAGCATCAGCACCGATCTCCTCGGCGCCGTCGTCGAGAAAGCCGCGGGCCAGCCCTTCGGCGAGTTTCTCCAACAACGCATCTTCGCCCCGCTCGGCCTGCGCGACACCGGGTTCTGGGTACCGGACGAGAAACTATCCCGCGTGGCCAAGGTCCACGCCCGCGACGCCTCCGGAAAACTGATCCTCGATCCGGGCTTCGCCCAACATCCCGCCAACGCCAAGCCCGGCGTGCCGAGCGGCGGCGGCGGCCTGTTCTCCACCGCGGCCGACTACGCCCGCTTCTCCCAGATGCTCCTCAGCGGCGGCGAGCTCGATGGCGTGCGTCTCCTCGGTCGCAAGACCGTCGAGCTCATGACCCGCAACCACCTCTCCGCACTGGCCGCCCCGCATCCGTTCGGCTCCAGCTCGCATGGGTTCGGCCTCGGCGTGCGTGTCACCACCGACTTGGGGCAGAGCTCCGTGCCCGGCTCGCTCGGCAGCTTCGGCTGGGAAGGTGCGGCTTCCACGATTGTGCAGATCGACCCCAAGGAGCGCACCGTCGCGATCCTGCTCCTCCAGCACAACCCGATGAACGAGGACAACATCTTCAGCACCTTCACGACCGGCTACTACTCCACGCTGGTCGACTGACGCCGAGCCCCCGCGGCCACACATCCCCGATTCCAACTCCGGCCCGGGCCTCCACGCCCGGGCCGTTTCGTTTCCATTCTCCACTACCGTTCCAGTTTTCGGACTCTCAGAGCTCCACATTCTTCTCCGCTCCTCCGTCTTCCGTTCCTGATTCCCTGATTTCCACATTTATCCTCCTCCGCCCCGCTTTCCGTTCCTGAGTTTCCTGAGTTCCAGATTCTCCTCTTCTGCTGCTGCTTCTGCTTCCGCCCTCCGTTTCCAGTTTTCCAGCTTTCCACATTTCGGTTTCTCTTCCGTCTTCCACACGCCATGTCCCGCATCGCCCAGCAGCTCCGCTTCCTCCTCGAGATCGACCAGCTCAAGGAAATCCGCCGCCAGAACTACACCATCCTCGGCCGCCGCCAGGAGACCGATGCCGAGCACGCCTGGCACGTGACCATCATGGCCGTGCTCCTCTCCGAGCACGCCAACGCCCCCGTCGATCTCCTCCGCGTCGTGAAGATGCTCCTCATCCACGACCTCGTCGAAATCGACGCCGGCGACACCTTCGCCTACGACACCGTCGGCGCCGCCACCCAGCACGCACGCGAGACCCTCGCCGCCAACCGCATCTTCCCGCTCCTTCCGTCCGACCAGGCCGCCGAGTATCGCGCCCTCTGGGACGAGTTCGAGGCCCGCACCACGCCCGAGGCGAAGTACGCCCACGCCATGGACCGAGTCCTCCCCATCTTCCTGAACAACGCCACCGAGGGCGCCGCGTGGCGCATGAACGGCGTCACCGCCGACCGCGTACGCGCCCGCAACGGTTATGCCGCCGAGGGTTGCGCCGCCCTCTGGGCCGAAGCCGAGAAGATCATCGGCAGCGCCGTCGCCTCCGGCCACCTGGCGCCAGCAAGCAGTAGCCGACATTAAGCCGCTTCTCCCCATTCGCCCCATAGGTCCCATCCGACCTATGCCCCCACTCTCCGCGCCGCCTACTTCCGCTCCAGCGCCAGCCCCGCACCGAACCCCACCAGCGTCGCGCCCACCCCGCGCTGGAACACCGCGCGAAACCGCGGCCGGCGAAACAGCCCCTGGATACGCTGCCCCGCCGTGGCGTAGAGCATCATGCAGCCGAAGGTCGTCGCCAGCGTGGAGCCGCACAACACCGCCGCCTTGCCGAGCGAGAGCTGCCCGTCGGCGAAGAACTGCGGAAACAGCGACGAGAAGAAGAACACCGCCTTCGGGTTGCTCGCCGTCACGATGAACGCCTCGCGAAACAGGCTGCGCCGCGGCATCCCGCCCTGCGCCGAGCCGTCCGCGGACACCATATCCACCGGCCCGAACAGCAGCCGGCACCCGAGGTAGATCAGATATGCCGCGCCGGCCCAGCGGATCGCCGCGAAGACCCACGCCGCCTGCGCGAGGATGAACCCGAGCCCGAGAAACGACACCACGCACTGCAGCAGCGTCGCCGCCACGTTGCCCCACGCAGTCGCCAGCGAACGCCGCCACCCGAAACAGATCCCGTGGTTGAGCGCCAGCAGCATGCTCGGCCCCGGAGTGATCGTGGCGATGAACAGCGTGGTCAGGAAAACGGCGAGGAACGAGAAACTCATCCCCGTATCGCCTACACGGATCGCCGCCCCGCGCAAGCCCCGCGCGGCGCATACGGCCACGGACCAGCCCGCCGGCACCGGTCTTCAGCTCCGCCGCGACACCGTCCCTCGTCGTTCCACCTTCCTGCGGTCCTTCATCCACCCATCCTTCCCCGTTCCTGATCTCCTGAATTCCAGATTCTCCTTCGCCTCGTTCTCCCTCACTCTTTCCCGCGCTCCTCGCTCCCTTCCGTTCCTGATTTCCTACGCTGATTTCCACATTCCGTCCGCCTTCGCCCTTCCGCCTTCTCCATTCTTCCCCGTGCCGCCCTCCGCCCAGCCGTCCCCATCCGCCAAGCCCGGTCTGCATCCACGCAACCGACACCGCGACCGCTACGACTTCGCCGCGCTCTGCGCCCGCGCGCCCGACCTCGTCCGCTTCCTCCGCCCCAGCCCGCACGGCGACGCCACCATCGACTACGCCGATCCCTCCGCCCTCCTCGCCCTCAACCGCGCGCTGCTCCTCGCCTACTACGGCCTCGCCGACTGGTTTCTCCCGCCCGACTACCTCTGCCCGCCCATCCCCGGCCGCGCCGACTATGTTCACCACGCCGCCGATCTCCTCGCCTCGGGCAACAAAGCCGGCGCGATCCCGCGCGGCCCGTCCGTCTCCGTCCTCGACCTCGGCACCGGCGCCAACCTCGTCTATCCCATCCTCGGCCGCGCCGAGTACGGCTGGCGCTTCGTCGCCAGCGACATCGATCCGGTCGCGCTGCAAAACGCCGCGCGCCTCGTCGCCGCGAATCCATCGCTCGCCGGCTTCGTCGAGCTCCGTCGCCAAACATCAGCCACAGCGCTCCTGCGCGGCATCGTCCGCCCCGGCGAACGTTTCGACCTCACGCTCTGCAACCCGCCCTTCCACACCTCCGCCGCCGAGGCCGCCGCCGGATCAGCCCGCAAGACGCGCAACCTCGGTACCGCGCGCTCCGGCCAGCGCGCGCCACTCAACTTCGGCGGACGCCCCGACGAGCTCTGGTGCCCCGGTGGCGAAGCCGGTTTCATCTCGCGCCTGATCGCCGAGAGCGCGGACTTCCGCGCGCAGGTCCGCTGGTTCACCACGCTGGTCTCCAGCCGCGATTCGCTTCCCCGCCTCCGCCGCGCCCTCACCGCCGTCCATCCCACCGAGGTACGCACGATCGACATGGCCCAGGGCCAAAAACGCAGCCGCCTCCTCGCCTGGACCTTCGCCGCGTAACCGGGCTCTCTGTACTTGGTCCGACGCCCACGCACCGGCTTCCTGCTCCCTGTCGTCCCGAACACCCCCTCCCGTAGCGTTGCGCGTGAGCGCTACGATCCGTCCACTCCGCGCTCTCCGCGCCTCCGCGTGAGACCATCCCAAAGCCAAGCCCAAGCTAACCTCCCGCGGAGCACGCGGAGTCGAACCGCCGCAAATGCGGCCATTTTCCGCCCCACCGCCGAAATCCCCTCGCCCCACCGTCTCCCGCCGCGCTGGAATCGGCCCACGCCTTCCCCCCGCGCTTCGCTCCACGCTTTTCGCCCCCCGATGAAAACTCCCGCCATCGTCTTCACCGCTCCCGGACAGGTCGTCCTCGGTTCCACCGCCCTCGATCCCGCCCAACTCCGCCCCGATCAGGTGCTGATCGACACCGAGGCCTCCGTCGTCAGCCCCGGCACCGAACTCGCCATCCTCCGCGGCACCGAAACCTGGGCCCCGCTGCCCTATGTTCCCGGTTACGGCTCGGTCGGCCGCGTGCGCACCGTCGGCTCCGCCGTGGCGAACGTGAAGGTCGGCGAGCGTGTCTTCACCCACGGCCGCCATGTCGCGCAGGATTTCTCCTCGAACATGATCGTGCCCGTGCCGGCCGAGGTCACCGCCACCGAAGCCGCCTGCGCCCGCCTCGCCCAGGTCGCGTTCACCGCCGTGCGCATCGCCCAGGCGCAGCTCGGCGACTGGGTCGTCGTCCAGGGCCTCGGAGCCGTGGGCAACTTCGCCGCCCAGCTCTTCTCCCTCGCCGGCTGCGAGGTCGTCGCGACCGATGTCAGCACCGGCCGCTGCGCCACCGCCCGCGCCTGCGGTATCCGCCATGTCCTGCCGGCCGGCCCCGACTTCCGGGAAAAACTCCGCGCCCTCACCGGCGGCGCGCTGGCCCGCACCGTGGTCGACGCCACCGGCGTGCCCGCCGTCGCCGCCGCCGCGATCGCCTTCGCCGGACCGCTCGGCGAGCTCATCCTCCTCGGCTCCCCGCGCGGCGCCTGTGAGACCGACATCACGCCGTTCCTCAACGGCTCCCACCTCTGGGGCAACGGCTGCGTCACCGTGAAGGGAGCACACGAGTGGCGCCTCCCCGTCGGCAAGGACGCCTCCGGCCGCCAGCCCCACTCGATGGAGGGCAACCTCGAGGTCATCCTCCGCCTCATGGCCCAGAAACGCCTCCAGCTCGCCCCGCTCCTCGCGCACACCGTCTCGCCGCAGGACGCCCCCGCCATCTACACCGCACTCCAGCAGCGCAAGGACGACGTTCTCACCGCCGTCATCGACTGGACCCGCGCCTGAGATTCAGCCCCCTCACAAGGATGCCAACAGTAGTCGCGATTCTCGGCGCCTCGCTTGGCTTCGCCTTGGCAACATGGCTGGGCTGGATCGTCGTCGCAGCTCTTCGCAGCGGCGTCGCATCCATTGCTGGAGGCAAGAAGTTCAAGAGAAAGATCAGCCCTGCGGCATTCTGGACCACCGTCTTTGTTCAGGCGGCATTCACAGTCATGTTTCTATCTGCTGCCATCATCCGTCTCTGCCCAATCACTCGTTGAGCAGAACAATCCGCACCGCCCTCACCTGTTACTTGTCACCTCCGCCCCTTCCGCCCTTCATGAAAAAACTCCGCCTCGGCCTCGTCGGCACCGGGTTCATCGCCCCCTTCCATATCCGCGGCTTCGCCGTCAACCCGCACGCCGCCATCGCTGGCCTCTGCGCGCTCTCCGATCCCGCACGCCGCGACCGCCTCGCCGCCGAGTTCGGCCTGCGCACGTTCGCCACCTTCGAGCAGATGGTCGCCGATCCCGAGATCGACGCCCTCGTCCTCGGCAGCCGCAACACCGAGCACCTCGCCCAGATCCTCCGCGCCCAGGAGGCCCGCAAGCCCGTGCTCGTCGAGAAGCCCGTCGTGCTCAGCCTCGCCGACTACGATACCATCCGCGCCAGCGTCGCCCGCACCGGCGTGCCCGTGATGCCCGGACACAACTTCGTCTACCGCGGCGCCGTGCAGGCCGCCCGCGCGGTCGTCGCCAGCGGCGCGCTCGGCCGCATCGTCTTCGGCTCGTTCTCCAGCAACCACACCATCTCGCCCGAACACGCCATCGGTTGGCGCTCCAAGCTCGCCCTCGGCGGCGGCGGCGCGCTCATGGACAGCGGCCACCACCAGGTCTACCAGTCGCTCTTCCTGCGCGGCTGCCCGGCTTCGCTCCACGCCTACAAGAGCCGCCTCGTCCTCACCGGCATGGAGGGCGAGGATGTCGGCCACGTCCAGCTGCACTACGCCGACGGCTCCATCGGCTCCATCCTCCAGACCTGGACCAACAACCGCGGCGGCGCCGTCGACGGCATCCGTCTTGTGGGCACGGAAGGCTCCCTCGAGGTGACCGACGCCCTCTACGTCAACGGCGAGAAACGCGACCCCGACACCGACTACTGCGCGTCCTTCGCCAATCAGGCCCGCGCCTTCGCCGACCTCATCCTCGAAGGCAAACCGCCCGCCTCCACGCTCCTCGACGCCCGCAACACCCTCCAACTCATCCAGCTCGCCTACCAAAGCGCGGATACCGGCACCGTGCCCGACTTCGTCGCCGCGCAGTAGCGCCAGCGCAAACCCTCTGCCGGTGGCCCCGATTGCCCCCACGCGGGTCGCGCGCACCGTCGTGCGACCGAGTCGCTCTGCCTCAACGAATCCGCCCACCGTCCGACTCCGCGATCTCGGCGCCTCCGCGTGAGTACCTTCCGAAGCCAGACCCAATCCAAACTCACGCGGAGCCACCGAGATCGCGGAGTCCGATCATCGCAAATCCGGCCAGCGTTCGCCTCGACCTTCGCACCCTCCATGCCCACCACGCGCTTCCCCACCGCCATCGGCGACTGTTCCATCTCGTGGTCCGAAGCCGGCCTCACCGGCTTCGCCTTTCCCGCCACTCCGCACTTCCCCTCCCGGATCGTTGCGCGTGAGCGCAACGATCCGTCCTCCGTCGTCCGCCCTCCGTCGCCCGCCTCTTGTCCGCCCGCCATCGCCACCATGATCGCCCGCGTCCAGCGTCACCTTGCCGGCGACCTGCAGGACTTCGCCGACCTCGCCTACGACTGGTCGCGCGTCACCGAATTCCAAAGCCGCGTGCTCCGCGCCGTCCTCGCGGTCCAGCCCGGCCGCACCGCCACCTACGGCGATCTCGCCCGCGCCATCGGCGCGAAACCCGGCGCGGCGCGCGCGATCGGCGGTGCCGTCGGTGCCAACCCCTGGCCGCTGCTGGTCCCCTGCCACCGCATCCTCGGCGCCGGCGGCAAGCTCACCGGCTACTCCGCCCCCGGCGGACTAGCCACCAAAGCCCGCCTCCTCGCCATCGAGGGCGCAGAACAGGCCCACCCCAACTGGGGCTGGTGAGCACTCCCCGCTGGCCGGTTACTGCCGGCAGTGACGAGGGAAGGCTCGCGCGTTCGCGATCCGCAAAACCGTAGTGGAGGTGGCAGCCCACTACCGTGTGGCCAGCATGAATCGAAATTCATCGAAAGAAGTGTCGACAACGTCGGCAGCGAAGCGGGAACTGATGCCTCGATAGTTGTCTCCTCACACCCCACAATGCTCCCCCACACGTGATCGCCCTTCCGGTTCGCCCGGAGGATGATGCGCCAGCAACCGCATCGCCCTCGGCCAAACGCACTGCCCCGTCTCTTCCTCCGCCAGCTACTTGTCTCCGCACATTGTGGCAGGCCGTTCTGCGACCGACCGCCCCGCCCGCCCGCCTGCTTCACAAGCTCACGGGCTGGGCCGGTCCCTATGCACTGCTCCTCCAGATGGTCCTGCTCGGTCTGGGCCTCCTCTCCCTCTCGCGCGTCGGGCTGCTCTGGTGGCAATGGGAGCGTGTGACCGCAACGGGGATCGTGGTGTCCAGATTTCTAGTCCAAGGCGTGCGCGTCGACCTGATCCAGCTCGGCCTTGTCCTGGCCCTGCCCGTCGCGCTGACTCCGCTCTTCGCCCACCGCCGCAGCTGGCGCCGCTGGCAGGGCCTCGTCCGCGCCTGGACGGCATCGGCGCTGATACTCCTGACTTTCATGGAGCTCGCGACACCCAGCTTCATCACGCAGTACGATCTGCGCCCGAATCGGCTGTTCGTCGAGTACCTGATCTACCCCGTGGAAGTGATGCGGACGTTGTGGGGCGGCTTCCGGCTGTCGCTCATCATCGGAGTCTGCGGAACAGGGCTGGTAGGCTTGGGCCTGTTCGGCCTGCTTCGTCCGGCGGCCACGACAGCGCCCTGGAAACCGCTCAAGGTGTTCCTGACGTGGCCACTGGTCGTGCTCGCCGTATTCGGTTCCATCAGATCCACCACCACCCATCGTGCCGCCAACGCAGCCATGTTTGCCCTCACGGGCGACGCACTGGTCAATTCCCTGATCCTGAATTCCAGCTGGTCCGTTCTTCAGGCGGTCTATGCCATGAAACACGAAGCCGATGCCTCCGCCATCTACGGGCAACTCACCCCGGCACAGATTTTGGCGGAGGTGCGGGATGCCCCGTGGCTGGCCCAGCAACGTTTTCCCGACCCGGCCCGCCCCACCTGGCATGTTCAGACTCCGCTGGTCCCGCGGACCAAGCCGCTGAATCTGGTTATCGTCCTCGAGGAGAGTCTCGGTGCTACCTTTGTGGAGTCACTCGGCGGCTTACCGACGACACCCGAGTTGTCCAAGCTGGCGGCGCAGGGCTGG
>Ga0209373_10005379_pt1 | contig 10474 bp, 10 predicted proteins | sample Higcelweek5metaG_FD_187173 | JGI IMG/M metagenome (GOLD analysis project Ga0209373, IMG submission 187173) | Freshwater pond sediment microbial communities from the University of Edinburgh, under environmental carbon perturbations - High... | ecosystem: Environmental > Aquatic > Freshwater >...
GATAAATATTCTGCTGAGGCCGCGTGCCGGAAATTTCGTTTACAATGACGAAGAATTCAGAATAATGTGCGATGACATTGACGAAATGAAAAATTTGGGTGTGAATGGCATTGTTTCTGGAATATTGCTTAATAATGGCAAGATTGACGAGCAGCGAACAAAAATTCTGGTTGATAAGACATCCCCTGTTGAGTTTACTTTTCATCGCGGCATCGACTTTAGTGTTAATATTGATGAGGGATTTGAAACATTGATTAAAATTGGAGCCAAAAGAGTTTTAACATCCGGCGGAAGCGCAAAAATTGATGGCGGAATTGACAATTTAATCAGACTGCACTCGACTTATGGGGCAAAGATCGTTTTTATGCCTGGAGGTGGACTCAATTTGGAAAATGCATTGAGACTAAAAAATGCTGGCATAACAGAATTCCATTTTTCGGCTTCGGAGTTTGAAACAGACAATTGCAAGTATAGTCGAAACCCAGATGGGCTAGGGCATGTTTTTGCAGAAGCACAATATGGATATAATTTTTCGTCAGTGAAACGAATCAAGGAGATGATAAACTTTTTGAGGTAATTCTTGAGAAAACAGTTTCCTGAAATAACATTTATTAGATTGGTTTCGTTTTTCAGAAGTGAGATAAGCTTTGTTTAGCTTTGTGGAATTGTGAATTGACGAATAACCCAAAAAAATTAAAATTCGAATGGTATGAAAAAACTTATTTTTATATGGTTTTGTTTAATAATGGGACACATATATGGCCAAAACAATTGTGTTGGTTTGTATAATTCTGGAATAGACAAATATAATAGCGGTAAATATGACCTTGCAGTTGAGTTTTTCAACAAGGCGATAAAATGTGATCCAAGTCTAACTGAGGTGTATTATCTGAGAGGTAGTTCGAATTCGCAGCTTAAGAAATACGACAAGGCGCTCAAGGACTTCTCGACTTATTTGGAATACAATCCAGAAGCTCACAGGACATACTTCGAGAGAGGATTTGTTTATTATTCGCTGGCGCAGATGGATAGTGCTGTAATTGACTTTAGTACTGCCATAGCCCTTAGTCCAAAAGAATCAGAATATTATTACTGGCGAGCTTTGGTTAATTATGAGGCTGGAAATATGGTTGAAGCTCGTAAGGATTTTCAGATTGCGGCGGATTTGGGTCATAAAGATTCATTAGAACGTTTAAAGTTGATAAAACTCGAAAGGCACGAAGAAGATATAACAGGAGAAAATTCATTCTCGGAGATTATTCTAGCGAGTGAAGAAGGAAGAAGTTTTAAATTGATGATTGAGATTGATGGTGTCCAAAGTGAGTTTTTATTTGACACAGGAGCAACAACACTAACGATAAGTCCGGAACTAGAAGCTAAGTTAATTCAAAGAAGAGCGTTGACCAGTGAAGAATGGTTAGGAAAAACAAAGGGCGAGTTGGCCGATAACAGTACTGTAAAAGCCAAAAAGTATATAGTTCAAAATGTTAAGATAGGAGATTATGTTGTTGACAATGTTGAGATTACCGTTTTACCAGACGGGGGGCAACTTTGCGGAATGTCATTATTGACGAAGTTTAGTAGGTGGACTTTTGATTCAGAAACGAGTACACTCACAATATTTAAATAAATATCTAATATAAATTGGTAAAGTTGTTTTCTTAAAAAAGCATTTGAGTGCTTGATTTAGCAATGTGTTTAGGGCTTTGAGAAATGATGCATTAATCAATTTTTATAAAATTTTTTAAAAAATGCTTTTATTTTTGAAAAAAGATATTACTTTTGCAGTCCCCAATGGGGAAAGTTCTTAAACTATTGAAACTTAATTTTCGGGGTGTAGCGCAGTCCGGTTAGCGCACCTGCTTTGGGAGCAGGGGGTCGCAAGTTCGAATCTTGCCACCCCGACAAAGTTTTTTAAGCCTGACACGAAAGTGTCAGGCTTTTTTTACATACAAAATCTGAACTTGTTCAAGATTTTGCATGTAAAAAAAGTCCTGTTTTTCACAGAAAAACAGGCTTAAAAAACTTTGGGTAACCAACCCCCAAACTCAAGATCACGTAAGTAATCTTGCAATACAAAATCTGAACTTGTTCAAGATTTTGCATGTAAAAAAAGCCAGTTTTTCGCAGAAAAACAGGCTTAAAAAACTTTGGGTAACCAACCTCCAATTCAAGATCACGTAAGTAATCTTGCAATCCAAAATCTGAACTTGTTCAAGATTTTGTGTGTAAGAGTTCACTTTTTCTTCAGAATTTAATTATTTTTCCGAATAAAAATCGCATAAAAAAAAGACACACTTACGACCAAATAAACTTGCAAAACACAAAATAATGCTTTAAATTTGCAAAAAAGGACTTTTATGTACTCAGAAATCATAAATAATATAGTTGTTAGAACTTGCAACGAAAACGTATTTATTGAGCTTTTTAAATTTTGTAAGAAGCGAAAAATAAATTTGGAAAGACTTAATACTGAAGAAGAAGTCCGAAAGTCAGTTGCCGAAATTTATGTAGTTGACTATGCTTCGCACAAATATGCCAATACAAATTTTATAGACATGTTTAATCAATTGCCGTTTGACAAGACTCGAATTGTTGCAGTTTTTGTCGTTGGGAAGAGGGTTTTTGGTAAGTATGGAGTTTTAAAAATATCACATTTTGTGGATATAAACGATATTGAAAAAACATTGATAGAACCCCTTAATAAGATTTTGCTCAAATCTAAACCTGAAAAACATGAGATTTTTGAGAAAAAGATCGAACGCATTGTTGAAATTCTGAAATTGTTGCAAGTTGATGAGATTCGTAAACCAGAGTTTTGTGCTAGATCTAAAGTCAGCCGCAAAACACTGGACAGAGATTTATTATTAATTAATCTAGTCAAAGGCTTTCTGCGAAATTTAAATCAAACAGACAATCAAATCGAATTTTTGGAGGAGAATTCTTTAAACCATAGCACTAACACTTTAAAGTTGATTAGACGCAGAATGTTCAGAATTATTTATATGTATATGCACATATCTGTCTTTGGGTCAATAAATATCAAGAACTTTTGCAAGTATTTAAATATTTCTGAGAGAACCCTTAGAAGAGATGCGCTAAGTCTAAACGCTGCGCTGCATGAAAGGCAAATAATTGGCGAGTCTGGTTTCTACAAGTAAATGTTTAATTTAACAAATAATGAAAAAATAAATTTGAATATTTTAAAACATTATTCAAAACTGTTATCTTTGTAAAAAAATTCAATGCAAGGAAAACGTATAGTTATTACCGGAGCATCATCTGGGATAGGAGCAGACATGGTAAAAATGTTGGCTTCGGAGAACAAAATATTTGCAGTAGCAAGAAACACACAGAATATTATTGAGCACGAAAACGTGAAGATTCTTTCGTGTGATGTTTCAAAGCCTGAGAATATTGACAGATTGTTTGAAGCTGCGATAGCAGAACTAGGAGATATAGATTTTTTCTTTGCAAATGCTGGATTTGCATATTACGAAAAAATAGAAAAAGCCGACTGGGAACACAACCGCTCAATATTTGATACCAATGTATTTTCGGTTTTTTACAGTTTGCAAAAACTAAAAGAAATAAAGAAGGACAAGCCATTTGGGTTTATTGTCACAGCTAGTGCTATTAGTCATTTGCCATATCCTGGATATGCTTTGTATTCGGCTACGAAATTTGCATTGAGGGGCTATGCTGACGCATATCGCTATGAGCTTGGTAAAGGGCAGAATTTGAGTCTGATATATCCAGTAGCGACATATACACAGTTTTTCAATGTTGCCAGTGCCGAAGCAATGCCATGGCCAAGGCAAAAATCAATTGTAGTTGCTATAGCTGCAATTCGAGGTGCAGAAAAAGGTAAAAAGCACATTTTTCCAAGCTTTCTTTTCAGAATAGGAATGATTATTAATGGAATTTTTCCTGTTTATGGTATGGTACAGCGGATGGAAGGTTCAAAATTCAGAAAAAAATACAATCTTTAATATGTCAGAAGTTTTTCCTGCACCATGGAAACTCAGCGGTAAAGGCTATATTGTTCTTTTTAGATTCTCAAAAGATGAAATTGCTGCAGATAAATTTTTGTCTGATTTCTTTAAAGAGAATTTTGTCGGTGGCTTTGCTTCTCTTATGATTGTTGAGTATCAGCACTCTAATGCTGGTCCTTATAACGAGATTTTACTTATCCCAGGAAAATTTAAATATAACGGTAGACGAAAAAATACTATTTCTAAAATTTATGTCAGTACGCAATCTAGTGTTGATAATGGAATAAGAAACTGGGCTATTCCAAAAGAACTTGCTGAAATTAAATTTACAAAGACTGGGAATTTGTCAGAAAAAGTCACTGCTCAAATTGATGGAAATGAGTTTTTTTCTGCAGAATTTCGAAAATTCAGATTTCCTTTTCCTGTTCATACAGCATTTTTTCCTTTTCCATTAGTTCAGTTTATGAATGACAAGGTATATTTTACAAAATTCTCAGGTAAAGGCATTGGTTATCCAGTAAAACTAAAGAGTATCAAAACCGATTCCTTATATTTCCCAGACCTTTCTAAAAAGAAGATAATTGCGGCAATAACGATTGATCCTTTCAGAATTTGTTTTCCAGAAGCTGACATAAAAGGCTGATTTCTACCAAAATGGGTCTTCTAATCTGAAAATTGCATAAACCGAATTCAAGTCATATTCACCAAATTGTGCTGTTCGCCATCGGTTCATGCCCATATAGCTAAGAGTAATAGCAATTCCTTTTTCATAGTCTTTCCAACAAACGAAAATTGCACTATGTTCTACTTGGTAATATTGGTAATTTACATGATAAACCCAATCTCCTGGCTGTAACAGCGACTTAGGAGCATAAGGACCGGCTTTTTTTGTCATGTAAAGTTCGTTCTTCTTAAAATTAATTGCTTCGATTCGAGAATAAACGGCATTCAGATAATCCCAACACGAACCTACAATGATTGTGCTGTCAATATATGACATTTTATAAGCGTTCTGAAGTACATAATTTGCACCTATCGAACAATCCTTGCACCAAGGTATTCCACAATAACTTAATGCATCACATGTGTCGGTTCCAAGAACCCAAATAACAACGCTATCTTGTAGCCATACATTTTGTAATAAATCTTCATTGTAGATACTGCAAGCCAAATCGAACCTGTCTGTGGAAACCATAACAGTATCTTTCTCTTGAAAATAAATTTTCTGAGCAGACAGTTTTTCGGAACAAAGGATTAGTGTTGCAAAAACAGATATTATGACAAGTTTGATGTAAAACCTCATTTACAATTATTTAAATTTCACTTTCGATTCGATAATCGTGTTACAATTTATTAATTACAAAACTAACATTTTTTTGGATTTTGACCAAGGTGGTTCAGAATGCGGTGGAAGAAAGTAATCAGAATGATTGCTAAATACAAACAAAAAAGCCCGAATTTCTTCAGGCTTCCTGCTCCCTCTCTTGGACTTGAACCAAGGACCCCCTGATTAACAGTCAGGTGCTCTAACCAACTGAGCTAAGAAGGAAAATTGCGTTGCAAAACTAATATTGTTTTTTATATTTGCAAAATATTTTTTCAAAAAAGATTCAAATGGTAAAGATTATAGCAATGGGGAATGCATTAGTTGACATTATGACGATGCTCCCAAATGATGAAGTGCTTGGCGCTCTTGGGCTTCCGAAGGGAAGTATGCAATTGGTTGATTTAGAAACCAGTATTAATGTTCAGAAACAAACTGACGGATTTCCAAAAAGTCTGGCTAGCGGAGGATCTGCTGCTAATACTATCAGAAGTCTTGCAAACATGGGAATTCAGACAGGTTATTTGGGTAAAATCGGTAATGATAAGATGGGCGAGTTTTTCGCTTCAGATATGAAGAATACCGGTGTTTTTCCACGTTTGATAAAGAGTGAGACTCCAACTGGCCTAGCAGTTGCACTTGTAAGTGAGGATTCGGAAAGAACATTTGCAACCTATCTTGGTGCTGCATCTGAGCTTACACCGGACGATATTACAGATTCAACTTTTGCCGGTTACGACATTCTTCATGTTGAAGGATATCTTATTTTTAATAATGATCTTATTGAAAAAGCTGTAAGTGCAGCAAAAGAGAACGGACTTATTGTTTCTCTCGACTTGGCAAGTTATAATGTTGTGGAAGCAAATCTGGAATTCTTGAAATATCTAACAGAGAAATATGTTGATATCATTTTTGCAAACGAAGAAGAGGCCAAGGCATTTACAGGACAAGAGCCACAAAAAGCACTTGAAATGATTTCTGGAATCTGCGATATTGCAGTTGTAAAAGTTGGTGAAGAAGGATCTTATGTTAAGAAAGGTAAAGAGATTCATAAAGTGGGTGTAATAAACGTTAAGGCAATCGACTCTACTGGAGCTGGAGATAATTATGCTGCTGGATTTTTATATGGATTAGTAAACAATTGGCCTTTGGACAAATGTGCAAAAGCAGGTGCAATTCTCGCTGGTAATGTTATTGAAGTAATCGGAGCTACAATGGATGAAAAACGTTGGGCTGGGATTAAATCAGAAATTGCTAAATTATAAAATTAAAAAAATCGGTGGCTTCAACAAGCCACCGATTTTTTATTTCTTAAAACAAACCGTTTATTTCGGCGTCAATTTTATTAATAATTGTTCTTAGATCTTCTGGACGCTGAGTAAAATCAAGGTTGTCAACATCTACAATAAGTAGTTTTCCCCCTTTATAGTTTGCAATCCAAGCCTCATATCTTTCGTTAAGGCGTTTTAGATAATCGAGACGTATTGTGTTTTCGTATTTACGCCCACGTTGTTGAATTTGCTGTACTAGTTTTGGAACAGAAGCCCTTAAATAAATAAGTAAATCCGGAGCCTCAACCAGCGTAGCCATAAGTGTGAATAGGCTAAAATAATTGTCAAAATCACGCGTTGTCATTAGTCCCATAGAATGAAGGTTGGGAGCAAAAATATAAGCATCTTCGTAAATAGTTCTGTCTTGAATAATGGTTTTACCAGATTTTCGAATTTCGAGAATCTGATTAAAACGGCTGTTAAGAAAATAGACCTGAAGATTAAAAGACCATCTCTGCATGTCATCATAAAAATCATTCAGATATGGGTTGTCGTCAACGTCTTCGAAATGTGGTGACCATCCGTAATTTTTTGCCAGAAGTTTTGTAAGCGTTGTTTTTCCGGCTCCGATATTTCCTGCTACAGCTATATGCATAACTCTTCCTTTAGATTAATTTTGAGTCTTTAAAAATAGGATTAAAAAATGAAGTGAAGAAGAAAAAAACCTAAAGAATTTTAAAAGTTATCAACGATTTTTCAGTTAAAATAAACAAGTAACCTGGAGAAATTTCGAAATCGCGGATGTTAATTCCTGAAAAGTCTGCAATCACAACCGTTTCCCAGTTCTCGTCAACGCGATAGATAATCGAATCTTTCAACAAAAACAACTCATCATTTATATAATCAAAGTCATCGGCCGACAACTGTTCAGGATTTTTAAAGAGACTGCCAAATTTATCAAGAATGACAATTTTATAGTTTTCAAAATGCATAAAAACGTAATTATTCGATTCTCTAATTTTTATCGCCCGACCATTTTTAATATATGGGTATAAATTGGAGCCTGTCTGATATACTTTTAAATTTTTGTCGAAAGATTTTATATTGCTATTTTGAGTTTCATACACTCTGAATCCATTGTAGGAGGAAGAACATACTGCATCAGCATAATCTATATCTAGATCATACAAATTTATTGGATCACGCAATGGCGCAAGATAATTGTCAACAAAGATAATTATACTAAAGTCGTGATAAAATAGCAAAACTCTGAATGGATCTGTAGCATCAATGTCGGTCAATTCACCAAATGATTTATTGTCGTAGACTCCTAGAATTGCATATTTCGAATCTGTTTTTGTTAATGTAGAACCTTTAATGAAATAGAAATTTCCAAGATTATCTACAGTAAAGATATCCTGATCAGTTTCAAATTCAGATACTTTCTCAATTTGTGAAAATAAACTGCTAACAGAAAAAAGAAGAAATATTATAAGTATAGAAAATTTCATGTTTTGGTTCCTGTCAAATATTGTACCTTAAAAAAGTAAAGATAAAAAAAATCTGCCCGCAAAATATTTATACGGACAGATATTTATGAAAAAGCAAAACTACGTAAACTACTTTTGAACTGCTTTATTACAACCTTCGTGAGTTGCACCAGCATCTCCGTGATTGCATCCTTTGTGCATTTGGTCTGGGCCTTCTTGTGGCATAGCACCATGATTGCAGTCTTTTTTCATGCCTTCACCATGTTCGCCCTTGCAGCCATCTTTTTTTGCATGCATAGAATCGAATTTTGCACGTTGCTCAGGTGTTAATTCGTTGCGAATCAGTAAGCGTTTGGCAACTTTTTCCTTTTCGATTGTTGCTTTCAAAACAGAAATCTCATCAATTTTTGCATCAATGTCTGCTTTTGAAGGATTCTCTGCTACCAAAAGTTTGTCCAATTCTGCCTTTTTAATCTTAAGGTCGGCATGATACTGAACCATTTTTTTCTCAGAATCAGCTTTGATAGCTTCAACTTTTTCTTTTTGAGCTGGTGTCAAATCATCCATAATGCAGCTTTTGGGAGCATTTTCAGGATTGTGACCTTTGCAATTTGACTGAGCAAAACCTGATGTTGAAAAAACTGAACCTGCAATGATAAGTGCACTTAAAAATAATAATTTGGTCTTCATAATTTTTTATATTTTTGATTACGGCTTATTGACAGTCAAATTAAAATAAGGTTTAATTGGACCGCATATTTTTAATATTTTAATTACCGCTGAGGTGAAAAAGAAAACTGTTTTGGATTATGATAAAGAACATTGCAAAAATAAAATTACGAATGCTAGATCTAGAGGGTGGTGGAAAACATCTTGCGGTAAATTGTAGGATTAATGGCAAAAAATCGGTATTGCTTATAGACACGGGCGCTTCAAGTTCGATATTTGACAAAGACAACAAAGCATTTGCTGACACTTCGTATACAGATGTTCAAGGGTCGGGTAGTGGGTCAGGTTTTAACTCAGAAATTCAGGAATTACACTTAGGTATTATACCTGTTATTAATATAAGCAGGTTTAAACTTGAAAATGAAAACATGGTTTTTACTTCGATGAAGCATATAAATGACCTCTACAAAAGTCTTGGTTTGCCTCGTATAGCTGGGATTTTAGGCGGAGATATTCTGTTCAGATATAATGCAGTGATTGACTTTGGCAATCAATTATTATTGCTTGAAAAAAAATAGAATTAAAATATTGGTATAAAACGCATATAGTTTTTAAAAAAAGTCTATATTTGCAAACTTAAATTTTAGGATAGAATTAAAATAATTAACGTTAATAAAATTATCAAACATGCGTAACAAAGGAGCGATTATTCTGGTAACGGGGCTGCTCGTACTAATCAGTTTGTATTATTTGTCATTCACATTTGCTGTGATGAACATTGAAAATAAAGCTGAAACCTATGCAGAGAAGCAATTCGAGGCGATGAATTTGAAAGTTGATGAGTTTGTAAAGATCAATATGATTGACTCATTAACAAAAAGGTATCTTGATGAACAATCAGATAAGGTTGTGCTGTACAAGACCTTCACTTACATGGAATGTAAAGAAAGAGAACTTAATTTAGGTCTTGACTTAAAGGGCGGGATGAATATTTCAATAGAAATTTCAGCAGACGAAATTATTCTTGCATTAGCAAATAACCAGTCAGACTCAACCTTGTTAAAAGCCTTGAAAGTTGCTTCAGAACAACAGGCAACACAAACAGGTACTGATTTTATTCAAATCTTCGGAGATTCATATAATAAGGTTAAGAAATCAAACTCTCCATCTCTGGCTTCACTTTTTATAACGAAAGGTAACCAAGAGAGCATTACAGTAAAATCAACAGACGCTGAGGTTCTAAAATATATCAGTGAGCAATATGAAGCTGCAATTGAGAGTGCATTTGACGTATTGAGAAAACGTATTGACCATTTTGGAGTTGTTCAGCCTAACATTCAAAAGGATGTTGCTGTAAAAGGTGTATTCCACATCGAACTTCCAGGTATTAAAGATCCTGAACGTGTTGAGGTGTTGTTACAGCAGGCTGCAAAACTTGAATTCTGGCTCACATACAATGCTAAGGACATCGAAAAGATTTACGAAAAACTTTCGGAGGCTAACGTTCTTCTTGCAAGACTTGGCGAAAAGGATAAAGGAGATGCAAAACCTGTTGATGCTGTTGTTGCTGATGATAGCGTTAAAAACAATGACGATGTAATTTTTGATGAAGGCGAAGTTGCAGATACAAATGCAAAAACTGCTGACAAGGAAAAAATTACTGACACTACAAAAGCAGCTGGGTCTTTATTAACCAGACTTATAAATAAAGTTGGACCTTACGGG
>Ga0209373_10005380_pt1 | contig 10473 bp, 5 predicted proteins | sample Higcelweek5metaG_FD_187173 | JGI IMG/M metagenome (GOLD analysis project Ga0209373, IMG submission 187173) | Freshwater pond sediment microbial communities from the University of Edinburgh, under environmental carbon perturbations - High... | ecosystem: Environmental > Aquatic > Freshwater >...
GGGCGGAAGAGAGCGAATTCCGGTATTACCGGGAGCTGACGCTTCCAGCGGATCTCCAGCCGAAGCGGTTCAACTCCGTCCGCCTTCCCGGGGAAGTGTTCGAAAAAATGGATTCGCTCGACGACCTCCGGCTTTTCTCGGCGTCCGGCGTGGAGCTGCCGTTCCTGCGGGAGCAGGTGTTCGTTCTGCGCGCCGAGCAGCGGTACTACGCCGAACCGTCGCGCGTCAAGTCGTTTTCGCTCAAGGACAACCGGGCGGTCATCATCGTGGAGCCGATCCCGCCCCAAAAAGAGCTCCGGCTGGACCGCATCTCGATTCTGACCGGGGAGAAGGATTTCGAGAAGAAGCTTTCCGCGTTTGGAGTGGACGCCGCCGGGAAGGAGACGGAACTCCTCGCCGACGAGCCGTTCTTCGACCAGACCTCGCGCCTGGCGGTCAGCCGGAAGACGTTCCCGCTGCCGAAACCGGCGGTCTGCCGGGAGCTCCGGATCGTCATCGACAATTACGGCGAAGAGCATGTTTCGCCGCTTCGCCACGTTTCCACCGACCGGAATCCGGGCAATCGCCGCGAGAATTACAGCCAGCTCCGCCGCGAACTTAAAATCGACGGCGTCAATCTCGAACAGAGCCGGGAATTCCGGGAGGCGGCGCATCCGGCGCAGATCGCCGGCCCGGTGGAGATTCTCGGCGTGGTCAACGACGCTGCAAGCAAGACGACCGTGATCACGTTTGACGGCAGGCGGCAGCCGGTCACCCGCCTGGCTTTGCGCACTCCCGACGTGAACTGGAGCCGCGAAGTCCTGTTCCAGGATCCGGAGAGCGGTTATGTGAAGCGGGCCCGGCTGCAGCACCTCGACCTGCTTGGAATCCTCGACCCCCGGACCGCGATCGAGTTAGACGGCCTCCGGCGGCTCGGCCCGTCCTGCAAGCTGACCATCTTCAACGAGGACAACCCGCCGCTCAGCCAGCCGCGGCCGGAGGGGCTGGGCCCGGAATTCCGCCTGGTGCTGCTGCCCGGAACCCTCCCGGTCCGCCTCGGCTATGGGAGCGCCGGGCTTCCGCCGGGCCGGTACGACGCCGGGGAGCTGCTGGGCAAGGTCGATCCGGCGAAGCGTCAGTACAACGAATTCCGCACCGGCGGCGAACAACCGACGCCGAACTACAAAGCGGCGGTTCCGGAGAAGAAATTCCTCCGCTGGAACCAGGTGTTCTTCGTCGTACTCGGCGTGCTGATCCTGGTGTTGGTCGCATTCATCATATTCAGCATGAGGAAGATCGAACACGACTCCTCCGAAGTCTGACCGACGCCGCGAAGAAAAGCCGGCAAGGCAATAACGGGGGAGGGAAGGGGGCGAAAGCCCCGGATACGGAAGCGCGGCCTTGAAAAAACGTCGCCGCATTCCCGTTTTTTTTGCCGAACCGGACTGGAAAAAACGATCAACCCCGGTTATTGTATAAACCGGAGCCGCGCCCGGATGGCGGAATGGCAGACGCAGCAGACTTAAAATCTGCAACCGATAAGGTGTACGGGTTCAAGTCCCGTTCCGGGTACCACTTTTACGCTCTCAAACGCCCTCGGAAGTACCACTAAGTACCACTCGAGAATTTCCAATCCCCCTTCTTTGGCTCCCCTCGGCTACGGACGATACCTGAAATTACCGGAGCCCCTTTCCGATGGAATCAAACATCTGCGAATCTCACGCTCTTCATGAGGATAACGTTTTCGCCCACTCCCTTTCGGACGTCCTCCAGATTTCACCTTTAATGCGGCTTGACCTCCTTTTTCCCAAGCCGTTACCCATTGACCAACGGTGTTGCGGTGAACTCCTGCTGTCGGGGCGATTTCAAGGTAACTCATTCCGCTTTTATAAAGCAGTATGGCTTGCTTCCGACGCTCGTATAACGTCGCCGCATCAATTGTTCTTGCATCTCGAAATTCCATAAGGTGGTTTGCGTTCGTGTCAATATTCTCAACGGTTGCGATTGCAAGAAGAGAAACGGCTGCTTCGCTCTCAAACGATTTTCGGAGCAGATTCTCTGTCAGTCACGCCGGAAAAACCGGTCGGATCAAGGCGAAACGTAAAGACCGGGGCTTGCTTTTTGTTGCGGCAGGGAGTATTTTCAATCGATTATGAGAAAGACGACTCCTTACGGAATCCGCACGATTGCGGAAAAGCTCGGGATCTCCTCTTCGACGGTGTCGCGGGCGCTGAACAACCATCCCCGGATTTCGCAGAAAACCCGGGCGGAGGTTTTGCGCACCGCCCGGGAGCTGGGACGACCGGCGGACAAGGACCGGCAGAAGGTCATTCTGCTGATCCTTCCGGAGCTTCGTGTTCAACTGAAGGGTTACTCCTGCGAGATCATCAACGGCATCCGCCTGGAGTGCCGGAAGCGGGGGTACGTCCTTGAGATGATTGCCGCCGACCAGCTCGACGTGTTGAACGACCGGGACTATGCGGGAGCGATCTGCATCGATTTTTCCCTGCGGGTCTCCCGGTTCTGGGGAAAGCGCTACACGATTCCGCTGGTGGTGCTGAACGATTATCCGAATCATATCGAGAACATTTATACGGTCTCATCGGATTCGCTTTCGGCCTTCACCTCGGCGGTCCGGCATCTGTTCCGCAACGGCCATCGCCGGGTCGGAATGCTGCAATTCGAGGAGGACAGCATCACCACTCTGGACGCGAATCACCGGCGGATGGCTTTCTTTCAGACCATGGACTCTTTCGGACTCGGCGGCGGAGCGTTCTATGGAATCCTGCGGGCGGACGACCCCGCATTTACGGAGTTCCACGAGATTCTGAAAAACGGGGTCACCGCACTGATTATTTGCGGAGAAAGCAGCGCGGTTTCACGAACCATGGTATTCGTGAGAAAGAACGGAATCCTGGTTCCTGACGAACTTTCGCTGATTACCTGGGAGTCGGGAGAACTTTCCGGACTGCTGACTCCCCCTCTCACCACTGTGGGACAGAACTTTCCCGAACTGGCGAACCGGGCATTCTCTATTCTGGAGGACGCCATGGCGGGAAAACACGTAAAAAAAGACATCGCAATCCCCTATCTCTTTCATGATCGCGGAAGCGTGAAAAAGTTGTGAATCCGGTAGTTGCGCTTATGATTCCGCTGCATAATTTGCACTGTTCCGCTATTGACTTTCCTGTCGTTTTATGTCATAATGTTAGCAGTGAAGAAAAGATGGAATTTCCCCGACAAAAACGAAAGGACGGAAAAATGCGAAAATCAAAGGGCACAATTCAATTCACGCTGATTGAACTTCTGGTTGTAATCGCAATCATCGCGATTCTGGCGGCAATTCTGCTGCCGGCGCTGAACCAGGCTCGATCCAAGGCCAAGGCGACCGGATGCCTCAACAATCTGAAGCAGTCGGGATCGGCCTTCCAGTTTTACACGAATGACTACTCCAATTTTCTCCCGGCCCGCTGGAACTGGATCGGCGGCAATCACGATTTCTGGAACTATCTGTTGAGCGAAAAACTGAAGTATGTTCCGTACCGCGTTCTGGGCTGTCCGCTGGAACGGGAAACGAACGGCTGGTATATCATCAACCGTTGGAACAACCCCAATTCGGTTCTGAATAAAGGAACCGCGGGGAGTTCAAACGATCTCTGGTATAATAATTTCTACGGATTGAACCGAACGATCGCCGATACCAATTGCTGGACAAAATTATCCCGGATCAAAAAACCGTCCAATCTCGTATTGCTGGCAGACAACCGCTATTACAGCGGCAATTGGACGGACGGTTCTTTCAATAGCGTGTACCCGGAATTGTATTCTCCTTCGAATGGATATGCTTACGCATACCCGGTGCATGGCAATAAACAGTGCAACGTACTGTATGCGGACGGCCACACAAAAGCAGAGATCGCCCTCGGTCTCGGCCCGGCCGGGGCGGCTCAACTCTATTCCGCCAGCGGCGCATTGAGAGGGCCCTATTGCACGGGGTCTCCATGGTGGGCCACCGGCGCGGCGATTCCGAGCTTCGGCAACTGGTGGAGACTGTGGTAAACAGGAAAAAAAGGACGGAAAGAACCATGCGGCATTGGCTTTTGTTTGTCTGTTCGACGTTGGTTGTCTTCACGCTGGCCGCAGGGTCGGCAAAAATAGAAACATGCAAGTTGCGCAATCTCTCCGGCAACTGGTCGGTCATGCACAATGGGAATGTGCAAACTCCGGACGGAGAGAAGACCCAGGTCTGTAAAGTCACCAGAAAAGCGGCCGACGCGGATATCCTCTCCATCGCGGCGATTTTCTCTCCCGCGACCGATTTTGTGAAGGGAGAGGATTATCGCGTGTCGCTGTGGGCAAAAAGCAGCGAGGCTGTGTCGTCGAACTTTGCGGTCAAGCAGAATGTTCGCCCCTGCTTGATGGTCGGCAATGATTCCGGCGGCAAATTCGAAATCGGCAAGGAATGGACCCGGCTGGTTCTGTTTTTCAAGTCCAACCGGGATTGGCCGGCAAAGGATGTGGATGTGCTGTTATGGTTCGGCGGACTGTCCGCGGGGCAATCCCTGACTTATGGGCCGCTGCTGATCGAAGAACTGACCGGGGCTCGCAGTGTCGATCTGAAAAGCGTCGCCAACTTCGATTTCCGCGACAAGATACCGGGCGACGGCAAAGGCGGATGGAGCGATCAGGGCGCAGGCAATGATTTTGTCGGTTTTCCCGTCGATCAGCGCTGGTTCTGCCAGATTCCGTTCCAGCCGATCGATCCGGCGAAAAATAACGGCAACGCGATCCTTTCGTTCGAATGCGACAATGTGAAAACCGGTCTGCGCAGCGCGGTCATCGCGTTGCCGGGGGAATCCCGCCGGGGCGAAAAGCTCTATCTTTTGCATACGATGACCTGGGCTCCCAAAAAAGGCGAAACGATCGGCAAAATCGCGATGTTCGATGCAAATGGTCCGACCGGCGTCGTTCCGGTCGTCAGCGGCGTGGATGTTGCCGACTGGTGGAACCCGAAAGCCCTTGAAAATGCGATGGTCGGATTTGAATCCACCAACGAGAAGTCGTCGGTGGGCGTCTATGTTTCGGCCTTCGATCTGCCCGAGGGAACGACGAAAATGAAACTGGAAACCGGCGGCGGCGGCAACTGGATCGTCATCGGAGCCACCGTTGCGCCGTTTTCCGCTTTCGCATCCGGCGACTACCCGGAAACCATCGTCGCGGGGAAGGAGTGGAAAGCCATTGAAATGGACCATCCCTACATCAAACCGGAATCGGCGCTGGACTTCACCGATGTGCTGCCGCGGGTTGTCCCCTGCGGGGTCAAGGGCCGGGTCATCATCAACCGGGACGGCGATTTCTCATTCGAGAATGAGCCGGACAAGTCGCTGCGCTTCAATGGGTTCGTCCTTACCCTGCTGGATCTGTTTCATTATCCGGCTAACTTCCTCAAGCTGACCGATCCGGAACGCAAAAAAGCGATGGACGCCTATGCCGACGCGATTGTCCGGCAGGGATACAATCTGGTCCGGCTGCATTTTGTCGATCTGGCGCTGATCTACGGTCATGCCGCAAGTATTGATCCGTTGCCGCAGAAGCCCGAGGAGATTCCGTTCAAAGAGGACGCGGTCGATCTGTTCAACTATATGATGTTTTCGTTCAAGCAGCGGGGAATCTATGTGACGCTCGACCTGATGACCTCGCCGTCCGGATATACCCTCCGCGATCCGTGGAACGCGAAACTCGATGGCGGCAGACAGTTCCGGCAGATGATGTATATCGATCCGCAGTTGATGGAGAACTGGAAGGCGGGGGCAACCCGGCTGATGACCATGAAGAATCCCTATACCGGAACGACTCTGGTCGATGAGCCGACCCTGGTATTCGTGCATTTCAACAACGAACAGCATTTTGCCTGGGACGAGCTGCACTGCAAAGAATTCACCCCGTTCTGGCGGAAGTGGGTCGAGGCAAAATACGGCACCCCCGCCGCCCTGGCGAAAGCCTGGCCGGAACAGCGGCTGGATCCGGCCGGGGCGTTCGATCATATCCCGGCGATGGACAAAAAGCTTGCCGCAGGAAATACGCAATGCGGCCGGGACATGATCGATTTCATCGCGTCGCGAGAAGCCGCGATGAACCGGTTCTACCTGAAGACGGTTCGCGATCTCGGTTACCGGGGACCGACGAACAACTTCAACAACATGCCTCATTACATGCGGATTCCGGAATTCGCAAAAATGGAGGTGGTTTCCTGCAATCCGTATATCGCCCACCCGGAAGGAGGGGACAAGCACAAGCAGCAGTATGTCGCGCAGAACAGCTCATTGATGCCTCCGGCGCCGAACTATTACTCGGTGCTCCGGCGTCTCTCGGGAAAACCGTTTGTGATTACCGAACACGATCATGTGTTCTGGAACCGTTTCCGGCACGAGCAGGGAATCTTTTTCGGTTCCCTGGCCGCATTGCAGGGCTGGGCCGGGATATGCGACCATTCGGTCCCGGTATTCCCCGTCTTCCGCGAAAACGTGACGCCGTTCCGCTGCAACGACGACCCGATTGCCCGGGCCGCGTTCGCGTTCGACGCTTTCGCTTACGGCCGCGGCGATGTGACGGAGGCGAAAGATGAGATTGCGATCCTGGTCACCGACGAAGACATCCGGGGCCGCGGCCTGACGACACCCGACGCCTGCACGAATCTGAGCCTGATCTTCCGGACCGGCCTGATTTACGCGGACAATCCGCCGAAGGATTTGACGGTTCCGCCGCTGCTGTCGATTTCGCCGGTCAACGGGGCGGTCCGGGCGATAAAGGGCGTTCCGGTCGTCGGCGACCGGCCGGAGAACGAAAACAGCCTGGTGGAACTGCTGCGGCGGAAACATCTGTTTCCGGCCGGCAACAAAAGCGATCCGGCTGCCGGAATCTTCCAGTCGGAAACCGGCGAACTGATATTCCTCGGCAAGGAAGGAGCGATGACGGTTTCCACGCCGCGGCTCGAAGGGGTCTGCGTCAAAAAAAACCGGCCGTACCGCCTGCGTTGCCTGACGCTGCGGAGTTCCTCGGTTCCGGCCGCCGTATACGTCGCTTCGCTGAGCAACCAGACGGCGTTGGAAAAGAGTGAAAGAATCCTGCTGGTCATTGCGACGGATGCGCTGAACTCCGGCATGTCCTTTGCCAACTCCAAACGCACCGAATTGCGTGAATTGGGGACGCGTCCGGTGCTGCTGCAGACCGGAACGTTCGAAATCGGGCTGAAAAGCGACGTGCTGAAAAATCCGGTCGTCTGGGCGCTGAAAATTGACGGGACCCGCGCAGACCCCCTGCCGGTGACCGTAAAGGACGGCGAATTGACGGTTTCGATCGATACAGCCGGGCTTCCTTCCGGCCCGACCCCGTTTTTCGAAATAACCAACCATTAAAAAAGGCTGATTCAGCTGTTTGACCCGGAGGATTTTCCGTTCTGCGACGCCGACCGGATCTTCACTCCGGGCCAGCGCATGTTCCGGGGGAAGACGCTACTGCTCCCGGTCAAGGAAAGATGAACTCAAATCATGTCATTGATTCAAAATTCAACGATCGCATTGGATATCGGCGGGGTGTGCATCCAGTTGCGTCACCGGGAGATGTTCGAGTATTTCGGTTGGCACGACGGGCCTCCGCCGGGGGTGATGGAGATGTCCGACCGCTTGGAAATCGGTGAAATTGACGCGGCCGACTGGCTGCGGGAATTCCATATCTATACCGACAGACGTTTCTCCGATGAAGAAATCATTCACGGTTGGAATATCGTCATCGGTCCGGCCATGGACGGCATGCCGGAACTGCTGGGAGAACTGAAAAAACAGGGATTTAAACTGGTCTTTTTCTCCGATACGTCAACGATCCACGTCGCACAGATTTACCGCGATCCGGTGATGGCTTCGTTAATTGATGCCGCAGTCTACAGTTATGAAGCAGGGACGAAAAAGCCAGGCCGCAAAATGTTTGAAACATTTGAGCAGCGTCACGGCAAACCGGCATTCTATATCGACGATAAAGTGGAAAATATTGACGGCGGACTTCTTTACGGCTGGAGATCGCACCGCTTCACTGATGTTGCCGATTTGCGTCGTATTATCGAGAAGAAACCAATTGTTGAATAAAATGGGAGTTACAATGTTACGTTACAACACAATTCTGAAAAGGCATCCGGCAAATCCGATCATCAGTCCCATGGATTTTCCTTATGGGCCGGCGGACCAGGTTTTCAATCCGGGCCAGTGCATGTTCCGGGGGAAGACGCTGCTGCTGCTCTCGGTCAAGCTGCGCAATGAGCAATACGCCCGTGCTCATGTGGCGACCAGTGACAACGGAATTGATTTTGACATTTGCGAGGAGCCGCTCTTTCAGGTGGACAAAGACAAGAAGTTCGGCGAACTGGATTTACATCCCATCGATTTCCGCATCACCCAAATGGGAGACACCTATTACATCATGCGCCCGGGCAATTCCGAATGGGGTTGCATTGCGTTTTTATACAAGACCACGGATTTTAAAACCGTCGAACCAATCGAAATCATTGCACTGCCGCACAATCGCGTCCCTTGTCTGTTCCCCGAGAAAATCAATGGCGAATATGTCCGGCTCGACCGCCCCTACAGCGTAGGCGCGCCGTATGAAAAATCGTATGCCAATATGTGGGTGTCGCGTTCGCCGGATCTGATTCACTGGGGGCAGCACCGCCCGCTGCTGAAACGCGGGTTTTCGCCGTGGTCCGGCCTGAAGGTCGGACCGACCGTGCCGATTCGGACCGAACGGGGTTGGCTGGAAATCGTTCACGGCGTTCAGGAGTGTTTCGCGTCCTGGCGTTACAGTTTGGGCGCCATTCTGCTCGATCTGGAGAATCCGGAAAAAATTCTCGGTGCAATGCAGAGCTATGTCCTCACTCCGGAAACCGAATACGAGCATCACGGCGTGGTTCCCGACGTCGTGTTCGCCACCGGGGCCATCGCCGACCTGAAGACGCGGCGGCTGCGGGTCTACTACGGCGGCGCCGATACCTGCGTCTGTCTGGCGGAAAGCGATCTCGACGAAATCATCGACGGCTGTCTGAAAGGAATCTGACAAGTGGGCATTTCGACCGATCATTCGGGACGGCGTTTCCTGATGAGCGCGGGGGGGATGAGTTACGCCTTCGAACTGGCGGAGAACGACCTTCCGATCAACCTTTACTGGGGGGGGAAACTCGAATGCGCCGACGACCTTCCCGGGATTGCGGAACTGCAATTCTATCAACACCGTACGAACCGCCAGAGCGAAAACACCCGGCAGGAGTACCCCGCCTTCCACGGCGAATTCTACAGCGAATGCGCGCTCAAGGCGGAATATTCCGACGGCGTCCGTTCCACCCGGCTGCGCTATGAGGGTCATACGCGGAAGAAGGAGAACGAGTGTGAAATCCTCACCCTGTCGTTCGCCGACGCGCTGCATCCGCTCCGGCTGCGGCTCTTCTACCGGGTCTGGAACGGTCTCGAACTGATCGACCGCTGGAGCGAAATCGAGAACGGGTCCGACTCCTTTATCCGGCTGGAAAACTTCGCGTCCGCCTGCTGGCAGCTTCCGGCGCCAACGGCGGACTGGCGGCTGACCCACCTCGCCGGACGCTGGGCGAAGGAGGCGACGGCAACCCGGATTCCGGTGACCCAGGGGCGGTTCGTGATGGAGAGCCGCACGGGGCTTTCCGGCCCCTTCGCCGTCCCCTTCTTCGCGCTGGACGACGGCACGGCCACGGAACTCGCGGGCGAGGTGTTTTTCGGCGCGCTCCAGTGGAGCGGCAACTGGCGGATCTGCGTCGAGCGCGGCGCGTGGGACGCTACCACCGTCACCGGCGGAATCAATCCTTTCGATTGCCGGATCGAACTGAAGCCGGGCGAAACGTTCGCGACTCCGGTCTTCTCCGGCGGCTGGAGCCGTGAGGGGCACAGCGGCATGAGCCGGGTGCTGCACCGTTACCAGCTCCGGCATCTGCTGCCGCCCGCGATCGCGGCGAAACCGCTGCCGCTGATTTTCAACTCCTGGGGCTGCATCAACATCCATGTGAACGAGGCGAACATCCGCCACGCCGGAACCCTGGCCGCGAAAGTCGGGGCGGAGCTCTTCGTGATCGACGACGGCTGGCAGAAGGCGCTCGGCGACTGGATTCCGGACCCGGCGAAATTTCCGGACGGACTCGGCCCGGTGATCGAAAACGCCCGCAGTCTCGGCATGGAGTTCGGGCTCTGGGTCGAACCCGAGTCCTTCGAACTCAAAAGCGATCTTTACCGGGCCCATCCCGAGTGGGCGATGCGTTACCCCGGCGTCGAGCCGTTCGAGCGTTGCCGCGCCGACGTGGACCGCACCTCGGTGATGCTCAACCTGGCCCGCGGCGACGTGGCCGACTATCTTTACCACGCGCTCCACAAGCTGGTGGAAGAGACGGGAATCCGCTACCTCAAACTCGACATGAATTGCTTCTTCTCC